>ERZ773227.2269-NODE-2269-length-10442-cov-91.009916_pt1 | contig 10442 bp, 5 predicted proteins | sample MGYA00580525_ERZ773227 | MGnify/ENA primary metagenome ERZ773227 (study PRJEB29015, sample SAMEA2737782) | human gut metagenome | biome: human gut; feature: human-associated habitat; material: faeces | place: China | collected 2012 ... | reverse complement strand
GAGACTTATCCCACAGGCTGACTACTATCATGCCTATTCCGATGATAACGAATAAGTAGAAGGAAAGCAGCATAAAATGAGGCCATGCATCATATTGTTCTGCCGGAAACACCCATAAATACAAGATTCCTACTCCGATACTGAACACTGTTCCCAATGTCAGAGCCATATTAGCTGCCAGAGTAGTGGTACGTTTCCAGAACACGCCAAAGAGAAATACAGCTGCCATCGGAGGAGCTATAAATCCCAGTACAGACTGGAAAACATTAAATAGATTCAGTCCCTTGATGCTGTCGATCGCTATGGTTATTATCACAGAAATCAGTGCACCGACTACCGTAACCACTTGTCCCACTCTGATAATCTCTTTCTGCTTGGCCTGCGGTCGGATTTTCTTCACATAGATATCCATCGTGAATACCGTACTTAATGCATTCAATGCAGAGCCGACAGTACTTACCAATGCTGCTGTCAATACAGCCAATACCAAGCCGACCATTCCTGTCGGGAACAAATGAGTCACCATTGTCATATAAGCCTCATCGGGATTCTCCAATTGTGGGAATAAAGCGAGGCAGATAATGCCGGGAAGAATGTAAAGAGGTACATCTAATATTTTCAACCATCCGGTAAAGTTGGTTCCCATCTGTCCTTCTTTGAGATTCTTGGCAGCAAGAACCGGTTGCACCATCGACTGATCCGTACACCAGAACCAAACTCCCATAATAGGATAACCCAGGATAATAGGTAGCCAGGGAAAAGCCGGGTCATCATTTGGATGGAAAAGATTCCAGTAATCCGCCGGAACGGCATCCACCAGTGCTCCTACACCACCCACTTTATAGATTCCCATGATAGCCAGTGTGGCTGATACTACAATCAACAGTATCATTTGATATACATTCGTGTAGGCCACAGCTTTCAGTCCGCCGAGCATCGTGAAGAAAGCGGAGATGACAAGTAACAGCAATGCCGATTGCCACATAGGAATATCGAAGACCTGACGGATCAGGACTCCACCGGCAAATAAAGTCAATGCAAGCCATGAAATAAGAATGGTAATAATGGTATACCAGGCAAGGATGTTACGGGTAGATTGTCCGAAACGTTTTCCCATAAATTCGGGCAATGTCGTGATGCGACTACCCAAATATCGGGGAGCAAAGACAAAAGCAAGCAGACATATAAAGACAAATGCATACCATGCATAATTCCCCGAAACAATACCAGTAGTAAATCCGGCACTTGCGGAAGCTATCAACATGGAAGGTCCGACATTCGTCCCCCACATGGAGAAGCCGATATGATACCATCTCAACGAATTCTCCGCAAGGAAAAGACTACTCCCCTTTTTTCGTTTAGAACTTGCCCATATACCAATAGTTATCAAAATAAGGAAGTAGGCAATCAGAATACTCCAATCTAATGTCTCTAAGAATTTCACATGCATAATTCAAGTATTAAATAAGTAACGTAAGTTTAAATCTGATTTTCTTTAGGCAAGGATTACATGGATTTCACAGTTTTAATAGGCTATGTAATTAAGAGCCGTGTTGATCCGTGTAATCCGTGCCTTTTTATTCTATTTTTTATTTCCAATCAGTTCTTTGGCAACTGCTACGGCTGTATTCGCATTATCACTATATCCGTCCGCACCGATTTCGTCAGCAAACCCCTGACTGACGGGTGCTCCGCCAATCATCACTTTCACCTGATTACGAATACCGGCCTCTTCCAATGCCTGAATAACCTCTTTCATATACGTCATGGTAGTAGTCAGCAATGCGCTCATGCACAAGATGTCAGCATGGTTTTCCTTCACAGCTTCCACAAACTTGTCACAAGTCACATCAATACCAATATTTATGACTTCAAAGCCGCACCCCTCCAGCATGGAAGCCACCAGGTTTTTACCAATATCATGGAGATCTCCTTTCACTGTACCGATGACAATCTTACCGATTGTAGTGGAAGCACTTCCTGCCAATAAAGGTTTCAGTAGTTCCAAAGCCCCTTTCATGGCACGTCCTGCCATCAACAGTTGGGGAACAAAAGCCTTTCCATCCTGGAAACGTTGTCCCACTTCGCCCATTGCTTTAATCATATAATTATTGATAATCATTTGGGGAGCTACTCCTTCCGCAATGGCTTGTCGGGTGATTTCAACCGCAGGTTCCAGTTTCCCGGCAACAATGGCTTCATACAGAGGTTTCAGTTTATCCTCTTCCTGGTGTTGTTCTTCCCGTATACAAATACGTTCCTGTCCGGTAGCTGCCAAGTCGGCATCCTGTTGATGTTCATTGGTATTTACAGCGGTAGAAGAACCGGTATATTCTTCAACAATCCGCATGGCCTGCTCCACTTCCTTTTCGTTATGGAAATCCATTTCCAAATGTACACCGTCCGCGCCGATATGATCCAATAGAGGTTTTAGTTCGTCTAATGTCACCCAGCAAGCCATCACGCTCTTTCCGCCTGCCAGAATCTTCTTATACAGATCGTACCATTTGGGAGATCCTCCTTGTGGTTCGCCCACTCCGGGAGTCCATTGAATCGCATTCAATTCTTCAATTTCAAGCAAGGCAGGCAGGTGATGCATGGCTCCCACTCCATCCAGATGATAAAGGGTATAATCAATCTTCTGACATTGTTCACGAATAAAAGGTTGCACAAACCGGCGATAATCATCCTGACTAATCATGGTCGAAATATCACTTTGCAGTTTACTCATCTTTCCGGGAGCCCAAGACGAGAAATAACAGAAAGCCATCTCGTCGCCTTCACGGATGATGTCGTATAGTTCATCAAATACTTTGAAGTAGATGTCGTTGATTTGCTGCATCTGTTGTTCCAAGATTTCGGGCTGCATCACTGTGTCCAGTAATACCCTATCCGTTCCTTTCAGTGTGGCCAGGACATCCAGTCCTTCCATCAGGTCAGGCATACCGACAAAGTAGTGTCCGTTGGCTTTCGCTTTACAGGCTTTCAGGAGTTCTTTATGAAGAATCCAGTTCGGGTGTTCGGGGTTAAAGACTATTTCATCGGTGAAATCCGGGTTGGGATGAATCCAAATGGTGTCTTCCCCACCTTCAAACACTCCGCCTAAAATGGCGGCTAGAGAACCGGGACCCAGTTGGGTATTCGCAACCGGAAGAATATCCGCTTTCAGGCTGCTGTGCGCTACGTACCAGTCCAGATATTCAGCTCTCCATTGAGGGTCGAACCACTTTTGTGACAGGTCTTTTGCCGGTGCGGGAGGCGTTATCTCTGCATGTGGTTGCACTCCTTCCTGGAAGTGTTCCCACATATTGAGAATGATTCCTTTATGGTTCCACCAATTTATATAACGTTGTTTTGTTTCTTCTAAATTACTCTTCCATGTTTTCATACTATACTAAATTAATTAATTTTCTACCACAATCTATCATAGTCCAAAATCCTTTATAATCATTATCTATGCGTAAAGCCATGCTCTTGCTTAAATCCATTTCATCCGTACAGTCCACGTCTTCCGGATAGATGGGGATCACGGTATTTGCACGCACATATACGGGCATTTCTTCCAATGGAACGTATACGTCTTTCAGCCAGCATGCTCCTTCCAGACGTTCTCCCGTAAAGAAGTTCACCCATTTTCCTTCGGGAAGATAGATATCCCGACGGTTCTCACTGTTCATCACCGGAGCTACCAGGAAATCATTGCCGAAATAGTATTCATCATCCACATGCCAACAAAATTTATCTTCCGGATGATGCAGAATGAGTGCCTGCAAGAGCGGATAGCCGCTTTCTATGGCTAGTTTACTTTGTTCTACGATGTATGGAATGAGCGAATAACGCAATTTCCACCACTTTTTCACCAACGGAGCTATAGCCGGATAGTGCCAGGGTTCACGCTTGTTGGTTCCGTGATAACGGATATGCGATGTGAATACGCCGAATTGAGTCCAACGCATGTACACATCATCTGCTACTACCGAGTTCATAAAATTGGGCAATGTATGGAAGCCGGGAACATCATGGCTCCAAAAAGCAAATCCCGACAGACCGAAATGCAGACCGCCTTTCAGAGAACCTGCCATTCCATCCCAAGAGCTACAGGAATCGCCTCCCCAATGCAAAGGATAACGCTGGCATCCCGCCCATGCGGAACGTGCCCAGACAATGCCGTCACCTGTCACTTCTTTCGTAATTTCGTAAGCGGCCTTTTGATAAAGCAGGGCATACAGGTTGTTCAACAATTCCGGCTTCATGCCTTTATAGAGGGCGTCCATGTGAATGTTTTCACCGAAATCGGTTTTGATACAGGTTACTCCCATATCCAAGAGTTGTTTCAATAGTCCTTTGTACCATTCGGTTGCTTTCGGATAAGTAAAGTCGATTGTTCCGGCATAATCCAGGGCGGAGAAGTTGGAACCATCGGTCGCTTGTTGTTTGGTCAATGGGGCTATATAATCATTGGCTCTGGCTTCATCAATCTGCTCTGCATTTTCTGCAACGTATGGAAGTTGCCATAAAGAGACACGATAGCCGTTCTTTTTCAACCGCCCGATGAATCCTTTCGGATCGGGGAACCGTTCTTCATTGAATTTCCATTCGCAGAGCCAATCGGTACGGAACCAGCCCGTATCTAAATGAATTACATCACAGGGATAGTGTTCGGCACGCATGCGGTCGCATATTTCGTCTACTTCATCGGCACTGAAATAAGTCATACGGCTCATCCAAACGCCAAAACTCCAAAGAGGCGGCATAGACGGATAGCCGATCAGGTCACGATAACCGCGAAGAATATCTTCCATCGTATCACCGCCTATTACAAATACATCCAACAATGCCTGGTCGCTTAGAAACTGGACGGAACGGGTGGAATGTCCGGCCAGCGAGAGCTTGCTATGAGCACATGTATGGTAGAATGTTCCATACATGCGGCTGGATAGATAGAAGGGGATATTCTTATAAGTACGCCGATTATTGACTCCTTGCCCATCTTGGTTTTTCAGGAAGAAAGTCTGTCCGCTTAAGTCCATTTTAAAGAAACGTTCTCCGGTTCCGGCAAAACATTCATCGGGCTTACATTCAAAAGAAAGCGTTGCACGTTCTTTCCGACCGTCGCGTTTGCAAAAGGCAACAGGTAGCGCATCGTAGCGGGGAGGCGAAAAATGGTCGTAGGCTGACAAGCGGATTTCACGCTTTCCGTCAGGGTATAAAGTGATGTCAAGCGTTTCTTGAGGGTCGGGTAGCAATTCGCTCCATCGGTCTAATAGAGGCTCTTCCACATTGATAACGGCACGCTTCGTTCCGTCTTCCGTTGAAAGAATCCATTTTCCTTTTTGTTCTTTTATAAACAGGGGCACTTTCTGAATCCGGTCACTGAATTGCAGCATTTCCGACTCATCTGTCAGTACATAATCGCCGAAGCCAAGAAACAGGCGGGTGATGCCGATGTTATACTGACGGATGATTAACGTATATTCCTCCTGGGGAACATCGGTATCCGCCATCATATCGTTAGCCAGCTTTTGCTTCTGAAAGGGAACTGTTACGTAAATATCTCCTTCCTTTTCATAAACAGCCGTTGGCTTGTATGCTTTCCAAAGCGACTCATTCCTTGATAACTCGGTATCGAAATCAAGGAAATCAAATAAGTGGTAGTTCGTTGGTTTCATCTATTTTATTGATTAAATATCGTTTATTGATTACTATAATTATCATATTAGTTTGAATGATTACCATACTAGTCTAGTTCTAATGATTATTACACTAGTTTATTGATTGCTATATTAGTACATTGATGACTATGTTAATCCATTGATTTGTTTCAATCTTGCTTTATTCTTCCGGCTTTGTACTTAATACTGTCCGCCACTTGAGGGCCGTTATTCTTCCACACATTCTTTTTCCCGGGGCGGTTCGAATCAAAACGTTCAGCGGGACACCAGTTGTTTTCCATTGTATATCCGTCCGTAGCTTCATCCAGATAGATATAAAAAGCCCGGTCATTCGTAGCATAGGGGGCTTCGATTAAATGTTCGATCCGGTTATTTCGCATGACGGAACCCGGCTGGTTGGAAAGAGTATACAGACCGCCTGCATCGTATAGCCGACGGGCAAAGTGATGTACATAGTTTGCTTCTATCCGGTTGTTGCACATTCCGCTCTCCAGCGATGTCCATCCCCAGCCTACACAAATCCCTGAATAGTTCAGATGGCAGACTTCATTATGAGAAATATCCATGTTTCTGACATATCCGGCGCCGATACCTACACATCCCCAGTCTTCATTAGTCACATTACTGATGAAATTGTTTCTGATAGTAATATGGGAACATAATTCCCGTACGTCAGCAGGAATAAAAGGAATGTGCGTCTCCAATCCTCCGTCCGGAAATGCACCGACCAGTAAAGCCGTTCCTCCAATATCCGTAAATTGACAATCTTCGACGCTCGATGCTGTGACTGCCCATTCATAATCCAGTCCGGTGGACGATAAATGACGGAAGGTGCAATGCTTGAAATCAATATGCTCGGCACCTCTTACACGTATCGCTGTTTCGGGACGGGTGATCCAGGCTTGGTTCTCCAGTTCCGCTTTTTCCGGAAGCCCCGGTTCTTGTAGTTTATAGGCATCCAATAAAGGAAATCCCCCTTGCAAGGTGACGTGTCCCTGATAAGAAGGACGCATCCAAGAGGTATGTTCAAAAGTAATTCCGTTAAATTGTATATGTTTTACCGGACGAGACAATGTACCGTCTATGGTCACTAAAGTTTCCAAGGTAGGGATAATCACTTCAGCTGTTTCCATATTTTCGCTCGCCTGCGGATAATAGTAAATCGTGCCGGAAGGATATTCCTGGAACCATTCACCGGGTTGGTCCAGCAATTCCAGTGCATTGGTCAGGCAGAAGGAAGAATTTCCTTTCTCTCCTCCGATGACGGGTTGCGGCCAGGGATGCGCAAACTCCAGGTGACTTTCAGGTTCATGGAAGCGAACTACAGCTTGTCCGTCTTTCACGTCTATACTTTTCACGCGCAAAATAGCAATTGCCCAGCGTTGATGGACAATCATTTCCAATTGACCGGCATTTTGTAGTCTTTTCGGATTTACACTTTGAGAAACGGGGATCGTAATTGTCTGCTCTTCCGGATTGAAGTCAATCATTCGTTCCAATCCTCCGTCAGGAAATTGCGCAGCTCTCTGAACTTTATGACCGTTCACCCACATTTGCCGGGTTTCTACTCTTCTATTTCCTATTAGGGGAGCCTCTACCGACCATATCTTCTGCTTTAGCTTTTCAGGAATTGCCGGATGATTACATCCACGCTTCCACCCCGTAACAGCAACTCCACCACTAATCACAGGATGAGCACCATCTACTGCACAAATCACTGTTGGAGAATCGGACGTCCCACCATCTTCCGGACGAAGAAACAGGGAATTGCGCTGGGCATAAACACCCTCTTCCAAACGAATATAAATTCCTCCGGCTACTTCCGACCGATTCAGTCTACGCCATTCACGAGCCTGCTTGATTGCCCGGTTTAATGTATTAAACGGGGCTTCCTTTGTCCCGGGATTCTTATCATTCCCCTGCAGGGATACATAAATTTCTCCCGCAAAAAGCGAGGGAAACCACCCCAAGAAAATGATAAAAGAAAGATAAGTAAAAGTCTTTTTCATGGTACTACCTCAATGTGCTACTTCAATAAAGACGAACACACATCGATTTAGTACTCTATGTAAAGGCAATAGATAGGTTATTCTTACGAATGTTTTACAACATCAAATAGGTTACCGAATAAGACCTATGATAAATTGATAGCAAAAATAACCGCAGACAACGAACTTCAGTAAAGTTCCGAATATAAATCCGAGTAAAGAGCCCACACCTGATTTAAGTGCCTGCGAGAACTCTTTATTTCCTAATAGTTCACCAATCACCGCCCCTAGAAACGGACCGAGAATAATGCCCCAAGGCAAGAAAAGAAGACCGACAAGGGTTCCTATGATACATCCCCAATTACCCCATTTACTACCGCCACTATATTTACTTCCCAGCATCGGAGTGAAATAATCCAATACCTGCAAAACAGCTACAATCAATAGCCATACGATTAATTGTGTTGTAGAATATTGTACCTTATCCGTGAAGTGCAGAATGACCAACCCCACATAAGCAATAGGCGGACCGGGAAGAAACGGCAGAATACAACCTGTTAACCCGGCTATCATACAAAGGGCACTAATTACAATCAAAATAATGTCCAACATAATCTGTTTTTTTAGTTCTGCACAAAAATACAGTATCTTTCAGTAAATACAAGCTAACCCCGAGAATTATTTCCGCCCCTTCACTGCTGTTTCAGAATAGTTTTGCCAAGGCTGCAATTCTTAGTGTGAATGAGTTTTTCCAATACTTTTTTGAGGATGCCTCGTACCCAACAAGAACTTTTACTATCTTTGTGTCGTTAACGCTATTAATAAGCAAGTTATAATATAAGAAATCAGCAGGAGGACAGGAAATGGATCCAATGGAATATATAGTACCCAACAGAAAGCGTTTGCCTTACGGTATGATGAACTTCGCAGTCATCCGCCGCGAAGACTATTATTATGTAGACAAAACCCGCTTCATTCCTATGATAGAGCAGGCAGACCGGTTCTTTTTCTTCATCCGTCCCCGCCGCTTCGGCAAAAGCCTCACGCTGAACGTACTGCAACACTACTACGATGTGCGTACCCGCGATAAGTTCAACGATTTATTCGGCGACCTCTACATCGGGAAGCATCCCACAGCAAACCGCAACAGCTATCTGGTGCTTTACCTCAACTTTTCAGGTATCACCGGCGAACTGAACGATTATCGAAAAGGACTGGATGCACATTGCCAAATCCGCTTCGACTTCTTCTGTGAAGTCTATTCCGACCTCCTGCCACAAGGTATCAGAGAACGATTGGACGAAAAGGACGGGGCTGTCAACCAACTGGACTATTTGGTTTCGGAGTGCGAACGTGCCGGACAGAAAATGTATCTCTTCATCGACGAATACGACCACTTCACCAACGCCATCCTTTCCGATGCCGAAAGTTTGCACCGCTACACTGATGAAACACATGGCGAAGGTTATCTGCGTGCTTTCTTCAATAAGGTGAAGGCAGGAACTTATTCCAGCATAGAGCGTTGTTTCATCACCGGCGTAAGCCCCGTAACGATGGATGACCTGACGAGTGGCTTCAACATCGGCACGAACTACTCACTTACCCCCCAATTTAACCAAATGATGGGGTTCACCGAAGAAGAAGTGCGCGAAATGCTGACTTATTATTCAACGAACAGTCCTTTCCGCCATACTGTTGACGAACTGATAGAAATAATGAAACCATGGTACGACAATTATTGCTTCGCGCAGGATTGTTACGGTGAAACTACCATGTACAACTCCAACATGGTGCTCTACTTCGTGAAGAATTACATAGATAACGGCAAAGCGCCACGAGAAATGATAGAAGATAATATACGTATCGACTATGAAAAGCTGCGTATGCTCATTCGAAAGGATAAGGAGTTTGCACACGATGCTTCCGTCATTCAAACTTTAGTGAGTCAAGGTTATATCACTGGCGAACTGAAGAAAGGTTTCCCTGCTGTCAACATCACCAATCCTGACAATTTTATAAGCCTGCTATACTATTTCGGAATGTTGACCATTAGCGGAATAGATAAAGGCAAGACCAAACTGACCATTCCGAACCTGGTGGTTCAAGAGCAGCTCTACACTTATTTGCTGAATACCTATAACGACGCAGACTTGAATTTCAGCAGCTACGAAAAGAGCGAACTTTCAAGTCAACTCGCCTATGATGGCAATTGGCAAGCCTATTTCGGTTACATTGCCGACTGCCTGAAACGTTATGCATCCCAGCGTGACAAGCAAAAGGGCGAATTCTTCGTTCACGGCTTCACCTTGGCCATGACTGCGCAAAACCGCTTCTACCGTCCTATCTCCGAGCAAGATACACAAGCGGGTTACGTCGATATTTTCCTCTGTCCCATGTTGGACATATATTCTGACATGAAGCACAGCTACATCGTTGAGTTGAAGTACGCCAAATATCGCGATTCTGAAAACCGTGTGGAGGAATTACGTCAGGAAGCCATCGCCCAGGCCAACCGCTATGCCGACACGGACACGGTGAAACAAGCTATTGGCTCCACGCAACTACACAAGATTGTAGTGGTATATAAAGGTATGGAAATGCGGGTATGCGAAGAGTTATAATGAACAATCTCTTCACCCTTCACTTTTCCTTGTATTATCCTATCTATAAGCAGTTTATAGGTGAAGGGTGTTCCCTTCACCCATCCTTTCACGGGTAAGCGTCTCCGTAAGCGTCTCCGCGATTCTATCTTGTCGCCCTTTTTTCATTCTTATATTTTTGC
>ERZ773227.2267-NODE-2267-length-10458-cov-25.757666_pt1 | contig 10458 bp, 8 predicted proteins | sample MGYA00580525_ERZ773227 | MGnify/ENA primary metagenome ERZ773227 (study PRJEB29015, sample SAMEA2737782) | human gut metagenome | biome: human gut; feature: human-associated habitat; material: faeces | place: China | collected 2012 ... | reverse complement strand
ATTATCATATCACGCGTCTTCGTTTTTGTCAAACGTCTTTTTGAAATTTCTTTCAGCGAAGAGCTGTCTGAAAACTTATGAAGATAACCGCTTATTCCTAGAGATCATCGCACGTTTCAGCTCGCTCATATCTCGGCTCAAGCGTATACAATTATAACAGCGACCCCTATATCTGTCAACAGGTTTTTTGATGATTTTTTACTCTTTTTTGAAGGAAATCTTTCCTGACGCAAATGAAGTACATTGCTGACGAAATTTAGTGGCAGGGAGAGAAAGAGAGGACTAGATATTGTGGAGAGAGGGAGAGTTTTGAAAAGGCATGGGCTTTTCTTTTACTCGCCTTCCCAGGCGGGGAAGGCGTCCGGCTTCAAATACTTATGCCGGACGGATAGGGTTGATTATTCATTGGGCTTTATAAATGGTTCTGCGAGCGAAGCGAGGTTGTGTGGTTTTGAACTTGACCTTGCTCTAGCAGAGAAGGTGCGCGACCTCAAATTCTGATGTCGGGCGGATGAGTTGTATTTCTGCGAACGGAGTGAGGTTGTGTGGTATATACTCGCCTTCCCAGACGGGGAAGGTGGGCGGCCCCGTTGCTGATGCCGCTCGGATAGGGTTGATTATTCATTGGGCTTTATATATGGTTCTGCGAGCGAAGCGAGGTTGTACGGTGTACTTATAAAAGAGCTTATTGATAAGAAGGCGTACCTTGGCATTTTTGCGGCGCTGCGGAAGCAGCAAGCGAAAACCTTTACAACCGCAGCAATGCTGCAAGAACTGCATCTCATCCCCTGGCTCCGCCAGGACCTTCTCCTTCGGAGCAAGGTTAACACCCTTAAACCAGCCTTCGGCTGAAGAAAAGGAAAACCATGCAACCTCGTTCCCCCACTCAAAAAGGAGGCCTTCGATGGGTCTCTTTTTTGAATTGCTTTTCTCTTTTTTGAATTCCTTTTCCCTATTTCTTTTTCTATTTTCCTATTTCTTTCCCTATCCTATATATGTCTTTAAAACAGACTGATCTCTCTATCGATCCATGACTCTTGTCTGGCTTCTACCACCTGATCCTCTTTTTCTACGTGGCCTATGAGGAGTGGGGAGTGCGGGTCGTGTTTGTTTCTGTTTTCGATGACGGCTTCGGGGCTTTCGTTGGCGTAGCAGTATTTGCAGAGGTGCGGGCAGGTGGTGTAAGCGCCTATGTCATTTCCGAGGAGACAGGCGCAGCCTTGTCTTGCCTGGTGGGTTTTGATGTTTGGGATTTTCAGTTTGAGGTTGAAGGCTTTTTCCAACTTTTCTTTTGTCATGCAGCCGCTTGTGTCTATGCCTATTTTTGCAAGGCCCGGGTCTTCCAGGCAGGAGGAGACGTGGATGCCGTGCTGCTCTCCTATCTTTGCCATTCTTTCTGCCATGCTGTACTGGATTTCGTTGCTGACTCTTTCTGCTTCGGGGAAGTTCCTGATGGTTTTCTTGTAGAGGTCGATGAAGGAAATGACGCAGGATTCTGTGCTGCCTTCGAGTTTTTCTGCCATGTCTCTGAATGCACAGATGTGGCGTTCGGGTGTGAAGGTTTCGGTGAGGAGGATAGGATCGTACCGCCAGACGGTTCTTTCTTTTCCTACTTTCCCTGACAGTTTCCTGAAGGAGGAGATGACTTCTCCTGCAGGCGGGACGTTGGGTTCTATGTCTTTGTCGTAGGGCGTGATGGTGACGTGCCAGTACTGGCGGTAGCCTGCAAGTTCTCCCAGTTTTCCCAGCATGGGCGCGGGGTTCTTGGTGCAGAAGGCGATGACGTCTACGACTTCGGGGTCGATTCTGTAGCTTGTGATTCTCTGGTAGTTGAAAGGGTTCCTCACCATGACGGAGCCTTCGCGGACGCGGCGAAGGAACCAGTCTGCATAGAAGGCTGGTATGTCGGTTCTCTGGCCAGTGTTCAGTATCATGGTGCTCCTTTCTTCCTTACATGAACTGGTGCATGAACGGGATGTATGCGTACTCTAAGAGGAAATAGAAGAGTCCTCCGGCGGCAAGGCCTGTGATGGCACCGTTGATGCGGATACCTTCGAGGTCTGTGTGGACTTTGGATTCGATGAATTCGTTCAGTTCTTCGCTGGAGAGGGATTTCAGGACGCTGACGGCTGCGCCCGCCAGAAGTGTTCTTTCATGGTCGGCGAGTTCGGCAATGAGGTCTCTAGCTCCGCTGTCGATTCTTCCGCGCAGGATGCTGTCTGCTGCCAGGCGGTCGATAGCGCTTCCTGCAAAGCCGTGCAGGGTGTTCTCCAGTTTCGTCTTTCCGTTTTCGTCTTCGTTCCATTCGGAGAGGAGGCTGTCGATCATGGTCCTCACCTTTTCCCCTGCCGGATATTTTTCAAAGAGGCTCTTTCCGAAATCTTCGAGGGCGTCTTTCGTTTCTTTGTCATCGACGAAAGCATGGATAGCTTCGTCCCAGCGGGCCAGGAGTGTCTGGTGGAAAGGATCTTCCGGCTTTTTCCAGCGCTCGATGGCAGCTCCCAGGGCCGCAAGTCCGGTCTCTGCCATTTCTTCATAGTCGATGGTGCCGGTCAGTTCAGCAGCGGAAAAGAGGAGCCGCTTGAAGAAACCAGCCTGCTGCTTCTGCTCTTCCCCTGCTTTTTTAATAGCTCCGGCGAGGGCTTCCTTCGCTCCTGCTGTCTTCGCTTTTTCTCCGACCAGCGCCAGAAGTTTCTGCAGCCATTCTTCACGGCTCATCCTGGCAAGGATTTCTTCTCTGGCTTTTCCTGCGATCAGGGAAATGACTTTTCCTGTTTCCCCATCGGCAAGGCTGGCCGCTTTTTCTTTGTTTTCGCTGACAAGTCCCGTGAGGAAACGGGCGCCTTCTCTGGCAAGAAAGGATTCTGCCGCCTCGCGGACTTTTTCATTGTGGAAGAATTCTCTGTCGGCGAGTTCCATGACAGATCCTCCGAGGGCGCCTTTCAAAAGGCCTGTCTTGTCGATCAGGGAATCGCTGACGGCGGACAGTTTCCTGATGACGGCATCTTGGTTCGACGGAATCAGCGGCTTGTACGGCAGATGGAAGCGCCTCCGGAAGAGGGCTTCGACGGCGATCCAGTCGGCGCAGCAGCCGATAAGGCAGGACTGGGCCAGGAAGTAGAAGATGGAAACGGCTTCGCTTCCGCTCCACGGGCTAGCATGCTGAAGGATCACTGCCGCGCCAAAGAGGATGGCGGAGGCGAGGAAGAGGCGGTTGGCTGTCTGGTATCTTTTCATAGCGCACCTCCTACGAGCGGAATCAGGAAGAAGAGCAATCCCAGAATGGCACCGAAGAGGGAGCCATTCAGACGGATGGCAGCGGTGTCCTCGGAGACAGCTTCCTTCGCAAGGTCTGCCATCGTCCTTCCATCCATAGTGGAGAGCTTGTCCGTGACGGCATTCCCGATCGATTCATGAATCTTCGGGAGGAGCGGCAGGATAAGGCGGACGATGAAGGCATCGAAGGCGCGGCGTTTCTTCTCATCGGCAAAACCTGTCTTGATGAGGGAAAGCGCACCTTCCGAAAGGCGCATGGCCGCCATTTCCTTATTTTCCTCCCAGAGGCGGAAAGCGGTCTCCTTCCCTTTTCCGGCAAGGAGCACGACAACTTTTTCAGTAATGAAATTGTTCACTCTGCGCTTCACGTCTTTATCGTCTTCGAGAGCGCGGATGATTTCCATGCACTTTTCGTCGATCCATGCGCGGGCAGGGCTTCCCTCTTCTGTCAGGGAATCGGCCAGTTTCAAGAGCTCTCTTCGGATGAGTGTCGTCACTTCTTCTGTCTTGTCTTCCATACGGGAGCGGAGAAGGCCGCGGAGAAATCCATTCTGCTCGTAGTCTTTCCATGCAGAAAGGTAGATGCTGCGGATTTCGTCCTGCGTGCATTCGTCTTCAAGAAATCCCTTCGCTTCACGCGCGAGGGCTTCGATGAGCGGCTTGCTTCTTTCTCCTGTACGGAATTCTTCGAGGACGAGAGCGATCTGCCCTGCCCAGTCCGTATCCGCAGCAGCGCCGACGGCTTTTCCGGAGAGGAAACGCCAGAGTTTCTCCTTATCCAGAGAATCCAGTGAAAGGAGTGCTGCTGCGTCGAGGACATTCTTCACGCCGGCTTCATGGGAGAGGATCCAGCGGTAGAGGACATCGGTGGGAACATTTTTCACGACAAGCGCCTTGATCTGCTGTCGCGTCAAAAGTTCCTGCGTGATCATATCCCGCGCGAGGCGGATGATCTTGTCCCGGTCCTTTGCGATAATGTCCGTCCTCTTCCCTATGCCAAGCGGCTTCCCAAAGAGAGAAGCAACGCCGAACCAGTCAGCAAATCCCCCGACCGTCGCGGCAAAGCCCAAGTGAAAGCACCCTTCCGCCAGAAGGGAAATATCTTTATAAGGAGCGGCCGCCGCTGTCAAAACAGCACTGGCCGCCAGGACAACATTCGCCCAAGTTTTCTTCTTCAAGGGAGGCCTCCTTTCGGGGGGAAAATTAGTAAAACCGAACAAATAGGAAAGATTAAAACCTTACAACCAAGGCTGGCGCCTTGAGGAAAACCTCGAAACCTCGCTACGCTCGAGGAAATGCAACTCATCCGAGAAATTTTAAAATGCAAAAATTTCCCACCTTCTCCTCCCGGAGCAAGGTTAAGACCGGCCTACGGCCCTTTTTACCGTCTGGGAAGGCAGGTTTTGTGGCATTTCCCGTGGGTGGCCTTTTAGCTTCTCTCCCCCTTCCACGCAAAAGGAGATGGGAATTCGGGGTTCCATCTCCTTTCTTTTTAGTGTCCGCGTTTTAGTTTTTTGAGGTCTGCTGCGGGTTGTTCGCAGATTTTTCTGGCTTCGGTGAGCCATCTTTCCCGGAGGGTTGTGGGGGCGAGGACGTTTACGCTGGAGCCCTGGCTTAGGAGCCACATGAGGATTCCTTCGCCTTTTAGTTCTGCGGTGATGAGCCAGCCGCCGTCGTCCTGGAGGACTTTTCTGGCTGTCGGGATGCGGTCCATGACGGCTTCTATGGATCTTCCTGTGTAGAGGAAGGCTACGTGCTGGATGGAGCCGGAGAACATGTACTGGGTCTGGTTCTTGAAGACGCCTTCTCTGAAGCGTTTGTTGTAAGGGACGTCCCATTTGATTTTTGTTTCTTCGACGTCGGACATGCGGTCCAGTCTGTAGGTCCTGGTGTCGACGGTGGGATCGGGTTTATGGTCGTCGCCGAATGGGAGGGCGATGACGTAGAAGTAGTATTCGGAGAAGACGACGCCGAGGGGCAGTGCTCTGTGGGGCGTGCCCTGGGCGCTTCCTATTTTCGTATAGTCGAAGGTGATGACGTGATGTTTCTTGATGGCCTGGGCGACTTCCCAAAGCTGGTCCATGTCGGGTTTGCCGTGGGACGGGTCGAGGTAGTCGAAGAGTTCGCGTTTGACGAATTCCTTGATTTCTTCCTGTTCTTCCGGAAGGACGGCGGACTGGAGAAGGCGGTTCATGAGGGACTCGAGGTCTTTCCTGCTGTAGGTTCTTCCGCCAAGGAGGATCTTGCAGATGGCGAAGAGTTCACTCTTGGAAATGAAGCGGTTCTCGACTTCGGCGATGCGGTATGTCCTGTCTTCTCTGCTGTAGCGCAGTTCTCTTCTGGGGCCGTCTTCTTTCTCTGCTTCTTCGAGGTACTGACGGATGGCAGCGAGGTAACGGTTCGCGGTTCGCGCGTTCACGTCGAAACGTGTGGCAATCTGTTCTTTCGTAAGAGGATGCCCATGGATCATTATGTCAAAGAGGGCCAGCATTTTCCCTGTCTTGTTGTCTTCTTTTTCATCTTTAATGGCAGCCATGACTATCACACTCCTAAAACGACTTATTATTACATGGTTCAATTATACCAAATCATGCGTTTAGAGTTAAATATGATGAGTGAAAAAGATATGAGACTTGGGCAAAGGAAATGTATGAAATTGAGAAGAGCTGCAGGAAATGTGTGGTCATTTCTACAGCTCTTTTTTCATTGAAACTTATTTCGCTTTTTCCATGGCGGGGTTCTTCAGTGTGAATGCGGCGATGGCTCCGAGGATGCCGGCTATCCAGAGGATCTGGAGGGCGGCGGTGAGGCCCCAGATATCAGCGGCCCAGCCTACGATGGGCGCGAAGATGCCGCCTAATGTCGTGGAAAGTCCGAGGGTAACGCCGGAGGCGAAGCCTGCATTTCTTCCAAGGTAGGTCTGTCCCAGGATGACCATCGGGCTGTATCCGGAGAATACAGAGATGGCGCATGGCACGAGGAGGGCTGTCGCGAGGAAGAGATTTGTCGTATTTGTGAGGAGGAAGTAGGCAGGAACCATGATACAGAATGCGGTGCGGATGATGGTCCTGTAGCCCAGGCGGTCAGAGAGCATGCCTCCGAAGTAGGTGCAGACAGCGCCGATGCCAAAGAGGATGGAAAGGGCGGTCGTTCCCTGAGAGGCTGTCGCGCCGAGGGCTCCGATCCAGAGGAGCGGGATGAATGTATTGCTCAGTGTGAAGCCCATAGAGCGGGCAAGGATGCAAACGGAAAGTTTGCCAAAGGAAGGCCAGTCGTTCGTCTCCCCTGTTTCTCCAGAGGAAACTTTCTTCCTGTCTGCGACGCGTGTGTCGGCGAAGGCTTTTCTGGAACGGGAGTAAAGGAGTGCGGCTGCGAAAAGGTTCACGATGCCGAAGATGACGAGGGAATGGATACCGAGATGGTAAGCGCAGATGCCGGCAAGGATCGGCCCGATAGCGAATCCCCCATTTCCACCGACGGAGAATGTCCCCATCGCTTTCCCCTTCTTCTCACCACTGATGCGGTTCACCATGAGAGCGGCTTCAGGATGGAAGAGTGCGCTTCCCACGCCGCAGAGGATGGCAGCGGCAAAGATGGCGTAGTAGTTCGTGAGAAATCCCATTGCTGTCACGGCAAGTCCGCAGAGGACGGGCCCCAGCGGGACGAACCAGGGACGGGAAATCTTGTCCGAATAGTAGCCGAAGAGCGGCTGAAGGATGGATGCCAGAAGGACATTGGCAAAAATAAGCGCGCCGGCTGACTGGTAATTAAGGCCGTAGTGTGCGATGAAGTATGGCAGCAGAGCAGGAATCGCGCCCTGCGCCCAGTCCACGGACAGGTGCCCGAGTGCAAAGAGATAGATTGCAGAACTTTGTTGTTTCAAGATGGCGCCTCCTTGGACAATGCAATGGAAATCCCGATTGCGAGATTTTTAGATATGCCAAAATTATAGAGGATTTGGGATGGAGTAGCAAGGGGGGGAGATATAGGAAGATAAAACCGAACTTCGTTCGATGGAAAACCATAAAGCAAGGGAAAGGAGGAAAACCATAAAACAAGGAAAACCATACCGCCGCCTTACAGGCTGGGAACTTCATCTCATTCCCCGGCTCCGCCGGTACCTTCTCCTTCGGCGCAAGGTCAACACCCTTAAACCAGTCTTCGACTGAGGAAAACCTCAAAACCTCGCTTCGCTCGTGGTAATCAACCCTATCCACCGCGAAGCGGTCCCCCTTCCCCGTCTGGAAAGGCGAGTATTGGTGGCCTGTACCGTGGTGTCCTCCCACCAAAAAAGAGCACGAGGTTTCCCCATGCTCTTTTTACTTTCGGATTACCGGAAGGTCAGTACTTCTTTGAGTGGTTCTCTTTCGTTGGCTGCCGGGATGACTGCCGGGTGTCCGATGGCAATGATGCAGGATACGTCGTAGTTTTCCGGAAGGTCGAGTATTTCTTTGATTTTTGCTTCGTCGTAGCGGCCCATGACGAGGGTGCCGAGTTCGAGGGCGTTGGCTGCTACGCAGAGGTAGGATGCTGCCATGCCTGCGTCGAAGGACTGCCAGTGGGTGCCTTTTGTGGTGGATGGTGTGCCGTCTGGTTCGTAGCCGGAGAGGCCTTTGATGGCGCAGAGGATGATGAGGGCCGGCGCTTCGTGGATGTTTTCTGTGTTCCACGGGAATTTCTTTGTGCATTCGTCGGCGATGCGGTTCTTCAGGTCTTCGTCAAGAACGGCAATGTAGCGGATGGGCTGGGTGTTTTCCCAGCAGGATGCCATCTGCGAGGTTTCCACGACATTTTCGATTTCCTGCTGCGAGAGCGGTTCTCTGGTGTATTCGCGGACGCTTCTTCTGGAAATCAAACAACTAATAGCTTCCATCTTTTCCTCCTTATTTCGGAAAAAATCTGACTTGGGGATCAGGAATCCCTCTGTTTGGTTCCCTCTATTTTAGCATATTTTTGCATCTTTCCAAATGGTCTTGATGGACTATCTGGAAAGAAATAAATGGGCGCCGTCGAGCTGGTAAATGTCTTCTTTTCCCTGGTCGTCCGGGGAGTAACGGATCTTGACGTAGATGTCTGGTTTTGCGTCATCATGGAGCCATACGCCGATGGTGGCAAGGGTCTGGACGCCGTCTTTTCTGCTGCCGGTTCTCCAGATGCTGTCGTTTGGTCCGTCATGCTCATCTTCGGAGAAAGCAATCATGTCGTCCAAGGTATATGGCGCATGGGGCTCGGAGAGGAGTTCGTCGATACGGTGAAGTCTGGTGCTGCTCGATCTTCCTATTTTGTGATTGAATTGTGTCAAATCCGGCAGGAGGAAATGGTTTGTGTGAGCCAGTGTCCCGTTCTCTTCTGTCTTTACGTCCCAGATGCCGTCTTCGCCGATTTCAACGTACGCGATTTCATGGGCGTCTGCCATGAGAAAGAAGCCCGGGCTCTTGAAGTAATCTTTCATTTCGAGCGCTTCTTTGACCGAGGAGCAATTGCCAAGGAGTGCTGCGAGAGTGCCGCGCTTGCCGTAGGCGAGCCGTACGTCTTTGGGAATCGGTTCAGCGACGGCGGAGAAAACGGCGAATCCTGCTTCGTTCACTCCGCCTGTCAGCGACATATGATCTTCGTTGCCGCCGTAAATGCCGTAGTAACGGTATACGTGGCCCTGATGGTACCGCATTTCCTGGTACATGGGGTGCTCATCGCGGTTCTTCACGATGATGGCTCCCCCGCCTTCGACGGCGCTGCCCTGAGCGGCAAAAAGCGTGCATGCCTTCGCCTGCCATGGGAGTAAGATCAGGCCGGCAGCCGCTAGCGCCCATGCGGTCTTTTTCAGTGAGAATTTCATAGAACGTCCTTCCTTCGGGAGCTTTGCAGCCATCCCCTTCCGGATTCGTGCTTATCATACGCCTGTATAGCCGTCATACAGCAAGCATCCGGGATGTATTAAATGAAATAAAACCTTGAATTGAGGGAGAGAAAACTAAAACCTTAACAACCAGCCTGAAGGCTGTAAAAGTAATAAAACCTTCACCCAGCCTTTCGGCTGTGAAAGGAGATAAAACCTTTACAACCAGCCTTACGGCTGATGGAAAAGCTTCGATTTCCTTAATTATACGCTTAGAGTGCAAGGGGGGATGTAAAACATGGAATAAGAAAAAGATGATAAAACCAAACAACCTCGCTGCGCTCGATAACTTCACCTCCTCAGTCGCCTTCGGCGCCAGCTCCCCCGTGGGGAAGCCTTTCGGTTGGCATGTTTTCCGTTTCGCCACACTTGGCGGTTGTGAAGGTTTGATAAGAAATAGCTTATTGATTTGAAAGCGTACCTTGGCACTTTAGCAATGCTGCGTCAGCGACGAGAAAACATGAAAAACCATACAGCCGGCCCATGGCCTGGGAACTACTGTATCCCCGGCTAACGCCGCCCACCTAGTACCATATAAGTGTAGTCAGATAGGTCGCTCCTATCTACTGCACTTATTTTTTCGTATGATAAGGGAAGCAGTTGGTCTGTCGAAAGCCCACCTTGGTGCAGATGCTTTTTACTGCCACCGCAGAGAAGTGCGACAGCCAACCCCTTGTTGTATGCGCCCGAGTAAGCAGGTTGTCCCTTTCATAGAGAGGCATACGTGTAACAAACTAGGTTGGGATAGGTAATAAGTGTGGCTGGCTACAAAGATCCAACTGACTGCTAAATATTTTTTAAAGGAGGTTGAATTAGTATGACTCGTATCAGTGTCGGTGTGTCAAAGAACAGGAGTACTGTATGTATTATGGACCAGGACGGGAAAGTCATTATGCGGCCGTTTCTTGTCTGGCATTCGACTGAGGAGCTCGATTTTCTTGCAGATACGCTCAAGAGGCTTAATGGAGAGGTTAGAGTCATTATGGAATCGACCAGTGTTTATCAATATCCGATTGCTCTTCAACTTAAAGAAAGAGGACTTTTTATCTCTATCGTAAATGCATATGAGATGAAGCAGTTCGCTAATATAGATTTTAGAGGCGGCAAAACGGATAAGAAGGACTCCCGCACCATTGCCAGTTACGGAATTAGTTATTGGGATAAGCTGGTGGAATGGCAGATTCCCAAAGACACCTATTTTAACCTGGATCTGCTAAACAGAACCTATATGAACGCGAAAAAACATCGTCAGATAATCCTTCAGGAACTGCAGCATTATATTGACT
>ERZ773227.2259-NODE-2259-length-10499-cov-4.154538_pt1 | contig 10499 bp, 9 predicted proteins | sample MGYA00580525_ERZ773227 | MGnify/ENA primary metagenome ERZ773227 (study PRJEB29015, sample SAMEA2737782) | human gut metagenome | biome: human gut; feature: human-associated habitat; material: faeces | place: China | collected 2012 ... | reverse complement strand
CGCCCGGCATAAAACGGCTCCGCGCCCGCTGTTCTTGCCCGGCGGCGCTGCGCTTGCACGGGCCTACGATTTTACTGCAACCGTTTGATATTAAATCAGATTAGTGCCTGTGTTATGTAGGCCGGGCAAGGCGACGCCGCCGCCCGGCATAAAAGCGGCTCTGCGCCCGCTGTCCTTGCCCGGCGGCGCTGCGCTTGCACGGGCCTGGGATATCTATGCAACCTATTGATATTAAGGTGTATTAATGCCTGTCTTCTGTAGGCCGGGCAAGGCATCGCCGCCGCCCGGCATAAAGGCAGGTACAGCGCCTGATAGCGGTTGCCTCGCACCCGCTCAGCGACAGTCGTCGACGGCGACAAACTGACCATGCTGCAGGGACTGAACTGCCGCTTCGGCAATGGCCTGCGCCTGCAGGCCGTCCAGCAGGCCGGGCAGGTCGGCGACGGTTTCACCATTCAGGGAGCGAATAAAGGCGTCAAGATGCTGGTAATAAGATCCCTGTACCCGGCTGAACCAGTCCGGCCACAGGCCCGGCTCAATGCGCTGATTGCCGCGCCACAGGGTAGGGCCCGCCGGCGACTGGCTACCGGACTCCAGCGCGCCTTCGGCGCCCAGCAGGGTGATCCGTTCATCGTACCCGTGGCCGGTGCGGCGGGTATTGTCCAGCTGCGCCAGCGCGCCGCCGCGCATCTGCATCATCAGGATGGAGGTGTCGACATCGCCAAATTCGGCAATGTCCGGCAGGGCCAGCGCCGCGCCCATCGCTGCTACGGTGCGCACTTCATCGCCAGTGAGAAAGCGCAGGAGATCGAAGAAGTGGATCGCCTGATCGCGCATCTGGCCGCCGGAGCTGCGCAGATAGTCGAGCGGCGGCATGCTGGAGGCGCGGCAGACCATCTGCACCAGCTCGACCCGGCCGATCAGCCCTTGCTCCAGCTGGCGGCGGAGCTGCTGATGGCTGCTATCGAAGCGCCGGTTAAAGCCGACAGTGACCGGCACGTTCAGGGGGAGCACCCGCTCCACCACCTCACGGGCGCGCGCCAGGGAGAGGTCGATCGGTTTTTCGCAATAGACCGCCTTGCCCGCCCTGGCGGCGGCTTCCAGCAGTTCGGCATGCGACGGGGTTGAACTGGCGATCAGCACCGCGTCGATGGCGTCGCTATGGATCGCCTCGCTCACGGTCACCGCCCGGGCGCCATAGCGGGCGGCCAGCGCCTGGGCGCGCTCCGGGGCGGCATCGGCCACCATCGTCAACGCACTTCCTTCATGACGAGCAAGACTGGCGGCATGAACCTGACCGATAAAACCACTGCCTACCAGGGCAAAACGTTTGCAGATCATTTTTTTCTCCAGAATGGCGAGGGGACGCTGCCACCATAATCGGTTTGCTAAACTCACTGACACTGCCGTTTTGATGGATTTCCATCATGAAGAGAGGGGCGATGAAAAACATTTCACTGGCGATGCTGGCCAGACAGATTGGCGTCGGCGTGGCCACCGTTGACCGGGTGCTGAACGAGCGCGGCGGCGTATCGCCGCAGACCACGCGCAAAGTGCTGCAGGCGGCGCGCGAGGCGGGGCTGAAGCGGATCCTGCCGGAGGAGCACCGCTTTCCCTGGCAGATTGAGGTCTTTCTCAGCAGCAATGACTCGTTCTTCTTTCCGCAGCTGGCGCAGGATTTTGCCGCCGTGGCGGATAGCCTCGGCTATCGCCGTCTGACCTTGCACCGCACCTTTGTCCCGGAGTCGCAGCCAACGACGCTGGCCCGGCGCATTGCGCGCAGCTGCCAGCAGCGTCAAGGGATCATCGTCTTCGGCAATGACCATCCCGCGGTGCACGACGCGCTGCACCGCTGCCGGGAGGCTGGCGTCCCGGCGATCACCCTGGCGACGGACCTGCCCGGCGCCGACCGACTCTGCCACGTGGGGATCAATCAGCTACAGGCTGGCCGCACGGCGGGGTTAATGCTGGGGAGAATGACGCCGCGGCCCGGCGAGGTGCTGATGGTCAGCGGCCGGCAAGATTACAGCGCGCATCGCCTGCGCATTCAGGGGTTCCGCGAGGTGCTGAGCCAGCGCTTTCCCCACCTGCAGCTCAGCGACGTGCTGGCGGGCGAGGAGCGGCGGGAGCAGATCACCCGCCTGGTGGAGCAAGCCCTGTGCCGCAGCCGGAATATTGTTGGGATCTATAACACCGGGCTTGGCAATACCCAGATTGCCGAGGCGCTGGCCCGCCACCGCCGCGAAGGCGACGTCTGCTGGATCACCCATGAGCGTTACAACACCACCCGGCAGCAGCTGGCGAAGGGCAGCCTGGCGTTAACGCTCGATCAGAACACCCGCCAGCACGCCCAGCTGGCGATCGACCTGATGCTGCGCCATCTGGAGTCCGGCTACCAGCCGCAAACCTATGCCGACGGTAAAGTCGACTTTATCCTCTACAGCGCCGAGAACGTGGACTAAGGCGTGCGGCGCCTCCCTTCCTGACAACACGGATTTCCCCGGCGGGTAAATGCCAACCCCGCCGGGAGAGATCGCTTCAAAGCGTTGTCTGCTTCTCATTTTTCGCTCATTTATGCGGCAATGTTAGATGTCTGTCAAAATTCTGTTACTGCATAGTTTTAAAATTTTCATTTCAGTTATTTACTTATAAAAGTTTCAAATGTCTTGTTAATGAAATAAATGGTCTGAAATCCAGGTTGCGGCGTAAATGGACTGATGTTTCAAAATAGTGATGATAAAACAGCCGTTATTTGTGATTTAGATCACGATGGAGTGCGAGAGGTGCCGCAGCGTCGTCGATATACCAGCAGACATTTGCCGCAACGTAACTGAAATTAATTTTTCATTTTGTTTCATTCACCGGCGTACCTACAAAATCAAGGATCAACTATGAATATTAAGAAAACGATTGTTGCCTCTTTGTTAGCCTGCATGCTGCCTGCGGTGGTTATGGCAAAAGATGTCTCCATTGGCGTCTCGATGGCGCTGTTTGACGATAACTTCCTGACGATCCTGCGTACCTCGATGCAAAAAGAGATGAAAAAAGATGGCGTTAAATCGCAGATCGAGGACGCGAAAGGGGATGTCTCCCAGCAGCTGCAGCAGGTGCAGAACTTTATCGGCCAGGGGGTGGACGCCATTATCGTCAACCCGGTGGATACCAACGCGGTGAAACCGATCATGGATCAGGCCACCAAAGCCGGGATCCCGCTGGTGTTTGTGAACCGCCGTCCGCAGGCGGAGCTGACCGACAAGATGGCCTATGTGGGATCGGACTCTATTCTCGCCGGCCGTCTGCAGATGGAAGCGCTGGCGAAAGCGATGAACGGTAAGGGCAATGTGGCGATCCTGCTCGGCGACCTGGCGAATGAATCCACTCGCGACCGCACCAAAGGGGTGGAAGAGGTGGTAGCGAAATACCCGAACATCAAAATCGTCCAGAAGCAGACCGCGAAATTTACCCGCAATGACGCAGTGGATGTGGTCAGCAACTGGATGACCAGCGGTGAGGATATCCAGGCCATCGCCTCCAACAACGATGAAATGGCGATCGGCGCCCTGCAGGCGCTGGGCAAAAACCCGAACCATATTCTCATCGCTGGCGTGGATGGCACCCCGGATGCCCTGCAGATGCTGAAGAGCGGCAAGATGATCGCCACCATCTTCCAGGATGCGAAAGGCCAGGGTGAAGGCGCAGTCGACGCGGCCATCAAGCTGGCGAACGGCGAGAAAGTGGAAAAAATCATCGACGTGCCGTATCAGCTGATCACCAAAGAGAACATGGCTGAATTTACCAACCGTAATCAGAAATAGTCCTGGCCAACCTGTGGTACGGAGGTGGATGTATGAACGCTTTTGCCCTTGAAGCCGAAGGTATCAGTAAGTTCTTCCCCGGCGTGAAGGCGCTCGATAATGTCTCATTGCGCGTGCGTCCGGGAACGGTGCATGCCCTGATGGGCGAGAACGGCGCCGGTAAATCCACGCTGATGAAATGCCTGATCGGTATCTATCGCCCCGATAAAGGGTCGATTCGCGTGAAAGGGGAGCCGGTGGAGTTTACCGACACCATGGATGCGCTGCGCTCGGGGATCTCGATGATCCACCAGGAGCTCAATCTGGTGCCGCATATGACGGTGGCGGAGAATATCTGGCTGGGGCGCGAGCCGATGAAGTACGGCTTTGTCGACCACGGCCAGCTGACCCGCCAGACCCAGGCGCTGCTGGATAAGCTCAATATCCGCTTAACCGCTGACCGGCTGGTGGGCGACCTGAGCATCGCCGCCCAGCAGATGGTGGAGATTGCCAAAGCGGTTTCATGGAACGCGGATATCGTGATCATGGATGAGCCCACCTCGGCGCTGACCGAAGGCGAGGTGGCTCACCTGTTCACCATCATCCGCGACCTGCGCGCCCAGGGTAAAGCGATCATCTATATCAGCCACAAAATGGATGAGATCTTTGCCATCACCGATGAGATCAGCGTCTTTCGCGACGGCACTTGGGTAGGGAGCAAAAACACCACCGAATTTACCCGGCAGTCGCTGATCACCCAGATGGTGGGCCGCGAATTAACCCAGCTGTTTCCGAAATTTAATAACACCATCGGCGAAGAGGTGCTGACGGTGCGCAACCTGACGCGTCAGGGCGTGTTCCATGACGTCAGCTTTAGCGTACGCCGTGGCGAAATCCTGGGCGTGGCCGGGCTGGTGGGCGCCGGGCGCAGCGAGGTGATGGAAAGCCTGTTCGGTATGGAGCGCTTCGACAGCGGCGAAGTGCTGATCGACGGGGCGCCGGTGACCATCGATTCCCCCTCCGTGGCGATTGAAAAGGGGATGGCATTATTAACCGAAGACCGGAAAAAGTCGGGCCTGTTTCTGGTGCTGTCGGTGCTGGAAAATATGAGTATCGTCAAAATGCCGGAATATATCGGCAAGAGCGGTTTTGTCCAGCACGTGAAAATGGCCGAAGACTGCATGGAGCAAATACGCCGGCTCAATATTAAAACGCCGACGATGGATCAAATTATTAATAACCTCAGCGGGGGGAATCAGCAAAAAGTCCTGATTGCGCGCTGGCTGTTAGCGCAACCGAAAATCTTAATTCTCGATGAGCCGACCCGCGGTATCGACGTCGGGGCGAAGGCGGAGATTTATCATCTTATCAGTGAACTGGCGAATCGGGGGGTGGCGGTGATTATGGTCTCCTCTGAACTGCCGGAAATCCTTGGCATGAGCGATCGGGTCATGGTGATGCATGAAGGTCGTATCACCGGCATCCTGGAAAAAGACGAAGCCGACCAGGAAACCATTTTGTCGTTGGCATCCCATTGAGGCACAGAGAATGAGTAATATGAAATTAACGGCGGCTCCGGCCAGCGAGGGTTCCTCCTTCTTCGCTAATTTGCGGCATAAAATGCCGAAAGATACCGGCATCTTTGTGGTGATGCTGGTGATTGCCCTGACCTTTGAAATCGCCGGCTGGTATGTACGCGACCAGTCGTTCCTGCTCAATACCAACCGGCTGGTGCTGATTGTGCTGCAGGTGGCGATTATCGGCATCATCGCCGTCGGCGTCACCCAGGTGATCATCACCACCGGGATTGACCTCTCCTCCGGCTCGGTTATTGCCCTTGCGGCGGTGGTGGCGGCCAGCCTGGCGCAAACCTCCGATAGCCTGTCGCCAATGTTCCCGGCGCTGGTCAACCTGCCGGCGGTGATCCCCATTTGCGCGGGGATCGGCGTCGGCCTGCTGTGCGGCCTGACCAACGGTTTCCTGGTGACGCGGACCGGTATCCCGCCGTTTATCGCCACCCTCGGGATGATGGTTTCGGCGCGCGGTCTGGCGCAGTATTACACTCAGGGCAACCCGATCAGCTTCCTCTCCGACAGCTTTACGGCGATAGGCCAGGGTGCGATGCCGGTGATTATCTTCTTCGTGATCGCCGCCGTGTTTCACATTGCGCTGAAGCATACCCGGTATGGCAAATATGTGTATGCCATCGGCGGCAACATGACCTCGGCCAAAGTGTCCGGCATCAACGTGAATAAATATCTGGTGATCGTCTACACCATCGCCGGGGCGCTCTCCGGGCTGGCGGTGGCAGCGTTCCCCATGGCAAAAAACACCGGTCTTGCACACACCTTTGCCACTGCAGCAGACAAAACTGTGGTGCGCCGGGTGCTGGCGGTGCTGGCCACAGTTCTGTGCGTGGGCATGGCGGCGCTGGGCGGCTGGGCGCTGGTGCTGGCAGCGCTGGCGGTGCTCTGGCGCTACCATGCCGTGAGCCGGAAACAGTTCGGCGGCATCACCGGCGACCTTGCCGGGTGGTTTTTGCAAAAGGCCGAGCTCTGGATGCTGGCGGCGCTGTGTGCCTGCCAGTGGGGAGGGCTGCTATGATCTTTATTACCGGGCCGCTCTACAGCGGCAAGCGCACCTTTGCGCAAACACTTCCCGGCAAGCGTCTTTCGGACGTGCAGGTATTGGCTGCCGATGCCGCCGACCTGCCTGCCTTGGCAGACAAGCTTGCCCATGAATACGATATCCTCATCGCCACCGAGGTAGGCGGCGGTGTTGTGCCGATGGATGTCAAACAGCGCGCAGACCGCGAGGCGGCAGGCAGGCTTGCCTGCCTGCTGGCCGCACGGGCAGAGTGCGTGGTGCAGATGTTCTGCGGCATCCCCACGGTTTTGAAAGGAGAATTGTCTCAATGCTGATCTATCTTCTGCGTCATGGCCAGACGGAATACAACGCCCAGAAGCGCTATCAGGGCCAGCGCGACATCCCGCTCTCACCCGAAGGCGCTGCTCAGCTGCGCCGGGCAGATTTTGACCCCGATGTGGTCTATGTTTCCACCTTGCAACGCACCAGCCAGACGGCGCGCATCCTGTTCCCGGAGGCAAAGCTTGTGCCGGTGGACGGCCTGAAAGAGATGTGCTTTGGCAGCTTTGAGGGCCGCAATTTCATCGAGATGGAAAAGGACCCCGAGTATCAGGCATGGGTGAAGGCCAACTGCGAAAGCCCCTGCCCGGATGGAGAGCGCAAGACGGATTTTTCAGACCGCATCTGCCGCACCGTGGCAGAGCTGATCGATAAAGCTCTTGCCGCAGGCGAAGAGCGGCTGGTCATTCTGGCCCACGGCGGCACCCAGATGGCCGCCATGGAGCGGTTTGCCGTCCCCCGCAGGGACTATTACGCATGGTGCGGACCCAACGCGGGCGGCTTTGTGCTGGATGCAAAGGACTGGACGGAAAAGCATCTGCTGTATCTCGTGAAGACCGTCCAGTACACAAAGGAGAGCAGGGCATGATCCTTCAGGCAGTTGTCGGCGGTTTTGTGCTGGACGCGCTCTTCGGCGACCCGGCGTGGCTGCCGCACCCGGTGGTGCTTATGGGAAGATGCATCTCCCGGCTGGAAAAATTCCTGCGTGCCCGCCTGCCCGGCACCCCGCAGGGCGAGCTGCTGGGCGGTGCCGTGACGGCGTTCTGCCTGCCGGTGGGCACCTTTCTGGTCACGAGCCTTGTGTGTCTGGCGGCAGCAAAGCTCAGCCCGTGGCTGGGCCTTGCGGTGCAGATGTTCTGGTGCGGGCAGGCGCTGGCGGCAAGGGGCCTTGCGCAGGAGAGCACAAATGTGTATAACGAGCTGGTCCGGAACGACCTGCCCGCCGCTCGCAAAGCCGTGAGCCGCATCGTGGGCCGCGACATCCAGAACCTGACCGCAGAGGGTGTGACCAAAGCTGCGGTGGAAACGGTGGCCGAAAATGCCAGCGACGGCGTCATTGCGCCGCTGCTGTATATGCTCATCGGCGGGGCACCGCTGGCGCTGACCTACAAGGCCATCAATACCATGGACAGCATGCTGGGCTACAAAAACGAGAAGTATCTTTACTTTGGCCGCGCAGCCGCGAAGCTGGACGACCTTGCCAACTACATCCCCAGCCGCATTGCCGCCCTTTTGTGGGTGGCCGCTGCGGCCTTTACCGGCAACGATGCCAAGGGCGCATGGCGCATCTGGCGGCGGGACCGGCGCAACCACGCCAGCCCCAACAGCGCCCAGACCGAAAGCGCCTGCGCCGGTGCACTGGGCGTGCAGCTGGCCGGCCCGGCTTACTATTTTGGCGAATATTACCCCAAGCCTACCATCGGTGATGCCCTGCGCCCCATTGAGCCGCAGGACATCCTGCGCGCCAACCGCATGATGTATGTGGCAAGCGGCTTTGCGCTGGCATGGGGTGCAGCAATACGGGGAATTTTGTGAAGACGGTATTTCCGATTTGTCATCGGGCGGCCATTAGCATGCTTGCCCTCTCCGTCATTGCTTCGCAATGCCACCTCCCCCAAAGTGGGAGGCCTTGGCAGTCCATGCAAACTTTACCTCTTTGCCAAGGGCTCTCCCTTTGGGAGAGCTGGCGAACGAATGTGAGCCTGAGAGGGCGAGGCTGCTTGTCCAAAAGCACAAAGGAGAACCTATGCAAACACTGACCCATGGCGGCGACTGGGCGGGCTACCGCGCCGAGTTTGGCCGCGACCCGCTGGATTTTTCGGCCAATGTCAGTCCGCTGGGCCTGCCGGAAGGGGTGGCAAAGGCCATTACGGCAGCGCTTGCCACGGCCGACCGCTACCCCGACCCGCTGTGCCGGGCCCTGCGTGAAAAACTGGCGGTGGCTGAGGGAGTGCCCGCCGAATGGCTGCTGTGCGGCAACGGCGCGGCAGACCTCATCTTCCGGCTGGCGCTGGCTGCAAAGCCCCGTACCGCCCTTGTGACGGCACCCACCTTCGCCGAGTACGCCACCGCCCTTGAAACGGCAGGCTGCACGGTGGAACGGCATTTTTTGCGGGAAGAAAACGATTTTGCGGTGACGAAAGATCTCCTGAACGCGGTGCACCCGGGTACAAATATGGTATTCCTCTGTCAGCCCAACAACCCCACCGGCCAGCTGGCAGAGCCTGCCCTTGTGGAAGCGCTGCTGCGCAGATGCGAAGCCGTGGGTGCGGTGCTGGCCGTGGACGAATGCTTTCTGGATTTTCTGCCGGAGGGCGAAGGCCTTTCGGCAAAGCATCTGCTGAAAAACAGCAAAAAACTGATTATTTTAAAAGCCTTCACCAAGCTTTACGGCATGGCAGGCGTGCGTCTGGGCTATTGCCTGTGCTCTGATACAGAGCTGCTTGCCCGGATGCGGGCAGCGGGCCAGCCGTGGGCGGTTTCCAGTCTGGCACAGGCGGCGGGCATTGCTGCGCTGGACGAGACGGAATATGTGGCGAAGGTGCGTGCATTGATCGAAGCACAGCGGCCTGTGCTGGCAGACGGCCTGCGGGCGCTGGGCCTGCGGGTGATCGAGGGCCGGGCTAACTATCTGCTGTTCCGCGCGCCGGAAGCGCTGGGCGAAGCACTGCGCCGCAAGGGTGCGGTACTGCGCAGCTGCGGCAATTATCCGGGCCTTGATGCCAGCTGGTACCGCACCGCTGTGCGCACAGAAAACGAGAACCGGCAGCTGCTTGCACTGCTGGCCGAAACCCTGCCGGAGGTGGCACAATGAGCAAGGCAAAATGCATTATGGTGCAGGGCACCATGAGCGGTGCGGGCAAAAGCCTGCTGTGCGCGGCGCTGTGCCGCATCTTTGCGCAGGATGGCTACCGCGTGGCCCCTTTCAAAAGCCAGAACATGGCCCTGAACAGCTTCGTCACCCGCAACGGTGCAGAGATGGGCCGTGCTCAGGTGGTGCAGGCACAGGCTGCAGGCGTGGAGCCGGATGTGCGCATGAACCCCATCCTGCTCAAGCCCAGCAGCGATGTGGGCAGTCAGGTGATCGTGAACGGCAAGGCCCGGGGCCAGATGTCCGCCGCCGATTATTTCAGGATGAAGCGCAGCCTTATCCCGGACATTCTGGAAGCCTACAACAGCCTTGCCGCCGAGAACGACATCATCGTGATCGAAGGCGCGGGCAGCCCGGCGGAGATCAACCTGAAAGCCGACGATATCGTGAACATGGGCCTTGCAAAGCTGGTGGATGCGCCGGTGCTGCTGGCGGGCGATATCGACCGGGGCGGCGTATTCGCCCAGCTGTACGGCACTGTGGAGCTGCTGGAAGCCGACGAGCGTGCCCGCATCAGGGGCCTGATCATCAACAAGTTCCGGGGCGATGTGGAGATCCTGCGGCCCGGCCTTGCCATGCTGGAAGAAAAAACGCAGCTGCCCGTGCTGGGCGTAGTGCCGTACCTGCGGGTGGAGATCGAGGACGAGGACTCCCTCTCCGACCGGCTGGATACAAAAGCTGCGGTCAAGCCGCTGGATATCGCCATCCTGCGCCTGCCGCATGTGTCCAACTTCACCGACTTTATCCCGCTGGAACAGCACCCGCTGCTGGGCGTGCGGTATGTGCAGCGCACCCGCCAGCTGGGTGCACCGGATCTCGTCATCCTGCCCGGCACCAAGAACACCATGGACGACCTGCGCTGGCTGCGGGAAAGCGGCGCGGACCCGGCCCGCATCATGATGGTCGGC
>ERZ773227.2255-NODE-2255-length-10513-cov-3.162459_pt1 | contig 10513 bp, 10 predicted proteins | sample MGYA00580525_ERZ773227 | MGnify/ENA primary metagenome ERZ773227 (study PRJEB29015, sample SAMEA2737782) | human gut metagenome | biome: human gut; feature: human-associated habitat; material: faeces | place: China | collected 2012 ... | reverse complement strand
GCTCAGGCGGCGTGCGCGGCGTTTGATTCCATGCACTGGGAGGGGCTTGTCGGCACTCTCGCGGGCGATGATACTATATTTGCCCTTTGCAGAAGCGAAAGCTATGCTTCGCAGATGAAAGATTCCATAAAACGACTTATTGAAAAATGAGGTTTGAGCTATGCTTCTCAGTCTGAAAATAGAGAATATAGCAATAATTGAGAGCGCCGATATCGAGTTCGATTCGGGGCTCAATGTCCTTACGGGCGAAACCGGCGCGGGCAAGTCGATCATAATCGATTCTATAAACGCCGTGCTCGGTGAACGCACGTCGCGCGAGCTTATCAGGACCGGCGCGCAGTCCGCGAGCGTTACTGCACTCTTCTCCGGCGTTTCCGCCGACACTGCCGCGCGGCTTAAAGAATATGATATCGAGCCCGACGAGGACGGGAATATACTTCTTCGCCGAACCCTTGGTTTGGACGGCAAAAACACCTGCCGCATAAACGGAGTGCCCTCGAATGTTGCAGCGCTCAGACAGGCGGGGCATGAGCTGATAAACATACACGGTCAGCATGACAATCAGGCGCTCATGGCGCCCGAAAAGCACTTCGAGTTCATCGACTGTGTCGCGGACGATGCCGAATTGCTTGAAGAATACAGAGAGAAATTCAGAGAACTCTGTTCATATATCAGGGAGCGCGATTCCCTCAAAACAGACGAGTCGGAGAAGCTTCGCCGGCTTGACCTGCTCGATTATCAGATAAACGAGCTTGAACAGGCGGATATAAGACCCGGAGAGCGCGACGAACTCAACGAGCGAAAGACGCTTCTGCAAAACTGCGAGCGCGTCACGGCATCGCTCAGAGCGGCGTATGATATTCTCCAGGGTGCCGATGACAGCTTCGGCGTGATAAGCGCGATAGGCGATTGCGCCGGGAACGCGGAGGACGCTGCCCGATTCTATAAAGACGTCGAGTCTGCCGCAAAGACTCTTCGCAATGTCGGCTATGAGCTTGAGGACTGTGCGGGAGAACTTCGCTCGGCTATTGAAGATTTCTCCTATGACCCGTCCGAGCTCGAAGAGATTGAAGCGAGACTCGATGAGCTTTTCCGCCTCTCAGTAAAATACGGCTCGACGGAAGATGAAATGCTCTCTTTCCTTGATTCCGCGCGCGAGGAGCGCAATAAAATAGCCCTCTCGGATGAGCGGGTCAAAGAGCTCGATGCGCTCGTCAGCTCGACCAAAGCCGAGGTTCGCGCCCTCGCCGAAAAGCTTACCGCAGCGCGTGAAAAGGCGGCGCGCGAGTTTGAGCGCGGAGTGACCGAACAGCTCGAATTTCTCGATATGCCGTCGGTCAGCTTCAAAGTCAACAGAGAAAAAACACCGTTTACAATAAACGGTGCGGACAATATAGAATTTCTCATCTCCGCAAACGCGGGCGAGACGCTCAAGCCCCTCGCAAAAATCGCTTCGGGCGGCGAGCTGTCACGCATAATGCTCGCGATAAAGAGCGTTATCGCCGGCAGAGACGGACTCGATACGATGATATTCGATGAGATAGACGCGGGACTCAGCGGCAGAGCGGCGCAGAAAGTCGCCATGAAGCTCAAAGAGGTCTCGCGCGGCAGGCAGGTCATATGCGTCACCCATTCCGCTCAGATAGCGGCGCAGGCGGACTGCCACATGAGAATCAGCAAATCCGTCTCGGACGGCAAGACCTATACAAAGGTCGAACGCCTCGACACAGAGGGCAGAAAATATGAAATAGCAAGGATAACCGGTGGACTCGATGTCACCGAACTTCAGCTCAAATCGGCGGAAGAGATGCTCAGAAATGCCGGGAATCTGTAAAAACATAAAAGGGGAGATAACTTATGTCAGACGAGAAAAAAGAAACGCAGGGCGCTGCCGAAAATCAGAAGCTCAGCACAAAGGAAAATGTTCTTCAGACTGTCAAATTTGCGCTGTTCTCCGCCTCTGCGGGAATTATTCAGATAGCAACATACACCCTGTTTTATGAGGCATGCCATTTCAAAGAGTGGATAGCCTATCTTATTTCGCTTGTTCTCTCCGTGCTCTGGAATTTTACTTTCAACCGCAAATTCACCTTCAAATCTGCGAACAATGTCCCGATAGCCATGCTTAAAGTCGCGGCTTATTACTGCGTGTTCACTCCGCTCTCAACTTGGTTTACGAAGTATGCCACTACCGATCTTATGTGGAACAACTATCTTGTTGAGGCTCTCTGCATGGTGACAAATTTCGTGACCGAGTTCCTGTACGATCGCTTCGTCGTGTTCCGCAATTCCATGAACACCAACGATGTTGCAAAGAAAGACAGAGAAAAAGCCGAGCACAAAGCTCAGCAGGATAAATAAGTGAATTTTCGGAGATATCCCGACTGAAACGGAATTAAACATGACTGAAGAAAAGAAGTGTCCTCTATATAAAAAATGCGGCGGATGCCAGCTGCAGAATCTGAGCTACGCGGAGCAGCTGAAATTCAAACAGCGCAAGGTGGAAAAATTGCTCGGCGAATTCGCCCATGTCGAGCCGATAATCGGCATGGCTGAACCGTATCATTACCGCAACAAGGTTCAGGCGGCGTTTGCCACGGCGAGAAACGGGAAGATAATTTCCGGCGTCTATCAGTCCGGCACGCACAGCATAGTCTGCGTCGATTCGTGCCTCACCGAGGACAGAAAAGCGGATGAGATAATCGTCTCGATCCGCAATATGCTGAAAAGTTTCAGAATACAGCCGTATGACGAGCGAAGCGGCGGCGGTACACTTCGTCATGTCCTCGTCAAGCGCGGATTCAAGACAAATCAGATAATGGTCGTGCTCGTCACATCAGGTCCGATTTTCCCTGCGAAGAACAACTTCGTAAAAGCTCTTCGCAAGGAGCATCCCGACATAACAACGATAGTCCATAACATAAACCCGTATCAGACGAGCCTTGTGCTCGGTGAGCGCGAGAATGTGCTCTACGGTACGGGCAAAATCGAGGACGAGCTCTGCGGGCTGACTTTCAGAATATCTCCGCGCTCGTTTTATCAGATAAACCCGGTGCAGACCGAGGTGCTTTATAACACAGCGATGGAATATGCCGACATGACCGGGAGCGAAAAAGTCATCGATGCCTATTGCGGCATCGGCACTATAGGGCTCGTCGCGTCGAAGCGGGCGGGCGAGGTAATAGGCGTTGAGCTCAATCGCGACGCCGTTCACGACGCCATAGCCAACGCCAAACGCAACGGGATAAAGAACGTCCGATTCTTCTGCGACGATGCAGGCGAATTCATGCTCGGCATGGCGCAGGACGGGGAGAAAGCGGACATAGTTTTCATGGATCCGCCGCGCGCCGGAAGCGATGAGTGCTTCCTGTCGTCGCTTGTGACCCTCGCGCCGAAAAAGATAGTCTATATCTCCTGCAACCCCGAGACCCAGCAGCGCGACCTGCGCTTTCTGACAAAGCGCGGCTATAAAGTCGAAAAGATTCAGCCCGTCGATATGTTCCCGCATACGAATCATGTGGAGACGGTAGTACTGCTTTCCCACAAAAAGCCAGACGGACATATCAACGTAAAAGTTGAGTTTGGTGAGGGTGAGGGAAAAGTTCCGCTTGATAATATCGCTAAAAGAGCCGAAGAATATAAGCCCAAAGAACGAGTGACCTACAAAATGATAAAGGAGTACATAGAAGCTAAATATGGCTTCAAGGTACATACCGCATATATCGCAGAGGTAAAGAGAGATTTAGGCTTGCCGATGTACGATGCTCCTAATGCGGTAGAAGAATTGAAACAGCCGAGGAAGCATCCGACAGCGGAGAAAGTGGAAGCGATAAAGGATGCATTGAAGCATTTTGAAGTGATTTAATAATGGTGAGCGTATCATTAAAAATAGTGGTACGCTTTTCTTTAAAATATTTGGGAAGCAATATATAAGTGCTGAATATGCTTGAAAGGAGGAAAATGGAGTGAACCGTATTACAGAAATAACAAAGCGAGATATTTTAGATTTATTTCAGAATGGATTGGAGATAGACGAATTTTTTCAAACCCGAACCGTTACTTACAATTATTATGGTCGCCTTGAAGAAATAGATTTTCTTAAAAGATTATATGATTTGGAGAGAATGCCAAGTTTTGATTCAAGATTTGCAAATGCAGAACAGGATATTTGGCAACATACAGTGAATAATGATGATTATCCATACTGCTGGGTTTTTGAAGACAAAAGATTCAATTTACAAGATGGTAGCGATGAAGTATATTTAAAATTTCTTTGTGAAGTATTTCACCCTGCTGTTCGATATGATAAGGGATACTGGAAAGAATTTTTAGTGGCAATTAACAAGCTATTACAAAATGACGGTTATGAGATTTACCCTGCTGAGAAAATATCCAATCGTGATGTTTATGGATGGAGAATATATCAGCAAGAAGATAATACGTTGTTTATTCCATATTCTCAACGAAATGCAAAGGACATAAAAGCAAAAAAGATAGTATTGTCCATAAAGCGGAAAGCGAGAAATCAAATTTATCAGTTTCTGGAGCGATATAATATCGTATATCAAGCGACTGACGAAACGGGATGGAATTATAATACAACAGTAGCTGAGGATGTTTTCAATGAAATAAGGCAATTTTATGTGCCAAAGTGTTATAATGATAAAAAAGAATATGTTGAAACTGCTGATTTGCAAGCATTCATACTTTCTAATTCTCCATTTTGCGTGTTGGACGCAATAGAGTTTTTTGCGAAACATAGTATCTCAGATGACTTTGAACCACAGATTAATGCTATATTAAAACTGAATGAGATACCGTTTCAGCTTTCCAAGGGGAAGCTAATGAATACATTTGATACCCAGATAAATAAAAATTCATTAGTGGCTGTTCAAGAAGTAGGACTGAAAGAGTTATTACAAGAGGCTTCAAAATATTATGATGAAAACAATTTGCAAATTGCAGTGGAGAAACTTTGGGATGCATTTGAGAGACTAAAGACATATTACTGCTCATCGACTGTAGATAAGAAGAAATCGGTTAATAAGATTATAATGGATATGGGTAATAATCAACAGCCGTTTTTAGAATTATTTGAAAAGGAATTTCATGAGCTTACCATACTTGGCAATAATTTTAGAATTCGACACCATGAAACAACAAAAACGGATATTCAGGATAAAAGGCATTATGAGTATTTTTATAAGCGATGCTTATCCTTGATTTCAACAGCTATTCAGTATTTGGATGGACGAGGTTTATAACAGATACAGCTTTGCGTAATAAAGAAGTTAAATGAAAAAGGACAATAGTAGAGGTGGATTTTGATGAGTAATGAGCCAAATGGTTTCGCTAAATATTTAGTCATATTTGTAGATATTCTTGGAAGCCAAAATAGAGTTGATTTTCAAGAGACATATAAAATTAACAAAATTTTTCATGAAGAGCTTGAAAGAAACAAGCAAAATGATATGATGCACACGGTGTATTTTAGAAAAATATATACATTTTCTGATTGTGCTTATATTTTCTATGGCTTTAAAGACGGAATATCTGATGAACGTAAAGATGAGGGCGAACTATTTAAAGTGGCATTGTGTAATTGTGAGCCAATATTTTTACGATTCATTAAAGAAAGAATTCTTTTTAGAGGTGGAATATCTTATGGTGATGCTTATGTTGACCCTTCAAAAAGTATGTTTTTTGGAGATGCGGTGAATAAAGCGTATAAGATGGAGTCAGAAATAGCAATTCATCCTCGTATTGTTATAGATGATTATATTGCTGAAGCAGTTTTAGAAAATATATCATCAGTAAAATATAAAATAGTTGCAAAAAACCCTGAATATATATCTATTTTGGGGGCAGGACTGGTTCCTAAAATGCCAGGAACAGGTGAGGGAATCATTGAACAGGATATTGATGAAAAATATATTTATAATTATCTGCACTTTCCAGAGAATAATATAATCTTGCAGGATTACTATCTGTCTGGTGAAAGTTTTATAAAAGAGTTAATAGACTTTTGTTTTGAACAAATTGATAGAAATATGAATTATAAAATTATTGATAAGTATTTTTATCTTCAGAGATTTGCTCAGAATAAATTAGAAAATTTGCTAATGTCATCTGATTGTGATTTGCAATGAAAATGATTAAGTAATTATCCTCTTTGAACGCATCATCAAATTTTTATGGATTGGTAATTATATTACCTAGTAGATGTGTATAATGTGATTTATTGTATCGTAAATCCAAGAAATGTGCAGTTATAGTTTTGACAGTCCTTTTTTACTATTATACAATGAAGCCAAAGAGGGGGTGCTATTTATGAGAGAACAGAAATATCATATATATTTGGATAGTCACGAAAGAAAACTTTTGATACATAGCCTTGATATTGGCATCAAGAGCATTTTCTGCTTCATTAAACTCCATATATCGTTTGATGATGGACAGAGTAAAGACAAGCATCTCTTGATCTTTATATTTATCATAGTAATCAGAAAGCATATCCAGAATAGATATCACCTTTGGTACACCAAATCCTGGACGGCAATCTTTTAATGAAAGCCCCTTTTCAATAACGTGAACTTCCTTTATTATCAGAAATTTATATTTTCTCATATCTGAATCAGTATTGATAGCTCCATATTCTTTGAGAAGTGTGCGATACTCTGGTGTCAATAACTTAAATGCCATATACCTCCATTTGAGAGGGCGAAACAGTTTCTTTATTATCGATTTGATCATAAATCTATATACTTTGTTTTTAGCTTTTCAAATTGTTCTTTGGGGATATATCCGTAGTATTCAGGGTGCTTAGGCATCTTAACCTTGTCCTTAACAAGATACTTGATTACCTTGGCTGGGTTGCCCGCAACAACACAGTAACCATCTGTAAATGATTTAGTTACAACACTCCATCCCCCAACAATGGTAGATGGTCCTAATTCGACTCCTGCCATGATTAATGAGTTCATACCTATCCAACAGTAATCGCCAATTTTTATAGGCTTGCCAACGGCTTTATCCCTCTCGTAAAGGTCATGATTTGAACTAAGGATTCCAACATTAGGACCAAAGCGGACATAATCGCCTATCCAAATACCACCTGCACCTGCAATATAGGCTCCAGGACGACCAATCTTGCTATTTATGCCTACATAAATCTTACGAGGATGTGTTACCAGACAAGTCTTATCCTTTGGCCAATAGATCTTATTTATGCCCAAACGAAACTTTAGATAGTCCAAGTAGTTATTGGGCAAAATGGTAGATGACATAAACTTTCGCCATCCACTGAAGAAAGGAACAATACAACAGACTGCTACCTTAATCAACTGTTTCATTTTTTCGATATGAGAGGTTTTATTATTGATAGATAATCTAACTTTGCCATCTTGCTATACACAAGGTAAATAATGATATACGAAATGAGACTGGAGAAGAGCATCACAATAGGAGTCTGCATATTGCAAAAATCAAGTAACCATCTCAAAATATACATCATTATAAATGACGGTACGATAATCTTTCCGATGAGCCCCAATGGGAACAGTTCGTGAAGTTTTACTTGGAACATCTTTGCGATTACAGACAGTAATACGAAGATTCTGGCAACATGCAATACCAATGAAACCACTGATACTGAATAAGGAGAATCTGTCAGAAGGACACTGATATACTCCATTGACCAAATCAGTACTGCAAATATAGCTGTGACTCGTGCGTAAAATTTTACTTTGCCTGTATTAATTAGAAATGGTGCAAATACTATCAGAGAGAAGATATAGGTAAGAATCTTTATCCTAAAATAAATTTGGGATGTCTCATACTTGCCACCATAGAGCACCACCATTATCACATCAGCAAATACCCAACAGTAGACGATGATTGGATAAATCAACAAGGCTGTCTTCTTGTACACACTATTCCAAAGCGGATAGGCAGTTTGATTAAGATTGACCTTTTCGTGCGCCATTCGTGAAAAAATTGGTGAGAGTACAGTTGAACATGCACCTACTATCATTCCCACAAATGGTAGTTCCATAGAACCGTTGGAGAACTCGGCAAAGACCTCTGTGCCGAAATAGCGGCTGATAAAGAACTGGTCGGATGAGTTCATCAACACACCCCAAAGACTTGCATATAAAAGTGGAAGAGAGAATTTGAATATCTTTTTGTATGAAATATGTGTCGGAAGTTTTTTATTCTTCCTGATAGGATGAAACTTAAGATATAGAGCAAGGAGCGCGCTAAACAAAGAAGCAACGACAAAGCCGATTATCCCCCCAATATAGTCAAGATTCCATATCACGATAGGAAGTGCTACGCAACAAAGCATAACCACTCTTGTAAAGATGGTATAACCAGCAAGAAACTTGTTTTCTTTGTATGTTGAAAGAATACCATCCAGTCCCATAGTAGGAAGCATCAAGAATGGAACTGGTGCAAAATATCGTAACGCAACTTCCAAGTCTGGGTTGTTAAGAATCTGCGCAATGATAGGAGCTCCGACAAATAAAATCACAGAAAATGCTCCTCCGAGAATGAAGAACAAACGTGTAATCTTATTTATCAGGTCTTTTGCTTCATCTGGGCTAACTCTTGGCAGAAAGTATGAGTATGCTTTAGGTAGTCCAAAGGTGAATACGGTAAGGAGCGTCTGATACACATACATCACCTGTCGGTATGTGCCATAATCACCCTTATCGAAATATCGGCTTAATATCATTGAGCTGACAATAGAGAAGCCAAATGAAAAAAGGCTTCCAATTGCCACCCATGCTGCTTGTTTAGAATTATTTGTTGACATTAATCTATTTGAATTTTTATTGCAACAGGTAGTGGTATTGAACTACAAACCATACAATTCCAACTATGTACCTACTTATTCATTTTGATTAGATGTGATATACCTTCTCCACCTTATGGAGCACATTGCAGCAGTCGAGAACTACCTTACTCTTGAGGCGCTCTTCATTCTCAAATATGTGTTGGTGCTTAACGAGTACTACAACCATATCCATATCGCTGAGGAACTCGTCGAAGCTAGAGTACTGGTTCTCTGCAATCTTATGCCCTTCAAGAAATGGATCATAGCAGCAGAGAGGACGTGCGAGATGACGCTCTTGTGCTTCGAGTATCTGGAGAGCCGGAGACTCGCGATAGTCATCTACATTCTCCTTGTAGGTGAGGCCGTAGAGACCCACCTTACGGTTGTCAGTGATGCCGTTCTCCTTCATAATCTCGTAGATGCGGTTAAGAACAAAAGTTGGCTGAGAGTCGTTGGTCTTCATTGACTCGTCGATAACCTTAGCGAGCTGAGGATAATCACCTACTAGGAACCAAGGATCTACTGAGATGCAGTGCCCCCCTACACCAGGACCTGGTTGAAGGATGTTAACGCGAGGGTGCATATTGCAGATGCGGATGATTTCATAAACATCCATATTGTCGTGACGGCAGATGCGTGCGAGCTCGTTGGCGAATGCGATGTTAACAGCACGGAATGTGTTCTCAACAACCTTGGTCATCTCTGCAGTTCGGATGTCGGTAACGACAATGTCGCCCTGACAGAAGGATGCATAACATGACTTCACCTTCTCGCCAATCTCGCGAGAGTCGGCACCTACGGTACGGTTGTTATGAATGAGCTCATAGACCATATTGCCAGGGATGATGCGCTCAGGAGCATGAACAAGGTTGATGTCTTCACCAATCTTAAAGCCGTTCTCCTCAATGACAGGACGTACGAACTTGTCTATAGTGCCAGGGCTAACAGTTGACTCGATGACTACGGTTGCACCCTTAGGGCATACCTTCATAACTTCCTTTACGGCTGCTACTACATAGCAAGCATCTACCTTCTTTGAGAACTTGTCATAAGGAGTAGGTACTGAGACGATGTACATGTCTGTCTTCTGATACTCAGTGGTGAACTTTATACCTGCCCTGAGGGCGTTCTGGAAAAGTTCATCAAGACCATCCTCCTTGAAGGTGGTGTGACCTGCATTGAGGGTGTCAACGAGCTGCTTGTTATAGTCTGTACCAATAATCTCAACTCCGTGAGATGCCATCATGAGGGCTGTTGGAAGCCCAATATAGCCCAAGCCAATTACATTAATCATGTTGTTTACTATTATTTATTTTTGATTCTATTACAATTTAATATTTACTTTTTCTCCATTCAATTTCTTAATGTATGCAGGATTACCAGCTACCATATAATTGTTGGAAACGCTTTTCACCACAACAGATCCTGCTGCAATTATGACATTATCACCTATGGTAATATCGCCAAGGACAATTGCACCTGTAGCTATTCTAACATTATTTCCAATTGTTGGCTTCATAAGAGATTTCTGAAGGTTTTATTTTTCAGCAAAGTGATTATCAAGTTTTTTGCCCCACCTATTTCAGATATTCCTTTTAGGTCGGCATCTATATACTCACTATTCTTGTAATACCCTATCAAGCATAAAGGCCATATGGGTAAGAAAAACAGAAA
>ERZ773227.2251-NODE-2251-length-10530-cov-15.489833_pt1 | contig 10530 bp, 8 predicted proteins | sample MGYA00580525_ERZ773227 | MGnify/ENA primary metagenome ERZ773227 (study PRJEB29015, sample SAMEA2737782) | human gut metagenome | biome: human gut; feature: human-associated habitat; material: faeces | place: China | collected 2012 ... | reverse complement strand
ATCCGCTATTTGGAAAATAGTCTTGTTACCATGGCCAGGAGCTGCAACCGCTATACCGTGTTGACTAAAAACACCTATCGGAATACGGTTATGAAGGAATCTCAGATCGCTGTGATGGATGAGTTCATCGACAACGTGAAGGTACTGATCAATGCTTTGGGATATAAAGTTCTGGAACCCGTCCTGAGCACGCAGCCCCAGAATGCCTCTGCATTGGACCATGAAATGCTTCAGATCTCTACGGGAACTGTGATGGCCCAGGGTAAGGTGACCACAGAAGGCTTTGTTGTTCTGAAGGATTCCACGGTGGACCAGGTGTCCCGAAAATCCCTAGCACAGGGCGTCGTGAAGCTCCGAACAAAATATTTCCAGGGTGGGCAGGTAAAGGATGGAAAGCTCACGGAAGATATTCTTTTTTCCAGTTCCTCAACGGCAGCAGATTTCCTTTTGGGATATAGTGCAAGCGGTCCTCAGACCTGGAGGACAAAGGACGGAAGAACGCTGAAAGAATTAGAGAGTGACGCACTCCAAACGCAAGGAGCATCCGGGACCTAAGGAGGCTTTTGCAGAACCTTATACTTTCTACAGATTTTCCTGTTACACTGAATGTACAAAGAAAGGAGAATCTGTATGAATAAACTGACGAAAAAAGGGCTGGACGGTACCCAGCTCAAGACCATTGCACTGGTGCTGATGGTACTGGATCACATTCATTATTTCTTCGAGTTCACCGGCTGCATCCCGACGGTGTTCAGTATGCTGGGGCGGCTCAGTGCGCCGCTGTTTCTGTTCTGCACGGTGGAGGGCTTTGCCCACACCCATGACCGCAAGCGGTATTTTATCCGCATCTGGGCTATCGGCGCAGCCATGGCGGCGCTGGAATTCTTTATGATCTACGCCAAGGCCTTCCGGCGCGGGGATGGCTTCTACCCGCTGAACGCGATTTTTCAGGATCTTGCGCTGCTGTGCATTGTCTGGCAGGGCATCGACTGGCTGCGGGAGAAAAAATTCGCAAAGGGCATTGCTGCCATTGCTGCCGTCTTGTGCTGGCCGTATGTGGTGATCGTGTTTCTGCTGCTCTTCCCGCAGGTGCAGGAGATGCCCATTGCTTCAACGATCGTGGCCTTTGTTATCACCAGCCCGCTGCCCATGTGGACAGCCATCACGGACGGCAGTTGGAGCTTTTTGCTGGGCGGCGTGCTGCTGTATGCCCTGCGGGGGCGGCGCAAAGTGCAGCTGACGGTATGGGCACTGGTGATTTTCCTGTGTGACTTTGCGCTGACCTTTGGGATGGCTTGCCGACAGGAGGGTTTTGTCTGGACGCAGATGTTCACCGACAACTACGAGTGGTTCGGGGTGGCGGCGGTGCTGCTGATGCTGCTGTACAACGGGCAGCGCGGCAGCGGACACAAGCAGCTGTTCTACTGGTTCTACCCCGCCCATGTGTATCTGCTGTATGGGGCATCCTGCCTTGTTTATAACGTGTTGAGGTGATCTTGTGGCAAACATTCTGGCAGTGGATGACAATCTGGAGCTCTGCAAGCTGATCCGCACCACTTTGGAGCGGGACGGCCACCGGGTAGAAACGCGGCAGGCGGGCAGAGATCTGACCGAAGCGCTTTGCCGCTGGGCAGACTGCATCCTGCTGGACGTGATGATGCCCGGGGAGGATGGCTTTGCGGTCTGTCGGCGCATCCGCAGCCTGACCGAAGTGCCCATCCTGTTTCTGAGTGCCCGTACTGACGAGGCTGCTGTGCTGGAAGGGCTGGGCATCGGGGCAGATGACTTTTTGTCCAAGCCCTTCCGGGTGGCTGAGCTGCGGGCGCGGGTGGCGGCACATCTGCGGCGGCAGAGCCGCACCCCGGCACACCGGATGGTGCGCAGCGGCGTGGCCTTTGACCTGACCGCCCGGAGCGCGGCGGTGGAGGGGAAGGCGCTGCCCTTGACCCGCTCGGAGTATGCCATCTGCGAGTATCTGGCGCTGCACGCCGGGCAGACCTTTACCAAGGAGCAAATTTACGAAGCGGTTTTTGGCATTGACGGCACAGCGGATGACACCGCCGTGACCCAGCACATCAAAAATATCCGGGCAAAGCTGCGGGCGGCGGGCGTGCCGGAGCCGGAAAAGCTGCTCAATACCGTATGGGGTGTGGGGTACCGATGGAAAAGCGAAGACTGACTTCTCTGCGCAGCGTGCTGCTGCAATATCTGGTGCGCACGGCGCTGGCCTGCCTGCTGGTCGCGGTGGGGTGGCTGCTGGGGCTGATGCTGTGGATCCAGAACGGCGGGCTGTTTCTTCCCGCGAATCAAGCTGCACAGGCCTGTCAGAAGGCCGCACAGGACATTTTGCCGGGCATGACCGCCGCCACCTTTGACGAGACGCAGCTGGACTCCTTGTGCCGGTATGCCCTGTTTGCCGCGCCGGACAGCAGCGAGGTGCTGGCCACCAACATGGATGCCGGGCACTTGCAGCGGGCAATGGAGAACCGGCAGGGGAAAACCCGCTGGCATTTTGGCTACACGCAGTATTATATGACGTCAAAATTGCAAGACGGAACGGTCTGTCTGCTGCAATTTGACTATGCCGTGCCCTACGCCGACCCTGCGCTGCGGGGCGTGCTGCCGGATATGCAGACCGTGCACTGCATTCTGGGCATTCTGCTGCTGATAGGGGCGGTGGTGTGGAGCACCCACAGGACCGGGCGCTTCCTGACCCGGGAGACCGAAAAGCTGACCGCCGCAGCACAGGCGGTGGCACGGAAGGATCTGGACAGTGCGGTGTTTTCCGGCGCGAAAGTGCGGGAGTACGAGAGCACTTTGCAGGCGCTGCAAACCATGGGTGATGAACTGACCGGCAGCTTGCAGAAGCAGTGGGCCATGGAGCAGCGGCAGCGGGAGCAGATCATTCAGTTGTCCCACAAGCTGAAAACGCCGCTGACCATCATCGAGGGCAACGCGGAGCTGCTGGCAGAGGATGACGGCCTGACCGCAGAACAGAAAGCGCAGGTGGAGTCTATTTTGCAGGGCGCAGAGCAGACCCGCACCTATCTTGGTAAGATCCGCGCCGAGGTGCAGACCCCGCTGCGCTATAAACGGAATGTAGAATGATGGCAGAAATAGACGAATTGGAGCATAGTCCGCTGCATTTTGTTTCCGAAAACCATGAAAAGAGCTTCCAAAACGTCCGCAGACGTTCTGGAAGCTCCATAAAAATGCTTATTCTAGGTTAAAGGGCTGCTGCACGTTTTGTGCAGCAGCCCTTTGGCCGTTTTACAGTTTGGCCAGTTGTTTATCCAGCCATGCGGCGATGTCCGAAAAAACCTCCAGCTTGTTGGTTTCCACCAGCAGCTCGTGGCGGGCACCGGGGTAGAAGATGCTTTCAATGTTCTGCACACCAGCGTCCTTCAGGCTCTGGATGGCGCGGCGCACGCCCTTGCCCTGCTCGCCCACTGGGTCGGCATCGCCGGAGAGGAAGAGCAGCGGCAGCTCCTTGGGCATCCGTGCCAGAAAAGCCGGGTCATGCAGGCGCAGGATGCCGCTGAACATACTGTAATAGGCGTTCAGCGTAAAGGTAAAGGTGCAGCGCTCCTCGGCCAGATACTTGTCCACCTCAGCCTGATCGCGGTTGAGCCAGTCGTGGGTGGTGCGGCCCTCCAGCCCCTTGTTGTAGCCCATAAAGGAAAGGTTGGCCACAAGGCTGCTGCGGTAGTGCCAGCCGTGGAAGGCTGCCAGCACCCGGCAAAGGGTTTTGGCAACCTTGACCAGCGCCTTGGGCTGGAAGCCGGTGCCCATGATGATGGCACCGTCCAGCTCCCTGCCATACTCGCACAGATACTGCCGGGCGTAGAAAGAGCCCATGCTGTGTCCCAGCAAAAAGTAGGGCAGGTCCGGGTACAGCTCCTTGGTCAGCACGGTTACGGCGTGCAGGTCGGCCAGTACGGCGCGGTTGCCGTCCGGCTCGGCAAAATAGCCGTAGTCCTCCTTGGTGCGGATGGAGGCACCGTGCCCCAGATGGTCGTGTCCGGTGACCAGAATGCCCCGGTCGGCCAGATATTCCGCCAAGGGGCGGTAGCGGTCGATGTACTCCACCATGCCGTGGGACAGCTGCAGCACCGCCCGCACCTGACCCTCCGGGACGCAGCGAAAGCCGTGCAGGGTGCGCCCCGGCACGGTGGAGGGAAGGGTAAAGTCGATGAACTGACTCATGAAAGGGGTCTCCTTTCTGCGTTACAGTACGCTGAGCTTACGGCGGCAGGCGGTGCAGATGCAGTAGCCGCCAAACTGGATGGCCTGCTCGTCCACCTCTCCGCAGAAATCGCAGCTGCCGGAGGGGCGGTACTTTTTCAGGACGATGGCGTCCCCATCCACAAAGATCTCCAATTTGGTGTCGGTGTCCAGGTGCATACTGGTGCGCAGCTCCTTCGGCAGAACGATCCGTCCCAGCGAATCAATGCCGCGAACGATGCCAGTGCTTTTCATAATGTGTCATTCTCCTTCACTATTCCTATTTAGCAACCACTGACACAATAGGAAAATTGTGCCAGCGCCGATAAGCTTAGTATACAAAAAATAGCAGCTTTCGTCAATGATTGCGTGCTGATTCGACAAAAAACAACCTTTTGCACATAAAGGTGGGGGAGAACCCTTTTCTGTGAAAAGAGGGTCAGGAAAGTCCGCGGACTTTCTTGACCCTCAAAATTACAAATAATTCTTCTTCGCCGTCTCAGCTCAGCTCCACAGGGGCTTCGGGCTGGTTCTCCACGCGGGCGCTGGTGCGTCCCTCGGGACGGATCTCGCCGGCAGCGGTCAGCGAGAGCTTGGTCAGGGTGGGGCCTACCAGCTCGTACACCAACACCGAGAACAGCACCACGTTGCGCACCATGTGGCCGTCCGACAGCTCGGCGGCGGTAGCAGCCATGCCCAGTGCCACGCCGGCCTGCGGCAGCAGGGTGATGCCCAGATATTTCTGAATAGCCGGGCTGCAGCTGGTGGCGCGGCAGCTCAGGTAGGAGCCGCTGATCTTACCGGCAGAGCGTGCCGCAATGTACACCACGCCGATGAGCAGCACCATGGGGTTGGTAAGGATGGTCAGATCCAGCTCTGCGCCGGACAGCACGAAGAACAGGATGTTGATAGGGGACACCCAGCGGTCCAGACGGTCCATCAACTCGTCCGAGGTGGGGCAGACGTTGCAGAACACCGTGCCGGTCATCATGCACACCAGCAGCAGCGAGAAGCCGCAGCGGGTGCCATTGATCTCGAACTCGGTCATGGACAAGCCCACGGTCAGCAGCACAAAGGCCACCGACAGGCTCATGCGCTTGGAGCGGGAGTGGAAGTAGACCTCCAGCAGGTTCAGCAAATAACCGGCGGCAGCGCCCAGCGCCAGCGAGAGCGCGATCTCCAGCAGCGGCTCCAGCACCACGCTCACAGGGTCGATGCGGCCTTGCTCCAGCGCGTTTGCCACGCCGTAGGAGGCCGAGAACAGCACCAGACCCACGGCATCGTCAATGGCGACCACCATCAGCAGAAGCTTGGTTAAAGGGCCGTCCGCCTTATACTGTTTGACCACCATCAGGGTAGCAGCGGGTGCGGTAGCGGCGGCGATAGAGCCCAGCGTGATGGCAGAGGCCAGCGAGATGGCGTCCGGGCGGGCAAAGTGCAGGGCAACGAGGGCGATATCCACCAGCGCGGTGGTGATCACCGCCTGCGCAATGCCCACAGTCACGGCGCGGCGACCCATGTGCTTCAGGGCGCTGAGACGGAACTCGTTGCCGATGACGAAGGCGATGAAGCCCAGCGCCACCTGCGTGATAATGCCGTAGCCCTCCACGGCAACAAGGCTGCCAAAACCGAAGCCGAAACGGCTCAGTCCCAGCCGACCCAGAAAGAAGGGCCCCAGCAGCAGACCGGTAAGCAGGTAAGCGGTAACGGCGGGCAGACGCACGGCCTTGGCAGCGCGTGACATGAGCAGACCGGCGATCAGGGCAAGGGACAGACAGATCAACATTTGTTCCATAATGTGGTTTGTATTGGGTGCGCAGCCAAAGGCCGCAGCACTCGGTTCCTCCTTGTCAAAAAAGTATCGAACTCCTGTGTGAAATCCAGTGCGGGGTCAAAATGGGAAAACGTATCCAGTATACCGGAACAACGGAGGAAAAGCAATCATCCTGCGCGTTTCATACATCTTTTGAGACGAAAAGACAGAAACAGGACGAGAAAGGACGGAATACAAGCAGTTCGGCTGCCGTTTCCCTTTACGACCCCAGCCGTGAAAAAGGGATAGCGGAGCGCCAGCAGGCGTTCCGCTATCCCGAAATATAAAATATGCTCTTAGTTGAACTTGAAGATCTTGCGCAGCTGGCGGTAGGTGGCTACGACCACCTTGTCGCCGCCGGGGAAGTGCAGGTCGGTCAGGCCACCAAGGTTCACGCGCACGGCGCGGTAAACGCCGGGGGTAACGTGATCCTTGAGGTACTGCCACAGCTCGGCCTTTTTGGCGTGCGCCTCGGCGCTGCCGTCCAGCAGCAGAAAGATGTCGCTGACTGCCATCATGACCGACAGGTAGTGCACCATGTAGGTGCGCAGACGCTTCTGACCCTTGAGCGCGTCCAGATCCTGACAGTCGATCATGTGCTTTGTGACCCGCAGCTGCTGATCCACGCGGCCGATCATCACGCTCTCGTTTACGCTCTGGTCTGCGCGGCCGATGAAGTAGCGGTACAGATCCAGATCCATATAGTACATGCTCTTGACGTAGGGCAGGGGCTGGTACACAAAGATGTTGTCCACATAGAAGGTGTGCTTGGGCAGCACCATGCCGCACTGGCGCAGCACCTCGGTGCGGTACATGACCGAGTGCATCAGCAGGTTCTGATCCGGGCGGAAGCGCCGGACGTGCACCCAGTCGAACAGACGGTTCTGCGGGAACACGTTGGTGTAGCGCACGGTATGGCTGGTGCCGTCCTCCACATGCTCGTACACATAGTTGCAGATCATCAGATCCGGCGCGGTGCCGCGGGCCACCAGCGTGGTCAGACGCTCCAGCACCTTCTTCAGGGCGTCGGTGTCCAGCCAGTCGTCGCTGTCCACTACCTTGTAGTACAAGCCGGTGGCGTTGCGGATGCCCTGATTGACGCCCTCGCCGTGGCCGCCGTTCTCCTGATGGATGGCCTTGACGATGGTGGGGTACTTTGCGGCGTACTCGTCGCAGATGGCGGGGGTGTCATCCTTGACGGAACCATCGTCCACCAGAATGATCTCGGCCTGTTCACCTGCGCTCAGCAGCGTTTCGATGCAGTGACGCATATAGGCTGCCGAGTTGTAGCAGGGCACGGCAAAGGTGATAAGTTTCTGCTGCATATTATAAATGCTCCTTTTTACATTACATGATCCATGCCGGGCAGTCTGCGGGGGGCATGGAGATATGTGTTCTCATTATAGCATTTTCGCGCCTGAAAAGCTATCCTTCCCGGGCAGAAAGAGTGGATATTGCACATTTTTGCGCAAAGTGACGCTTTTTTCTGCCAAAAGTATCGGTTTTGTGGTATACTGATAAGGTTTTGAGCGATCGGCGCGTCAGCGCACCTACTTATATAACGGAGGAGACCATGGAAAACCCGCACAGTATCCTGAAAAAAGTTTTCGGCTACGACAGCTTCCGCCCCGGGCAGGAGGAGATCGTCAGCCGCCTGTTGGCCGGGCAGGATGTGCTGGCGGTCATGCCCACCGGCGCGGGCAAATCCATCTGCTATCAGGTACCGGCGCTGCTGCTGCCGGGCATTACCATCGTGGTGTCCCCGCTGGTCAGCCTGATGAAGGATCAGGTGGGAGCGCTGGTGCAGGCGGGCGTGGCGGCGGCTTTTCTGAACAACAGCCTGACCGATAACCAGAAGGCGCTGATGCTGCACCGCGCCCGGGAGGGCTGGTACAAAATCATCTATGTGGCACCGGAGCGGCTGGAGATGCCGGGCTTCCAGCGGTTTGCGCAGGAGCGGCAGATCAGCATGGTCACGGTGGACGAGGCGCACTGCATCAGCCAGTGGGGACAGGACTTCCGCCCCAGCTATCTGCGCATCAAGGAATTTGTGGACAGCCTGCCCAGCCGCCCGGTCATCGGCGCGTTCACCGCCACCGCCACCGCCCATGTGCGGGAGGATATCCGCACCCATCTGGCGCTGCAAGCGCCCTACGAGGTGACCACCAGCTTCGACCGCCCCAACCTGTACTTCGAGACCCGGCGGGCGCTGCCCAGCCAGAAGCCCAAGGAGCTGCTGGAACTGGTGCTCAAAGAGGGCAATCATGCGGGCATCGTGTATTGCAGCACCACCCGGCAGGTGGACGAGACGGTGCAGTTGCTGCAGAGCCGCAGCATCCGGGCGGCGGCCTACCATGCCAAGCTGGATGCGGACACCCGGCGGCAGAATCAGGACGATTTCCTCTACGACCGGGTACAGGTGATGGTTGCCACCAATGCCTTTGGCATGGGCATCGACAAGCCCAACGTGCGGTTCGTCATCCATTATAATATGCCAAAGGATCTGGAAAGCTATTATCAGGAGGCCGGGCGCGCCGGGCGCGACGGTCAGCCTGCCCGGTGCACCCTGCTGTATTCCGGCACGGATGTGCGCACCATCCGCTTTTTCATCGACAAGGAGCGGGAGGCCGACAACGGTCTGCCTGCGGATGTAAAGGCCGAAGCCGCCCGCAAGGCAGAGGAGCGGCTCAAGTACATGACCTTCTACTCCACCACCCAGCACTGTCTGCGCGGCTTTTTGCTGCAATACTTCGGGGAAGCCGCGCCCAAAAAGTGCGGCAACTGCTCCTGCTGCCTTGCCGCCGAGCAGGAAGCGCAGCTGCAGGTGGAATACGCCCGCCGCCGTGCCGCCCAAAGCGCCGACCGGCTGGAAAAGCCCCGCCGCGCAAAGCCCGCCGCGGGCAGCCTGAGCGAAGCGGACGAAAAGCTGCTCAACGCCCTGTACGCGGTGCGCAAGCGCTTGGCAGGCAAGCAGAACCTGCCCGCCTTTATGGTGTTCAACGACGCCACCCTGCGGGAGATGGCAGAGAAAAAGCCCATGAGCATCGACGAGCTGCTGAACATCAGCGGCGTGGGCGAAAAGAAAGCCGCCCGCTACGGCAATGCCTTCCTGCGCGTTATCGAGGACGCCGTGTGCAGCCGGGAGTGAGAAAAGAAAGAAGCCGCTGCACAGTCTGTGCAACGGCTTCTTTTAGTGCAGGACGATTTCGAATGGCCTCCGCGTTGCTTTGGCCATATTCAGCGGAAAAATTATTTTTAATAGAGCGTTTGTTGCGGCCTGCGGGCCGCGACAAACGCATTTTCACGAGAAGGAGCTCAGCACCGCTTACCGTTCCATGGTATGGGTGGCGAACACCTTTTCGTCCTCCCACCACACAGGCTGCCCGGCGGCAAGGGACTTTGGTACATCCAGCAGGCGCTGGTTGCGGCTGCCGCGGAAGCGCAGGGAGATGTCATGCTCGGCCTGCACGAATCTGCCGTCCACCAGCACATCCAGCAGTGCCAGCAGCTCGTCGGTCACCTCGCAGCGCGCGGGACTGGGCTCTTTGCCGGTAAGCTGCTCCCAAGTGTAGCCGGAGTAGCACCACACCGTCTTGGCGGGGTACAGCGCCTTGAAGTTGCGCACAAAGGGCAGCAGTTCCCGCTGGTTCTCCGGCTCAAAGGGTTCGCCGCCCAGCAGGGAGAGCCCGGCGATATAGTCCGGCTGGCAGGAGGCGAATATCTCGTTGCGCACGGTCTTATCAAAGGGCTGACCGTAGGCAAAGTCCCATGCCACGGCGTTGAAGCATCCCGGGCAGTGGTGGCGGCAGCCGGACACAAAAACGCTGGTGCGCACCCCGGGGCCGTTGGCGATATCGTAATATTTGATGTTTGCGTAGTTCATGCTCATGTTCCTGTCGTTTGCTGAAAAGATGTTTGGAGCGGCCTTTCGGCCGCTCCAAACATCAAATCAAAAATAAAGTTTTACTGTTTTTACAGATGCAGCACGCGGTCCTTGATCTCCTGCGTGCGTCCCTGGTTCCAGAACTGGGTGCCGATATAACCGCAGGTGCGGCGGGCAACGTTCAGCTTGTTCTGGTCGCGGTTGCCGCACTTGGGGCACTCCCACACCAGCTTGCCGTCATCCTCCACGATCTTGATTTCGCCATCGTAGCCGCACACCTGACAGTAATCGGACTTGGTGTTCAACTCGGCGTACATGATGTTGTCGTAGATGAACTGCAGCACGCTTATGACGGCTTCCAGATTGTCCTGCATATTAGGCACTTCCACATAGCTGATGGCACCGCCCGGGGACAGACGCTGGAAGTCGGCCTCAAACTTCAGCTTGGTAAAGGCGTCGATGGGCTCAGAGACATGGACGTGGTAGCTGTTGGTGATATAGTTCTTGTCCGTGATGCCCTTCACGATGCCAAAGCGCTTTTGCAGGCACTTGGCAAACTTGTAGGTGGTGGATTCCAGCGGGGTGCCATAGAGGGAGTAGTCCATGTTCT
>ERZ773227.2246-NODE-2246-length-10558-cov-3.358564_pt1 | contig 10558 bp, 8 predicted proteins | sample MGYA00580525_ERZ773227 | MGnify/ENA primary metagenome ERZ773227 (study PRJEB29015, sample SAMEA2737782) | human gut metagenome | biome: human gut; feature: human-associated habitat; material: faeces | place: China | collected 2012 ... | reverse complement strand
CAATAAAAAGCCTATGTCCTTACGAAAAGGTATAGGCTTTTGTCAACAATCTGTAGCCACTTTTTAAAGTGGCTTTTTTTTTAAAATCTCTTGCATGAGATTCTATCTTTTGGTATAATAGTCAAGCAATGCCCGGGTGGTGAAATTGGTAGACGCAGTGGACTCAAAATCCACCGGTAGCGATACCGTGCCGGTTCGAGTCCGGCCCTGGGCACCATTTTGAATTGTTGGATCAAGTTTTTCGGGCTTGGTCCTTTTTTATGATATAATTTTTGATAGTTGGAGGATTACATATGAAAGTATTAGTTGGATTAAGTGGTGGAGTAGATTCTGCGGTTGCAGCTTATTTATTAAAAAAACAAGGGTATGATGTAACGTGTTGTTTTATGCGTAACTGGGATAGTTTTGCGAATAATGATATTGCAGGAAATCCTACAATCAAAGATGATACTTGTCCTCAGGAACAGGATTATTTAGATGCATTGGCAGTCGCAAATCATTTGGATCTTCCTTTGCAGCGTGTCGATTTTATTGAGGAATATTGGGATAATGTATTTAAAACTTTTTTAAGTGAATATGAGAAGGGTCGTACACCAAATCCAGATATTTTGTGTAATAAATATATAAAATTTGATTCATTTTTTGAATATGCCATGAAACAGGGGTTTGATAAGGTGGCTACAGGGCATTATGCTTCAAACTTTAAAGAGGATAATGGCTTTACATATTTGACGCGAGCTAAAGATCAAAATAAAGATCAAACGTATTTCTTGTGTCAGGTAGAAAAGAGTAAGATTGCAAAAACAATTTTTCCGTTGGCAAATCTAGAAAAGCCTGAAATTCGTCAGATTGCTTCTGAATTGAATTTAGAATCTGTGGCAACAAAAAAGGATAGTACGGGTATTTGTTTCATTGGAGAAAGAAATTTTAGACAATTTTTATCGAATTATCTTCCTAGTAAAGATGGTGATATTGTAGATGTCAATACAGGTAAAGTGATTGCCCGTCATGTCGGTGTTTTATATTACACAATTGGACAACGAAAAGGATTGAATATTGATCATGAAAAAGGTCCTTGGTTTGTGGTTGGAAAAGATGTTGTAAAGAATATTCTTTATGTATGTCGTACAGATCAAAGAGATTTATTATATTCAGATTCTTGTATCGTAAAAGGTATCAACTGGATCTTACCTAGTTTAGATGAGATTCCTACAAAGTGCACTTGTAAGTTTAGATATCGTCAAAAAGATCAGGATATTGAAATTGAAAGATTGGATGATACAAGTGTTTTGGTCAAATATCCGCAAACAATTGCGTCTGTTACTGAAGGGCAGGAAGCAGTTTTCTATGATGGCGATAAATGTATTGGTGGTGGTGTCATTGAAGAAGTATTTAAGAATGGCGAGAATTTAAGTCAATTGATTATGGAGACAGCCAATGGACATCGAGGCTAGGCTTGAATATATCATATTTGAAAATAAAGCCAATCATTATGTTGTAGCTGGTTTTTCGGAGCTAAAAACATATCATAATTTTACAGCTGCAGGAAGAATCGAAGATCCAGTCGAAGATCAGGAATATATTCTTGAAGGGGAATATATTAAGCATCCTAAATATGGGGAGCAATTTCGTGTGGATATAGCTAAAAAGAAATTGCCGGATAATTCGGATTCAATCATTCATTTTCTTTGTGGTGAAAACTTTCCTACAATTGGCAAAAAGACGGCGGAATCTATTTATGAAACGTTGGGTGAGAATTGTTTGGAGAAAATTCACAAGGATCCGACAATTTTAAATCAGGTTCCTAATCTTTCTGAAAAGAAGATTTCAATTATAAAAAAAGGGATTCAAGAATTTACTGGGTTTAATGAGGCTTATGCCAAATTGTTGAAATATGGATTGAGTTCTAGGCAAATTCAGATGTTGCTTGATACGTATGATGATGTATTAAAAGTGATTGAAGAAGATTGTTTTAAACCATATTATGAAGTATATGGTTTTGGATATAAGACGGCTTGTAAGATGGCAAGTGCCATTGGTTTATCGAGTGAGGATCCAAGAAGATTAGATGCCTATATCTATGAATTGGCTAGACAATTGTCGATGGCAACTGGAAATACATATATTACATTTGCGACTATCTTTTCAAATGTACAAGGTGTGAGTGAAGAATTGATTCAAGAAAGTATTGATCGTTTGGTGGCTATGCAGTATTTGTATGTAGAAAATACAAGGATCTATCCATTTACTTTACATGAAGATGAAGTAACAATCGCAAAAGAATTACAGAATCATTTGTTTAATGTTGAGCAGGTGGATGTAGAAAATCGTATTCAACAGGTTGAATTTGCGTTAGCCATCACGTATGATCAAGAACAAAAAGATGCGATTCAATTATTTTTTGATCGTTCTTTTATGATTTTAACGGGTGGTCCAGGTACAGGTAAGACGACTACAGTAAAGGGAATATTAGAGATTGCCAAAGATATCTATCCAGAAGCAAAGATTCAGCTTTGCGCACCTACAGGAAGAGCTTCAAAAAGATTAGCCCAATTATCCAATTGTGATTCAAGAACGATTCATTCATTGTTGCAGTGGAATTTAGAGGATAATACATTTGGTAAAAATGAGGATGAACCATTGGATGTAGATTTTATTATTGTAGATGAATTTAGTATGGTGGATACACACTTGTTTGCTCAATTATTAAAAGCATTGCCAAATCGTTGTCGTATTCTATTAATAGGTGATGAAGATCAGTTGGAGAGTGTGGGCCCTGGGAAAGTTTTAGAGGATCTGATAAAATCCAATGTGATTGATACTGTTCATTTAAAGAAGATTTTTAGACAATCGAATGGGTCAGGTATTGTGACATTAGCCAAAGAGATTCGTGAAGAAAGTACTTGTCATTATGAGGATGGTGTAACTTTTGTAGAAAGATCAACACCAAAGATCATGGAAGCACTGATTGATTATGTTAAAGATATGGATTTGGATTCTATGCAGATACTTGCTCCAATGTATAAAGGGGTAGCGGGTATTGATGAGATCAATCGTCAGATGCAGGTTTTATTTAATCCAAAAAGTCCGCAAAAAAATCAAATGAAGGTTGGAACAACAATATTTAGAGAGAACGATAAAGTCATGTTGCTGAAAAATCTTCCAGATGATGATGTTTATAATGGTGATATTGGTACGATTCTTGAGATTGATACGAAACGAAATGTAATCTCAGTTGATTTCACAAACAATGTGGTTGACTTCTCTACGGATTTTCTATATTACCTAAAGCATGCGTGGTGTATTAGTGTACATAAATCGCAGGGTAATGAATATCAGAGTGTATTTTGTATTGTGGATGTGAATGCAAAAAATATGTTAGAGAAGCGTCTTTTATATACAGCAATTTCGCGTGCAAAAAAACAGTTGTTTATAATTGGAAATAAGCAGTTGTTTGAGACACAAGTTAAGTTAAAACAGAAAAGGGTGCGTCAAACGACGTTGCGGGAAATGATTGAAACTGTGGCTAAATATAGGTTATAATATAGTCACAAGAAAGGGGCTAATTGTATGCAGATTATTCCAATGCGTGATTTGAAAAATACGGTTGAAGTAGAACGCCGCTGTGCAGAAGAAAATGGTCCTGTGTTCGTAACCAAAAATGGATATGGAAGATTGGTTGTTATGGACATCGAGTATTATGAAAAAACGATGAGAAAGATGTATGAAGCAAAAACAATCTTGGACGGTTTAGAAGATGCGAAATCTGGAAATACTGTAGATGGAGACACTGCAATTTCTAATATTAGGAGCAAATATGGCATCTAAATTCGGATATCGATTGACCAAAAGAGCGGAATCTGATTTAGATGGGATTGTCTCGTATATTACAGTTGATCTTGCAAATCCACAGGCTGCATCCGACTTCGTAGATAAGTTGCAGGATACTATTGAAGAAGCAAGAGCTTTTCCTGAAAGTGGTTCTCTTGTTCACAATGAATTTTTACAAATTGAAAATGTGCGAAAGAAATTGGTTGGAAATTATATCATGTACTATCTTCTGGATATAGGAGAAAATATAATATACATTCTTCGTATTGTATATGGTAAACGGAATTTGGATGAAATTCTTAAAAAACTGGATATTTGACACGTAAGCATCAGTCACGAGTTGATTGGTGTTTTTATAATTCCGTCAAATAGGGAATAAACAATTATTTGAGATGCAGGTCAAGTTAAAATAGAAAAGGATGCCTCAAACGACGTTGCGGGAAATGATTGAACAAAAAATTTGATTATTGTATATTATTTGTGTACAAAGAGTACCGTGTGGCGGCACGTAAAAGCTGTACTGCACTTGGAGCAGGGTAAAGTATTCAAGACATTTAGATATTCTGTAGGATATCGCGCCCGCATCGGGGAGAAAAGATGAGTCTAGGTTGGAGACTTAAAAGTTCCAACCACGTTATACAGATACTCTGTAGGGTATCGCGGCTGACAGCCAGCAGAAAACCGCTAGTATTGTTTTTGAAAGTGTTAGATGATATTAGGTCTAACACTTTTTTTTATATTAAGATTTTGGTTTCGGAGCAGAGAAATACCACATGTGAAATAGCACTAAAATATCATAAAATATGGATTATCAGGAACGATAAAAAGGACTATCGTAATATACTTTAGAATTTTATATTTATATAAAAAAGGCTGACAAGTACGTGGGATTTGTCAGCTAAAGAAGTATTCATTATATTAAATGATCTTCATGAATTAGGAGTATATTTGGGTTTTCTTTTGCGATATCGAGCATACGTTTTGTAAAACCACTTTTACTAAACAAGCCATAGATAACGTTATATTTTGGGAAAGATTTGCGTATTTCTGCGGCGTTATCTACTTTTTCCTTTAATGCAAAGTATACGGGGGCATCTACTGGTTTTGTATGATATTTACATTCTCCAGCAAAAACTTGTTTATTTTGATGGTCTACAGACATGACATCGATTTCTGTATCTCCATCATAATCATTTAACCAATAAGATCCAATGCGGGATGGTACAAATGAAATTGCGTTGTTACTGCATAGTTTTGCGAAAATGTCCTTACAGATATCTTCATAAGCAAAGGCAACAAATTTTTCTTTAAAATCTTTATGAATTTCGTCTAGTACAATTTGCATATTGTCTAATTCCAATTCACCTTTGTAAGGGTATACGTAGCAAAACCAAAAACGAAGGAAATTATCTGCAATGAAATACAATCCTTTACGTGATTTTTCTGGATTCTTTTCTGTGATTGGTGTTCGTTTTTCAATGAAACCAAGATCCGAAAGTGTAGATAGATAAGGTGTAAGTGATGAAGATTCTTGTCCTAATGCACTTGCAATTTTACCGAGTTTATGATTGCCGTCTGCAATTGTCTTAATAATTGAAAAATAGTTTACGGCTGTTAAGGATTCGCTTTTTAATAAAAAATTGGGTTCTTCATATAAAAAGCCATTCTTAGAAAAAACGGCATCTTTAAGCTGTTCTTCTAAAGGTCTTCCGTCTTCAAAAAACTCCAAATATTTTGGTACACCACCTGTTAGAGCAAATTGTTCTACGGCTTGTTCAAAAGGAAGATTTTGTGCTTCATAAATACTAGTGAATGGTAGTGGTGTCAAACGCATTTGTGCTGTTCTACGACCATATAGTGGGCTATCATAAGAAAGTGCATGTTTTTGCATCATACCAATCAAGGAACCGGACAGAATCAACATCACGTTACTGTCTTTTAAAAATTCGTCCCATGCATTTTGTAAAATGGAAGGGAATGCTGAATTTGTTCTCACGAGATATGGAAATTCATCAATGACAAGGACTTTCTTTTCTTCTGGTTTATAGTCAGCAATTAGTTGAAATAAATCCAACCAATCTGTAAATTCTATTTTTTGCAGCAATGTGTTTTTTGTAGTACGAGCTATAACATTAGCAAGTCGTTTCATACTTTGGCTTTCTAATTCCTCAGTCGCAAGATAATAGAATGCAGTTTTATTCTTTAAGAACTCTTTGATCAGTGTTGTTTTTCCAACACGACGTCGCCCATAAATAACCACAAAGCTACTGTTACGATTATATTCTGTATTTAATGTATACAATTTGTTTTTTCTGCCTATGAATTTCATGATTACCCTCCTTATGATAAATTGATTTATGATAAATTCGTTTATATTATATAATTACTTGGGGATAAGTCAAGTTTGTTCAGAATACGAAAAAAGCTGACAAGTATGTGGGATTTGTCAGCTTAAGTAGGTTACAAGCCAAGGATTAGTACTCAGCCAATTTCATTATAACATCTAAAAATAAAAAAATGGAGAACTAGCTATGTTTAGTTTTTGGGAAGGGCTAGTCCTCATGTCGAAAAGTGTTAGACGTAAAAGATTGGGCATCTTTAATTTTTATCTAACGGATAAATTATAGCATAGCTTAAAATGAACAAAATAGTAAAATATAACTAAAAGTATTTTAAATGCATTAAAAAGGATTAAATAATATACAAATAAAACATGAAATATAAATATTTCTTTATTTTATCGTGACAAATGAAGGTTGTGTTGTTATTATATTTGTAAGGGATTACACGAAATTCGGGGCATAGTATGAAGTTTTTAAAGCGTCAAAAGAAAGATAATATTGAATTGGATGAAGTGTATAGGTTGCTTAAAGGATATTATAGGTGTTCTGTAGATGAGGGATATCCTTTTTTGTTTTTGAGCGATGATTTTTTAAATACTTTACATTGGACGCAAAAAGAAATTGAAACTGAATTTGATAATAAATTAGTGAATATGTTACATCCTGAAGATAAAATTTGTTTAGATAAGAATAGAGATTTGTTAAAGGATCCATATAAGGTTGGTTCTTGTCAGAATGTGGTTTTTCGTTTGAAAGGTAAGGATGGGTATCATTGGGTATCGGATTGTTATTTGGCTTTAAAACAAGATTCAACATTTTTCTTCCAGGGAAATATTACGGATGTTACAAGTTTTATGTTGGATAAAGAAAAAAGGGCTGAGGAGCGTAATCAAATGCTTACAGCACTCACAATGGAATATTCGACTGTGATCATTGGGGATTTAATAGAGAATACGATGGTTGTCGTTAAGCATGATGGCAAGATGTATAATTATAGAGGGTTTGATGATTTTTCGAATGAGGATAAGATGAATTATACACGTTGTTTACGTGATTTCTATGATCGTGTGTTGGTAAAAGAGTCGTGTAAAGATTTTATGGATATTTTATCTCCTGTTCCTTTTATGAATGCACTTCTTAAAAATGAGACGGTAGAATTGCAGTATCAGATTTATCCAAATTCTAATGGATATGAATCTTTATATGCAAGAGCAATTCGTTTATATGATGAAAAGCACCATTTTCGTTTTGTGATGGGATTTCGTCCTATGGATGAGGTGCGTAAAAAGGAAAATGTTTTAGAACTTCAAAGAGAGATTATTGAAGGAATTAGTAAGGATTATTTTTCTGTACTTTTAGTGGAGTTGGATCAAGGACAAATCTATTCATATCGAGAAGCGGGTAGTAATGGTAAGCGTATAGCGGATTTTTGTCGGTCTTATCATGATCGTTGGACTGAATTGTTACCGGCTTATGCCAAAGATTTGGTTTCAGATGATTCTAGAGACAGTTTTTTAGAGGAACTTTCATTTGAAAAACTGAAATCGACCAATGAAGATTATTCTTTTACTTATGAATATATGTCGGATGAGGGTGTTTTATATTATCAAGCTCGTGTTTCTTATGTAAAGAAAAAGGATCGCACAAGAGCGGTTGTGATTGGTACAAGAAATATTGATGATTTGATTAAGAAGGAGCGTCTTCAAAGGGAACAGTTAAGAAAGGCTTATATTCAAGCTGAAAATGCGAGTAATGCCAAGACAAATTTCTTAAATAATATGTCACACGATATTCGTACGCCTATGAATGTAATTCTTGGATATAATCAATTGATGAAAAAGAAGCTTTCAGATCCTGTTTTGGTGGATTATCAAAAGAAGATCGAGCAGTCGGGTAATTTATTACTTTCCATTATTAATGATGTATTGAATATGGCTCGTATTGAAAGTGGTAAAAGTGTGTTAGCCCAAAGTAGTGAGTCCATTGTAGATATGGTCGAAGAAGTGTCGAATGTCTTTGGTGCAATGGCCAAAGAAAAAGAGATTGTATTAGATACAAAAATTGATATAAAACATAAACAAGTATTGTGTGATAGTACGAAGGTGAAGGAAATCTTAGTGAATTTGATTGGCAATGCCATTAAATATACACCTAGCGGTGGTCATGTCACAGTGAATGTAAAGGAGCTTGAATGTTCAAAAGATGGATATGGTACATATCAAGTTCAAATTATAGATACGGGTATTGGAATGAGTGAAAGTTTTATTCCAACTTTGTTTGATTCATTTACGCGTGAAGCTTCCGTAAATATTATGGGTACAGGTCTTGGTATGGCTATTGTAAAGAAATTGATAGATATGATGGGTGGTACGATTGATGTTGAAAGTGTGCTTGGTAAGGGTAGTACTTTTACAATTACGATAGATCATAAGATTGTAGATGATGAAAGAGACAAAACGAAACAAGAGGATCTTGTAGTTTCTAAACATTCTTTAGAAGGTAAACATGTATTATTGGCAGAAGATAATGAATTGAATGCTGAATTTGCAAAGATTATATTAGAGGATTTTGGCTTACATGTAGACTTGGCAAGAGATGGTTTGGAATGTGTTGATAAAGTGATTCAAAAACCGGTTGGTACGTATGACTTTATTTTAATGGATATTCAAATGCCAAATATGAATGGGTATTTAGCTACACAAAAAATTAGGGCGATTCCAGAAAAGAATACGATTCCAATTATTGCGATGAGTGCGAATGCGTTTGATGAAGATAAAAAGAAGGCACTGAATGTGGGTATGGATGGATATATTTCTAAGCCAATCGATATGGATAAAGTTGGAAAACAGATTATAAAAATTTTAAAAAGCAAAGCGGGCAGTTAAAATGTCCGCTTTGAACTATAAAAAAGAGTTGAACATAAGTTTGTGGGGGCTTAGTTCAACTCTTTTATAGGAAACTGGATATGCAAATTACAAGCAACCCAGCAATAAGTATTATATCACTATATGTTTAAATAGACAAAGTTATAACATTTGCACCACAATATGATACAATGAAAATGATAACAGGGATGAGTAAGATGTGTTGTGATGGTGTCATACAATATTTAGAAAAAGAAAAAGATTCCTATACTTATAAAAGATCGACATACATGTTTAGATTTGAATGATAGTAATATGTATGTTTTAAAGAAGGGTATTGTTAAAGTGAGTTTGATCATGCTAGATGAGCGTGAATTTAATATTACCTATCTACAAGGTCCGGATGTGGTGAGTTTATATTGTGATTGTTTGACACAATTTAGAAATTGTCTTCCAAAGATTCGTATTGAGAGTGAACAAGCTGAATTGTATTGTATTTCAAAAGAAGAATTCTATAAGCAAGTTAAAGAGGATGTGAACCTACAAAATTATGTAAATACATATTATCGCAATCGATTCAAACTAGCCTTCACAAGAGAACAAGTGATGATCATGAATTCAAAGGCAGGTACGGTATGTTCTTGGTTATATCGTCTGGCAAGTTTATTTGGCATTCAAACACAAAAAGGTATATTTATTGATTTGCAGGTCACAAATGAGGATATTGCGAATTTTTGTGGGATTACAACACGTAATAGTGTGAATCGAGTGATTCGTGGTTTAAAACAAAAGCATATCATTCAAGTTAAAAATAATCGAATTATTGTTTTAGATATGGACTATTTAAAGCAATTTATAGAGTAGTTAAAAATAAATGCCATTAAGTTAAGCCTGGATACAATTTTATATCCAGGCTTTAAATCGTATTGCAGTTAAAAATACGATATTTTAGGCATGACTCAAATATGAAATACAATGATGCTTTTGTATTGAACAGAACTATCATATTACGCTGATATTTTCTATCTGGTCTTATGGGGCCAGATATTTTTTTATTCTTTTCATCAGTTTTTCTGTACCAATTCATTTTCTTAACTAAATCCTCATATTTGTTACGGCTGTAGATAGATTCACCATGTAATTTATTACATGTATATCATGGAGTATCAAAAAAGAATATTGCCTCTGTGTTATTGTGAATACGAGTATAGATTTAATCATAGAAAGCACAGATTCATCATGAATAAAATCAAGGATTATATTACACAGTTTGAAGTAGCTACTAAAAAAATGATTCATGGTTTTATGGACCAATATGTCATGGTTAGAGGTCTTGAAATTTTCTAGGTGTGTCAGATGGGTACTTACAAAATAAAAAATATACTATATGGTTTATGATTCATTGCTTATTAAATTGTTTGTTATAGAGATAAAGAATACTTTTGACCATATGTTAAGAACACAAATATCTTTGATAAATGAAATGACATCTTCTTTTGCTTGTACATAACCAATTTCTTG
>ERZ773227.2235-NODE-2235-length-10660-cov-12.169165_pt1 | contig 10660 bp, 10 predicted proteins | sample MGYA00580525_ERZ773227 | MGnify/ENA primary metagenome ERZ773227 (study PRJEB29015, sample SAMEA2737782) | human gut metagenome | biome: human gut; feature: human-associated habitat; material: faeces | place: China | collected 2012 ... | reverse complement strand
CAGGGTGTCCTTTCGCGTTCCATAACCCGCCGCAGCGGCAGAATTGCAAAATAAGATACAGCAAAATTATATTTTGCAATTCTGGAAGCAGCTTGGAAAAAAAGCCCCTGAGGGACTTTTTGACAAGCTGAATCATCACCCCTTGCGTTTCGGACGAAAACAGAATATAATGATGTCGACGAAACCGAGCGCGTGGCGCATGGAGGAACCATGAATATTTTTCTGACGCTTGCCTTCCTGTTTTTCATCGGTGCAACGCTGGGCTGGGTGCTGGAGCTGCTGTTCCGCCGCTTTTTCTCTTCGGCGAACCCGGAGCGGAAGTGGATCAATCCCGGCTTCTGCGTCGGGCCGTATCTGCCGCTGTACGGCTGCGGCCTGTGCTTTCTCTACCTGATCGCCTCGCTGGAGCAGTTCAGTATTATCCGCGACCCGTTCTGGAATCGCGTGGTCCTGTTCCTGATCATGGCGGTGTGCATGACCGTGACGGAATATTTCGCCGGTCTCATCGCCCTCAAGGGCTTCCATGTCCGCCTGTGGGACTACAGCAAGCAGTGGGGCAACATTCAGGGCCTCATCTGCCCGAAATTCTCGCTGGCGTGGGCCCTTCTCGGCGCCGCATATTACTTTCTGATCCATCCGCGCATCCTGCACGCTATTGACTGGCTTTCGCGCAATCTGGCGTTCTCCTTTGTCATCGGCCTGTTTTACGGCGTGTTCCTCATCGACGTCGTCTACTCCACGAAGCTCATCCACCGCATCAAGAAGCTCGCGGATGAGAATGAGGTCATCGTCAGGTATGAAAACCTCAAGGCACACGTCCGCAGCGTGCACGACCGCTCCGCGCAGAAGGCAAGCTTCTTTTTCCCCCTGCGCTCGGAGCGCCCCTTGAACGAGCATCTGCGCGAGCTGCGTGAAACGCTGGAGCAGCGCCGCCGCACGGGAGGGAAAAAGCATGCCGGATGACCGCAAAGAGCTCATTGCAGCCGCGGCAGGGCGGCTGCTCCTGCGCCGGGACGGCAAAAAGCTGACCGTGACGGATATTGTGAACGAATGCCATATCACAAGACAGACGTTCTACTATCATTTTGAGGATATCCCGGATCTGCTGCTGTGGATGATGAAGCGAAACCTGAAGCGCAACATGCAGGAGGCCTCCATGCAGAGTACGCCGGAGGAGAGCCTGAAATACCTGATCACGCTGTCGCTCAGCTCCCGTCTGTTTGTGGAAAAGGCCATGCACGCCGGCTATCGGGAAGAGCTGGAGCGGCTCGTGATGCAGTCGTTCAACTCGCTCATCGAGCGCATTCTGCGGCGGTGGCATTTCCCGCCGGGCTGTACGCGCGAGCAGATGAGCCTGATGCTGCGCTACCATCTCAACGCTGTGGTGGGCCTGATGCGCAGCTGGACGGAGGAGGACTCGGCGCACATCGACGAGACCGTGCGCGATATCTACCGGATGATGGCAGCCAGCATGAACGCCTTTGCGCCGGGCGGTGCGACGCGCCTGCCGGAAAAATTGAAGGATTGAAGGATTTGACAGCTGAGTCGAAGTGTAAAAAACCTTTACACTTCGGCTTTTTTGTCTATACAGGCCTGCGAAAGTGTAAATTGTGTTTTTGGATCCGTCGGGGTAAAATACGGGAGCAAACGGAAAGGAGTGCTGGAACATGGAACAGGACATGCTGGCGGGAAAGCTGGCAGAGGTAGACGCCCAGCTTGCGGGCGTGCATGCAAAGCTGCGGTCAGCCGCGCAGATGGAAAGCGCCGAGCTGGATGCCGCCATTGCGCAGACGCGCGAGGAGACGGCACAATGCGCCCATGCGCTGGCAGAGCGCCTGCGCCACAGCCGCGCGCATCAGGTCAGAGAGATCGCCGATGCGTTTGAGGAGATCCGGAAAATTGTCCGCCGCGTGCAGACCGAAGTCCGCCGCGGCGATGAGAGCGGGGAGGAGATGCAGCTCCTCTTCGCGGAATATGCGATGGACTTTGCCATGCAGGCGGCGCGCCATGCGCTGCTTGTGGCGCTCGAGGCCATCCGGGATGAACAGAGGAAAGGAAGTGCTGCAGAATGAAGGAAGTCAAATCACCGAAAAAGCCCCTGCTGTATTACTACGGCATCGTGCTTCTGATCATTGCGCTGTTCAATCTGCTCGTAACGCCGCTGCTTAACCGCCGCAGCATCGAGGAGGTCGACTACGGCACGTTCATGAGCAAGATCGAGGCCCAGCAGATCGAAAAGGTCGAGATCGACGACGATGAGATCTATTACACGGAAAAGGGCGGCAAGACCGTCTACTGCACGGGCATCATGGACGATCCGGGCCTGACGGAGCGGCTGTATGCCTCCGGCGCGACGTTCAGCCGCGATGTGCAGAAGACGATGTCGCCGCTGCTGAGCTTCTTCCTGACGTCCATTGTGCCGCTGCTGCTGTTCCTGGCGCTTGGCCGTTATGTGGGCAAGAAGCTCGTGGAGCAGGCGGGCGGCAAGAACGCTATGGCCTTCGGTAAGAGCAACGCCAAGGTCTATGTGCAGTCCACGGCCGGTATCCACTTCAGCGATGTGGCCGGTGAGGACGAGGCCAAGGAGAGCCTTGCGGAGATCGTCGATTATCTGCACGATCCGAAGAAGTACACCGATGTCGGCGCCTCCATGCCAAAGGGCATCCTGCTCGTCGGCCCTCCGGGAACCGGCAAGACCATGCTGGCCAAGGCCGTCGCCGGTGAGGCGAATGTGCCGTTCTTCTCTATTTCCGGCTCGGAATTCGTTGAGATGTTCGTGGGCATGGGCGCATCAAAGGTGCGCGATCTGTTCAGTCAGGCCAAGGAAAAGGCCCCGTGCATCGTGTTCATCGATGAGATCGATGCCATCGGTCAGAAGCGCAACAGCGGCAATCTCGGCGGCAACGACGAGCGTGAGCAGACTTTGAACCAGCTGCTCACCGAGATGGACGGCTTTGAGAGCAACACCGGCGTCATCATTCTGGCGGCTACCAACCGCCCGGATTCGCTGGACCCGGCGCTGACCCGTCCCGGACGTTTTGACCGCCGTGTGCCGGTGGAGCTGCCCGACCTTAAGGGCCGCGAAGAGATTTTGAAAGTGCACGCCAAAAAGGTGGCGCTGGCCCCGGGCATCGACTTCAACACTGTGGCCCGCATGGCTTCCGGTGCATCCGGTGCGGAACTTGCCAACATTGTCAACGAAGCAGCTCTGCGCGCTGTGCGTGCAGGCCGTAAGAGCGTGACGCAGGCCGATCTGGAGGAGAGCATCGAGGTGGTCATTGCAGGCTACCAGAAGAAGAACTCTATCCTCACCGATAAGGAAAAGTGCATCGTGGCCTACCACGAGATCGGCCATGCACTGGTGGCGGCCAAGCAATCCAACTCTGCCCCTGTGCAGAAGATCACCATTATCCCCCGCACCTCCGGCGCACTGGGCTACACCATGCAGGTGGACGAGGGCAACCACTACCTGATGAACAAGGCCGAGCTGGAAAACAAGATTGCTACCCTGACCGGTGGCCGCGCCGCCGAGGAGGTGGCCTTCAACTCCATCACCACCGGCGCATCTAACGATATCGAGCAGGCCACCAAGCTTGCCCGCGCCATGTTGACCCGCTACGGCATGAGCGATGAATTTGACATGGTGGCGTTGGAAACCGTAAACAACCAGTATCTGGGCGGCGATACCTCGCTGGCCTGCAGTGCCCAGACCCAGCGCGAGATCGATCAGAAGGTGGTAGAGCTGGTCAAGACCCAGCACGAAAAGGCCATCCGCATCCTGACCGAGAACCGCGCAAAGCTGGACGAGCTGGCACAGTATCTGTACCAGAAGGAGACCATCACCGGCGAGGAATTCATGGATATCCTCAACCGCGATAATGCCGAAAACAAACCAGAAAATCCCTGAAAATAAAAATTTTTGAATCTTTTGCAATAATCCGGCCGCCGTATCCGTTTACAAAGCAGATACGGCGGTTTTCCATTGTGAATGCGCCGCAGCTGAACCATGGTTCCCAAAAAGATTATGATGCAAAAAAAACAAAGGCAGTCCCTGCGGCTGCCGTTTTCAGGAGGTATTTCCTATGAAGATGCTGAACAAAAAGTTTGTCCGTACCCTGAGCTGTGCCACTGTGGCGGTGTGTGCCGCCGCCATGCTGAGCGTGGGTGCATTTGCCGCCGAGGTGGATTCTACCTGCGTGGAGGGCTATCTGCCCCCGCAGGAGCAGATGGTGCAGGGCGACATCGCACTGCACAGCGGTGACGTTGCCGTGGGCGAAAAAGACCCCAGCTATGGCGGCTACGGTGCCCCGGAGGGCGACCCCATTCAGGGCGACATCATGCTGATCTCCGGCGATGAGCTGGCCGACACCGCCAAGACCGAGGCGTGCTACACTGTCAAGGGTCTGCTGGGCAAGCAGCTGCTGTACACCGCCCGCCAGAAGGACGGCGTGCTGACGCTGGACGTGCCCGCCGAGGTGGCTACCTTCCGCACCACCATCGAGGATATGCAGACTTTGCAGGCCAACGGCGTGAAAACGCTGGTGCTGGTGACCGAAAAGAACACCACCACCCTGAATCTCTCGCTGCTGTGCGAGGGACAGAAGTCCGGCACCCGCGTCACCCTGCGGCATCTGGGCAGCAGCGCCACCCTCTCTGTGGGTCTGCGCTGCCGCCGCGACCTGCTGATCGGCCGCTAATCGGAAAAACGGCAGTATAATTTGTGGTTCAGAAACGCCCACAGGCGTTTCTGAACCACTTTTTTATGATGACAAGACCCCCGGCGGACAGCCGGGGGTCTTGTCGCACACTTATGGAGGCTTGGACAGGAATAAAAGGAAGATCACATTCCCTTTGCAGGAAAGAGAATCGCTGCTTACTTGCCGCGGACGGCTGCGAAGCCGGCTTCCAGATCGGCAAGGATGTCATCAATGTGCTCGGTGCCGATGGACAGGCGGATGGTGTTCTGATAGATCTGCTGCTCGGCCAACTCGGCATCGGTCAGCTGGCTGTGGGTGGTGGAGGCCGGGTGGATGACAAGGCTCTTCACGTCCGCCACATTGGCCAGCAGAGAGAAGATCTTCAGGTTGTCGATGAAGGTAAAGGCCTCCTCGCGGCCGCCCTTGATGTTAAAGGTAAAGATAGATGCGCCGCCGTTGGGGAAATACTTCTGGTACAGGGCGTGATCCGGGTGATCCGGCAGCGAGGGATGGTTCACCTTTTCCACCTGCGGGTGGTTGGCGAGGAACTCCACCACCTTTTTGGTGTTCTCCACATGACGCTCAATGCGCAGGCTCAGCGTCTCGGTGCCCTGCAGCAGCAGGAAGGCGTTGAAGGGGGAGATGGTAGCGCCGGTATCACGTAGCAGGATAGCGCGGATATAGGTAACGAACGCGGCAGGGCCTGCAGCGTCTGCAAAGGAGACGCCGTGGTAGCTGGGGTTGGGGGCGGCAATGTTGGGGTAACGGCCGCTGGCCTTCCAGTCGAAGTTACCGCTGTCCACGATGATGCCGCCCAGCGTGGTGCCGTGACCGCCGATGAACTTGGTGGCAGAGTGCACCACGATGTCTGCGCCGTGCTCGATGGGACGGATGAGGTACGGGGTGCCGAAGGTGTTGTCAATGACCAGCGGCAGGCCGTGCTTGTGGGCGATGGCGGCAATGGCGTCGATATCCGGGATGTCGCTGTTGGGGTTGCCCAGCGTCTCCAGATACACAGCCTTGGTGTTGGGCTGGATCGCGGCCTCCACCTGTGCAAGGTCGTGGGCATCCACAAAGGTGGTGTTGACGCCGAACTGGGTCAGAGTGTGCGCCAGCAGGTTGTAGCTGCCGCCGTAGATGGTCTTTTGTGCCACGATGTGGTCACCGGCCTGTGCCAGTGCCTGAATGGTGTAGGTGATGGCGGCTGCACCAGAAGCGGTAGCCAGTGCTGCCACGCCGCCCTCCAGTGCTGCGATGCGCTTTTCGAACACATCCTGCGTGGAGTTGGTCAGACGGCCATAGATGTTGCCTGCATCGGCCAGACCGAAACGGTCGGCGGCGTGCTGGCTGTTGCGGAACACATAGGACGTGGTCTGGTAGATGGGCACCGCACGGGCATCGGTGGCGGGGTCGGCCTGCTCCTGACCGACATGAAGCTGCAGGGTCTCAAATTTATATCCAGACATTGTTATTTGCCTCTCTTTATATACTAAAAGTATTATTATTGTGTACAAAAAATCCCGATGCGTTTTCAAAGGCGCACCGGGCAGTGTGGTCTACCGGAGCTGCTGCTGTCACATTCGGGTGCACATTCGCACAGCCGAGGGCAACATACAGTACACATCCGATGCCTGTGCCCGGTTGGTATGCATTCGCCCACAGCGATAATTCGCGTGCAGCAGTTCTTTCCAGATCAGCTTCATCTTTGTGCCCTCCTTCCGGTAAAACTTTCCCATCCCTCTATGTACCACCCGCCGGGGAACCTCTGTTTCATTTCCCTACAAGACTAGTGGATTGGATGTCTGCATTATATCCCGTTCTACCTAGTTTGTCAATAGGTTAATTCAACTTTTTTCAAGGATGTATTTTTTGCATGATAATTTTGCCTGCGCTGCCCCCGCCCGACAGCATTTTGTACAGCGACCCCTCTGAACAAAAACGAAGCCCGGAACGTCTGCGGACGCTCCGGGCTTCGTTTTTTTATAAAATGGTCAGACCCGCTTTGTCTCCTCTGTCCGGGTGGAAATGCTGAACAGCACAAAGCCGATGACGAACAGGATGGCAATGGAGCCAACGCCCACATTGGCGCTGCCGGTCAGCTGACTACCCACGCTGACGATCATGGTGCCAAGGAAGGATGCACCCTTGCCGCAGATATCGAACAGGCCAAAGTATTCGCCAGATTTTTCCTGCGGGATGATCTTGGCAAAGTGGCTGCGGCTCAGCGCCTGCACACCGCCCTGGAACATGCCCACCACCACAGCCAGTACCCAGAACTGCCACTGACTCTTCAGGAAGAAGGCAAAGACAGCAATGCCGATATAGGCTGCAATGCACACCGGGATGAGGGTCTTGGACGCGTATTTCTGGCTCAGACGGCCAAAGATCAGCGCCGAGGGGAAAGCCACGATCTGGGTGACCAGCAGTGCCAGCAACAGGCCGGTGGTGTCCAGCCCCAGCGCCGTGCCGTAGGCGGTAGCCATATCAATGATGGTATACACGCCGTCGATGTAGCAGAAGAACGCCAGCAAAAACCAGAACACCTGTTTGTCCTGCGGCAGATGCTTCAGGGTCTGCCCAATGCGCACAAAGCTCTGGCGGATGGCGTGCTGCTCCACCTCCACATAGTTGATCTGGCGGTACTTTTTCAACAGCGGCAGGGTGACCACCAGCCACCACACGGCGGTAATGACCAGCGCAATGGACAGCGCGGTCATCTGGCTGAGCCCCACCGCACTGCTGCCCAGCACCAGCGCCAGACAGACCACAAAGGGCACGCAGCTGCCGATATAACCCCACGCGTACCCGCGGGAGGACACCATGTCCATCCGCTCCGGGGTGGTCACATCGCCCAGCATGGAATCATAGAACACCAGACTGCCGGAGTAGCCGATCTTGGCAATGATAAAAATGACCAGAAAGGCCAGCCATGTGCCCGCCATACCCATGGCGCAGCAGCCAATGACGCCCACAAAGAGGCAGAGCATGAAGATGGGCTTTTTAAAGCCCTTGGTGTCAGCCAGCGTGCCCAGAATGGGGCCCAGAATGGCGGTGACCACCGTGACGATGGAGCTTGCGTAGCCCCAGTAGGCCAGATAGTCCACCTTGCTCACCCCACCGGCCTCGGCCAGTGCATTGAAGAAGATGGGCACCAGCGTGGCGATCATCAGCACAAAGGCCGAATTGCCCACATCGTATAGGATCCATGCCCGCTCCAGCGGTGTCACCTTGAATTTTTCAGTTTTCATCGTATTTCCCTTGTCCTCTTTGCACCGCCGGGCGGCGCGTTTTTTAAAATTCCCCAAAGGTGTGGTCGTAGGCGGCATCCAGCGGCTCGTCCGTATCCAGCTTTGCCACATACTCTAAGATCAGCCGCTCTGCCAGCGGTAAAGCCTTGGCGTACAGCGCGTCCAGCTTGCGGTTGCTTTCGGTGCACTGCGGGTTCGGCTGCGGGTTTGCCACAAGGCCGTGCATCCCATCATACTTGCCCAGCACCTTCATGCCGGTCAGCACCACCCAGCGCTTGACCGGATTCGAGGCCTGCAGCACCTTATGCACCATGATCATCCCCTTCAGGGCTTCCAGCGCAGTCTGCTCCGAAATATCCCTGTAAAACGGCGCAATGACCCGGGCGTTTGACGCGCTGGGGTGGATATGGCTGGCGGTAAAGAAGGTCAGCGGGTCATAGCCGTCCCGGCGCATCAGCATATTGTCGAACTCAGTCTCGATCTCGCAGTGGGTCACACCGCTCTCCCGGGTGAACTGCTCCACAAAGGGGTGGCAGGTGCTGTCCAGCGCAAAATGACACACAAAGCCCAGCGCGTAGGCCAGCGCAGCCTCGCGGTCGGCTTCCTCGTGCACCACCCGCCGTGCACGGTCAAAGAACGTTCTGCCCGGCTCGTCGTGCATGGCATTGCCCAGCGCGGCGACCGGGGTGGACTTTTCCGCATGGTAATAGAACAGCAGATCCGGCCCGTGCAGACCGATATCATACAACTCCCGGTGCGCTTCCAGCTTTTCCCGCAGCGGCGCGGGCAGATGATCCAGCACATTTGCGCCAAAGCGGCGGTGTGCGTAGGTAGAGGGCATCTCTCATTCCTCCTTCTTGCTGTGCCAGTGCCCGCCGCCCTGTTCCGGCTGCACTGACCAAAAATCCTATCGTTTTCAGTATAGCAGAAAGTTTGCCGACCTTCTACCCTTTTGTGTCTGTTTTCTGTAAAAAGTTTTAATAATTTTGCAACGCTTCCCGCCGTTCCCCCAAACAGAAAAGGGTACTCCCGAAATGCCCGCAGGTATTTCAGGAGTACCCTTTCTAATCATTCAGATTTACACACTCTCATAGCCCTGCGGCATCTCGCTCTTGCGGTCGCGGGACATCAGGTTGCGCAGCGCATCGCTGGCGCTCATGCCCTCCTTGACGATGGCGTTCACCGTCTGGGCAATGGGCATTTCCACATGGTACTTCTCGGCCAGCTCCATGGCGGCGGGCAGGGCGTTGATGCCCTCCACCACCATGCCGACCTCTTTCACGGCCTGCTCCGGGCTTTCGCCCTTGCCGATCAGGATACCGGCGCGGTTGTTGCGGCTGTGCATACTGGTGGCGGTAACGATCAGGTCACCAATACCGGCCAGACCCGCAAAGGTCTGGATGTTGCAGCCCATAGCCACGCCCAGCCGGGCGATCTCGGCAATGCCGCGGGTGATCAGGGCGGCGCGGGCGTTATCGCCGTAGCCAAGGCCGGTGGAGATGCCAACGCCCAGCGCGATAACGTTCTTCATGGCACCGCTCAGTTCCACACCCTTGATATCAGTGTTGGTGTACACGCGCATACAGGTATTGCTGAACACCTCCTGCACCACCTCGGCAGCTTCCAGATCCGGGCTGGCGGAAACGATGGTGGTAGGCAGATCCAGCGCCACCTCCTCGGCGTGGGTGGGGCCGCTGAGCGCCACCAGACGCACCGCCCGGGGGCCGTTCTCGTGGCTCAGCTCATCGGCAAGGATCTCGGTCATGGTATATAAGGTATCAGGCTCAATGCCCTTTGCCACGTCCACGATGATCTGGCCGGAGCGGATATAGGGCCGCGCCTTGGCCGCCGTGGCGCGCACGAACACCGACGGCACTGCAAACAGCAGCACGTCCTTGCCGGTGCACACTTCCTCTATGCTTTTGGTAAAACGCAGCTCCTGCGGGATGACCATCCCCGGCAGATTGGGGTGTACCCGGGTGGCGGAAAGGTTGTCCACCTCGGCCTCAATGGCCGACCACACCTGCACATCGTTGCCGCTGACGGTCAGCATCCGTGCCAGAGCCATGCCCCAGGTACCTGCACCCAGAACACCAATACTAAACTTTTTCACGTTTGTATCCTCCGTGTCTGCACCGGTCAAGGGCAAGCCCCTGCCGGTGGATTTGCGCCGCGCCGGGCCGTTGCCCCGCGCCTGCGCACTACTATGACCATTGTACACGAAAGCGCTCACAGCGTCAAGCATCTGCCGCATTGCACAAATATTTAACAAGTTTATGCAATTTTTCGGGCACATCACACGTTTTGTGCAAACCGTTTGCGCTGCGGGGCATTTCATGCTATTATAGTATTCTGGTAGGTTTTGTAGGGATTGGTGATTCAGTCTCTTGACTTAGACCCTACTTTAAGGTATATACTGCTTTAGCCGGCAAAGGCTTTGCCGGTCTGCGTATTTTTATTTTGAGGAAAAACCAATGTTTGAAGCACTTTTAACCAACCGCACGGTCAGCGTGCTGGTGGAGGCGCTGCCCCGCATCCTGACGGCAGGCCTGACCATGACCATTCCGCTGACCCTTCTCTCCTTCTTTTTTGCCATGATTATCGCGGTGGCGGTGGCGCTGGTGCAGTACGCCAATGTGCCGGTGCTGCGGCAGATCGCCCGGTTCTACATCTGGGTCATCCGCGGCACGCCGCTGCTGGTGCAGCTGTTCATCA
>ERZ773227.2230-NODE-2230-length-10674-cov-4.753932_pt1 | contig 10674 bp, 12 predicted proteins | sample MGYA00580525_ERZ773227 | MGnify/ENA primary metagenome ERZ773227 (study PRJEB29015, sample SAMEA2737782) | human gut metagenome | biome: human gut; feature: human-associated habitat; material: faeces | place: China | collected 2012 ... | reverse complement strand
AAAATTTTTAGATGTATTATATTCTAAATATGAATTACAGGATAAATTAAAAAGAGTAAAGGAGATTGAAGAAAATTTTTATAAAATATCTTATTCAAACTGTGTATTAGAAAACATTGACTTAAAACTTAATTAAAAAAATGGCATTGCTTAAATATAACGTTTTAATTTATATTGAAATTAGAAAAGAGCTCTTTTAGAAGAAAGGATATTTGAAATGAAATAATCACTTTATAATTATTGTTTTAAAAATGGAGGCAATATAATCATATTCAATGCAAGAATTAATGCATTGGCAAAGCTAAGTCTAGATGAGTATGAACAATTAAAAAATGTGATTTAGATACAAAAACACAATTACTAAAATTTTATAATAAGAAAGAGGGCGTTTTAAATGAAGAAATATGTGGATGCATTCCTTGTGATTATAGGATTATTAATTATTGTTGGTACAGTAATCTGTTATTTATTCTATAATTTAAATTCAACTACTATGTATGCCATCTGTGGCATTGTTCTAGTAATAATGGTTGTATTACTATATATTAGAAACTATAAGAACAATCATTATGGTGGCAAATTCAAAAATGATTTTCCTGATGCACATTAGCTTTAATCCGATAATTATTGATTGTATAAATTTAAATTCTCTCAATAAAAGAGTATCACTTGTTGCGGTGATACTCTTTTGCAACTTTGGCTTAAGTGGACGATTGGATTGCTGTTTATATATAAGACTTTGATATAGGAATATGCTTTATATAAAAATTTAAAAATATCTGTTGTGATAGAACAATGGGAAATATATTTCTTTTCATTGATTTAATGAGTCATTGTATATATCATTGATATTAGAGGTGACACTATAAAATGACTAAGTATATTGAAGATGAACGTACAGAATTAAAACGAGAGTTGATTGATGAAGTCAAAAGCGAAATAATTGCTTTTCTTAATAGTGATGGTGGAACCATTTATGTAGGTGTGGACGATGACGGTAGCATTGTTGGGATTAAAGATGATGCTTCTAAAGATAAAGTAGATCTGAAATTAGGAAACTGGATTCAAGAAGCATTCTTTCCCAAACCTTCAGGATTAATTCAATATTATTTTAATAGTGATGATGTTTTGGTCATTAATCTTTCTAAAGGAATAAACAAACCATACTATTTAAGAGAAAAAGGACCAAAACCCTCAGGCGTATATATTCGTGTTGGTAGAAGTAAGCGTAAGGCTAATGACGATGAGATATTACGTATGATAATGGAGTCACATAGCTACAGTTATGAAGATGACATTTCTGAGGAACAGGATCTTACATTCAAGAGTTTTGAACGAACACTTGAAGAGAATGATATAAACTTAACGCCTCGATTAATGAATACAATGGGTTTGAAAGCTAAATCAGGTAAATATACAAACCTTGCATATTTATTATCTGATCAATCTGAGATTGTTGTCAAAGTTGCAGAATACGATTCTGAAATGAATTTCAAAATCAAAAAGAGTTTTAAAGGTTCGTTAGTGAATGTTTTAAAAAATGTAGAAGAACAGGTAGAAAGATTAAATGATTTACGAGTTGTGATTGATGGAAGTTCGTTTAAGCGAATTGAAACAAAATCTTATCCCGGTGCATCTATTCGTGAAATGGTTTTAAATGCAATATGCCATGCCAATTACTTTATACGTTCGAATATTAAAATCGAATTCTTCTCTGATAAGGCAAAAATTACTAGTCCAGGTGGAATATTTAATGCATCTATGGATGATATTATGAATGGCGTGCAAACATATCGTAATCCAAGGTTAGTACATGTGTTTGATAAACTAGGTATGATTGAAAACTTTGGTACAGGAATTCCTAGAACGATGGAAAGCTATAAAAATTATGGCGTGAAACCTGAGTTTAAAGCAACGGAAAATTTCTTTTTTGTCACATTACCGAACGTTAACTATCTAAAGAATGACTCAATAACTGACCCAATAACTGACCCAATAACTGACCCAATAAGCGATTTGGGATTAGAAATAATGAAAGCTTTAAAACTGAATCCTGGAATAAACACAATAAAACTATCTGAAATAATCCAAACAAATTTGCCATCAGTTAGCAGGGATATGATAAAAAATGAGTTAAAAAGAAACTTGACTGTTTATGTAGAGCATCGTGGCTCGAATAGAAATGGCGGATATTACTTAAAAAGTAAAGATGATAAATAAAATATAGGTAAGAAGAAATTCTTTTGTTGTGAATTCAGTTAGAAGCAATGGATTTAGAGGAAAATAAAAACAATCGAAATCGATGAAAAAAAGCGGACAACCTGCTTTTTTTTGTAAAAAAAAGAAGAACTGAGTGACGAGTTCAGTTCTTCTCACGTGGCAGATTCATCTTCAACTTTTGCCTATTTAGATTATATCATGAACTTTTTAAAAGTAAACGTCCGAGACTTAGCAAAAGCTAAGTACGAGGACACGTACTTATTGACTACCTTTAAATTGTATCAGGTATTTTAGAGCATTAATAGACTATGTTTTTAAATTTATACTTGTTAAAATTTCTATATAAAGATACATAAAGAATGAAAAAGGAGCTTTGATACCAATGGACAGTATAGTGATTTTTACGTAGTGATAATGATGGAGAGGATAGTGATTAGTAATGAAATTTTTAGATAATTATTTAAAAAAAAGAATAAAAAAACTTGATGAGCATCCTGAGCTTAATAAAAATGGAAAAATATCTCAAAAACAGGCTGAAAAATATTTCAAATATTTTGTAGTATTTCTTCTTCTTGCTACTTTTATTATATTAGCTATACACGTCTCTATTTATGGTGGCGCGCTTATTTTCCCACCCCTTATGTAAGATACATTATTTGAATATAAAAAATTAGAGGATATTAAGTCCTCTTTTTCTGCAAAAAAAAAGGAAAACCGAGTGACTAGGTCAGTTTTCCTTAACGTGGCACAATTTTGTGATTTTTGCCTACACGAATTATATCATGAACTTTTGAAAAGTAAATATTAGCAATCAAGTTGTTAAATATAGGTGAATCAGCACTCAATATGAGAATTGAATAGAATTTCAAAGCATGATTGTTTAATAGTATCGGACAATAGTAGCAATTCATTTGTATAATAGTCATCAAATGTTTTTGTATCTAGCAACTCAGCAGATTCATCTATTGAAAATCATGTATGGAAACAGGATGGAACTACTTATTTAGATGATGTAGCAGTAGATATTTTAGATCAACACAGGAAAGAAAATCCTGTTGTAATTATCAATAAAGACACTGATTCTAGGTTAAAACAATTAGAAGATGAGAACAAAAATCTGTTAATTAAAGTTGCACAACAGGCAGATAAAATATCTCAATTGAATGAAGATTTAAAAAATAAAATAGAACAAATGACTTTATTAATGCTAGAAAATAAAGAAAAAACATTTTTGTTGGAACAGAAAAAAGACCAGACAGAAGAAATAAATCAATTAAAAGAACAACTAGATCGAGAAAAAAAAGAGCAGTTAAATGAGATAGAAAAGTTAAAAAATGAATTAGAAAAAGAAAAAAATAAAGGTTTCTTTGCACGTTTATTTGGGAAATAAAAATATTGCTCTAGCAAATTAGAGTAATATAATTGATCCATTATGTTTATATGAACAAAGTAAAAAAAGGCATGGTATAATTTAAACAATACTTGAACTATATCAGGAATAAATAGATTTTTTTATATAAAAATGCAAATTATTTAATTGTATCAAAAAATAATTAAAAATATCATACTTAAATAAAAGTGAATAATCTTTTATAATGAAAAAAATAAAAAGATAAATATCGAAAGTAGGTGGAATATATGATTATAAAAGTGAATGATTCAAGCCTTTGTCTACATTATTTAGATGGTTTTCGGTTCCAAGTTGGTGGAAATGAATATTGTGTATTATTAGATACAACAGACATTGATTTATATCAATATGAAATTTGGAAAAAAGATGGCAATAATTTAACTTTTGTAAATAATGTACATGTTTCGTTGGATAAATTTAGGGAGTATTATTTTGCAGATGAAAGATCAACAAATTATAAAATAATAGAGGAATTGATTATCCCAACAATAATCAAAGAGAATAGTGAAAAGAAGTATACTATAACTCAAGCAGACAAAAGTACAGATTAAAAGCAACATTAAGAAAAAGTAAATAATCAAGATGATTTCTATGTAATTTTTGAAAAAGATGATTGTTCTTCTTGTCCTAAGTTTATAGAAAAATTTAATGAATTGGCTAAAAACAAAATAGAAGAGGATCAAAAAGAAAGTTGTAAGGATAAATATGATTTACAAGTCGTTCCAACTGTTTTATTTATTGAAAATGGAAATATGAAATTAAAATTAATTGGGACAGATAAAGAGTTAGAAATTAAAAAATTTCAAAAAAGTCATTTAGATTAATATTCTAAAAGTAGAAATGTAGGATAAAAATAATTATGGAAAAAAAAGGACTTATAAAAAAAATTATTGTTTTTACAATAGGTATTATCATAGGTATGTTAATACATAGTTTTTTGATTGGTAAAATCTAATAGGTCAACTACCAACAACCTAATTAAATTTATGAAAAGTACTTTAAGACTTTCGCCCTAAAGTACTTTTATTTTGTTTTCACTCTATTTATTCATTGCTTTAGAGAAAAAATGACCACGTTGTTCCTGTGTCTTTAGAAAATCTGTTTTTAAATTAAATTTTGTACACATGTTTCATTACCTCACTTACAGGTAAATTGTACAAGCCTATTTGACATTAATGATATCTATATCCCGTTTTATTAAATGCGACTTATAACAAAAAATACTTCAAGACTTTTATCCTAAAGTATCTTTTTTTTTAATTTATTAGAAGTTTGTTTATAAATTCGATATGCAATAACTAATATCCATAAAAACAGATAATTCAGTAATGGAAATGTCAGTATATAAATATTTACCATGAAAGATGATATGATTATAATCATTATAAATGATATTATTTGAACCCCTTCTATTAAATAAATTAATTTATTATCTTCTTTCTGAATATCTTTCATATAAACTAATATCGATATAAATAATATCAATGCCTCTAACAGTCTAAATAAGCAAATATATAAATAATCATAGTTATATTGAGAGGCAGCCATCTTTAAATAATCGTTATAAACATTAAATAGAATACTTATTCCTATTAAGCTTCCAAATGGAATTAATAGAATTAATGATATTTTTTTCATAAAAACACCTTCTTTCTATTTGAATATTATTCTTTTTGATTAAATTTATATTTTCCCATGGTTATCACATCTCCTGAATTATTGTTTCTATATTAATATTTTAACTTTTAAATAGATGGAATATAAGATTATATAAATGTTATATTTTTGATATAATATAAAAGTAGGCTACTAAATAAAAGACACACAATTTACTATCCGTTTTTAATATGCTTTGAAAATATTTTGTAGTTTTTTTGTAACTTTTATCTAAAAGAGAGTATGAATTCGCTTCTATTGATGATATTGAATATAACCATAATGTGAGAATATGCTTTAAATAAGGTATAAAAAAAGCACCTGGCAAATGCTAGGTGCAATCTTTGACAAATGGTGGTCTCAGTCGGAATCGAACCAACGACACAAGGATTTTCAGTCCTTTGCTCTACCAACTGAGCTATGAGACCACATGGTTGCGGGAGAAGGATTTGAACCAACGACCTCCGGGTTATGAGCCCGACGAGCTACCAGACTGCTCTATCCCGCGATGTGAATTAATTAAGATGGCGCAGAAGCTGGGATTCGAACCCAGGCGCCGCTCGCACGACCTACCGGTTTTCAAGACCGGACCCTTCAGCCACTTGGGTACTTCTGCATATGTATAATTGGTGGACCCTGTAGGACTCGAACCTACGACCCGCCGGTTATGAGCCGGATGCTCTGACCAACTGAGCTAAGGGTCCAAGTTAAACTCGTTGGTGGCTGGAGTGAGACTCGAACTCACGACCTTCCGGGTATGAACCGGATGCTCTAGCCAACTAAGCTACCCAGCCGAATTAAATAAAATAATGGTCGGGATGACAGGATTTGAACCTGCGACCCCTTGATCCCAAATCAAGTGCACTACCAAGCTGTGCTACATCCCGATATTTTTAGAAAAAAAATAAATGGCGCGCCCAGCAGGAATCGAACCCACAACCTTTTGATCCGTAGTCAAACGCTCTATCCAGTTGAGCTATGGGCGCATTTATTTCAACTGAGCTTTTGTGCCTCGCTCAGTGCCCATTAAATATACCATCACTTTAAAATGATTGCAAGCACTTTTTTTAAATTTTTTTAATTTTTTTTAAATTCGTGTTTTTCAACCTATATACGTAGTATAATTACCTATATATAATTAGAAAAAAAGGAGATTTAAATCATGCATAACATTGAATCGGTAAAAGGACACTTGATCGTATCTTGTCAGGCACTTCCAGATGAACCTTTACATTCATCATTTATTATGGGACGTATGGCTAGAGCTGCTAAATGGGGTGGCGCTAAAGGTATTCGTGCTAATACTGTAGAAGATATTAATGAAATTCAAAAAGAAGTTGATTTACCAGTTATTGGAATTATTAAACGAGTATATGGAGACTGCCCAGTATTCATTACACCTACAATGAAAGAAATCGATGAATTGATTGAAGGGGCACATCCAGAAATCGTTGCCTTGGATGCAACTTGTCGTGTTCGTCCAGATGGAAGAACTTTAGATGAATTGTATGCTGATATTCGTGCTAAGTATCCAGAACAAAAATTAATGGCAGACTGCTCTACATTAGAAGAGTGTCTTCATGCAGCCCAATTAGGCTTTGATTTTGTAGGAACAACATTAGTTGGATATACAGAAGAAAGTAAGGGCGATAAAGTTGAAACGAATGATTTTGAGTTAATGCGTAAATATTTAGAACAATCTAACGTACCAATGATTGCCGAAGGAAATATTGATACACCAGAAAAAGCACGCCGTGTATTAGAACTTGGATGCTTTAGTGTTGTAGTAGGATCTATTATTACTCGTCCTCAATTAATCACAAAACGATTTGTAGATTGCATTGAGGGATAAATATGTTAAAGAAGGAACAATTAGAAAAATTATTAGAGCGTTGTATGGCTTCCTCTTGTGATTTTGCCGAAATCTTTGAAGAAGAAGGTACAACCGAATCTTTATCCATGTTAAATGGAAAATTAGAAGATACAAATGTATTGATTCGTGCTGGTATTGGAATTCGTCTATATAAAGGTGTGCAATCTGTATATGGATACACAAATGAAACAAGTGAAGAATCATTAAATGCCTTAGTGGATGATTTGCGTGGAGGTTTTGACATAGAATCTAAATCTGTATCGATCTCTTTGGTGGAAGAAACTCATGAAAATCGTCATCCAATCAAAGAAAATCCTGTCAAAGCTTCATTAGAAACGAAAGTTGCCTTAATGGTACGTGCAAGTGATGCAGCAAAGGCATATTCAGATAAAATTCAAAAAGTATCTGTAGGGTTGGCAGGTGTATGCCAAAATGTACAGATTTCAAATAGTGAGGGAAGGCTTGTACACGATACAAGAATTCGTTGTCGTATGTCTGTATCCTCTTTTGCCCAAGATGGCCAAAACTTACAATCTGGTTATGAAGCACCAGGTGCAAGTAAAGGCTTAGAATTCTTTGAAGAAAGAACTCCAGAATCTATTGGACAAGAAGCAAGTCGTATCGCATTAGTATTATTAGAGGCAAAAGATTGTCCATCCGGTAAAATGCCAGTCATTATTGATAATGGATTCGGTGGTGTTATTTTCCATGAAGCTTGTGGACATGCCCTAGAAGCAAGTTCAGTCAGTAAAAACCAGAGTGTATTCTGTAATAAATTAGGTCAAAAAGTCGCAAGTGATAAAGTTACGGCTATTGATGATGGCACAATTCCAAATGCATGGGGCTCACAAAACGTAGATGATGAGGGAAATCCCCAACAAAAACGTGTATTAATTGAGAATGGTATTTTAAAGAGTTATATGATAGACCGCTTGAATGGTCGAAGAATGGGACTGGAATCGACTTCGAGTTCACGTCGTCAGTCTTATAAATTTGAAACAACTTCGCGTATGACAAATACATATATTGCGGCTGGAAATGATGAATTTGACGAAATGTTTGAAGGAATCAAGCGAGGACTATACGCAAAGAAAATGGGTGGTGGAAGTGTAAATCCACAAACCGGAGAATTTAACTTTGCCGTATTAGAAGGTTATTTAATTGAAGATGGCAAGATTTCTTATCCAGTAAAAGGGGCTTCTTTAATTGGTAATGGTGCGGATATCCTATTTAATATTGATCGCGTGGGTAAAAACTTAGAGCGTGGACAAGGTATGTGTGGCTCTAGTTCGGGTTCAATTCCTACAGATGTAGGTCAACCTGCCATTCGTGTTTCACAAATTACAGTAGGAGGTACGGCCAATGAATAAACAAGTATGGATTGAAAAAGCACTGGGCCTAGGTATTCAGAAATTTGAAATCTATCAATCTACAACGGTTGAAAAAGAAATGACTTGGTTTCAAGGCCAAATGGATACTTTAGTATCGAGTAAAGTGACAGGTACAAGTATTCGTGGAATTGTAGATGGAAAAATGGCCAATATGGCATTGGAAGAAGTAAACGATGATCAATGCGAAATCATTTTAAAATCATTGATTGAACAAGCCCATATTATTTCAAATGAAGAAACCGATTCATTAAGAAAACCAGAACCAATTGAATACGTAAAAAAAGATGTGACTTGGAATATGGCTAGTACAGAATATGTGAAGGATATTCTTCAAAGCTTAGAAACTAAAATTCTAGCCTATGATCCACGTGTCATTCAAGTTGGATATTTAGGCTATAGCCAAGGCAGTGGAAGTCGCAGTATTGTGAATAGCTTAGGCATGGACGTGCAAGATGCTGATGAAATGCAATACATTGTTGCCAGTGTTGTCGTTAAAGAAGAGGAAGAAATCAAAGATGCTAGTTTAGTTGAAGTTGTATATGACTTTGAAAAGTATGATTTGGATTCATTTGTTTGTCGTGTTTGCGACAAGGCTTTAAATAAATTAAAGGCAACACCAATTTCAAGCTGTACATGTCCAGTTATCTTTGAAAAGGATGCGATGACATCTTTATTTGCCGCCTTTACTGGTTTATTTAATGGAGAATTAATGTATAAGGGAATTTCACCTTTAAAAGATAAGTTTAACGAACAAATTTTCTCTGAACAAATCACAATTGTTGATGATCCAAAGAATATAGATTGTTTAAGTATTGCCAATTTTGATGATGAGGGGTGTCCAACTTCTTCAAAAACTTTGGTGGATCACGGAAAATATGTTATGATGCTTCATGACACAAGAAGTGCCAATCGAATGCATACAAAGAGTACAGGAAATGGTTTTAAATCAGGTTACGCATCTAGCGTAAGTGTACAGCCAATGAATTGTTACATTGTACCGGGAAATGATAGTTTTGAGGATTTATGTACAAAAATCAAAGATGGTTTTGTCGTACAGAATTTAGCTGGACTTCATGCAGGACTTGATTTTGTTTCTACAAACTTCTCACTACAATGCTCAGGCTTCTGGGTAAAGGATGGTAAAAGAGATAAGAATGTTACCTTGGTTACCGTCGCAAATAATTTCTTAAATATGATGAAACACGTAATTAGTGTGGGTAACGATTTAGATTGGAGTTATCATCAGGTTGTAAGTCCAAGTATCGCATTTGAAGAGTGCACAATTTCAGGGGAATAATTATGGTAAATGAATTTAAAAATGAAAAACTACAAGAAACATTAATTGTATTTAATAAAGAAAAAACAGATTCAGCATTTAGAAATTTGTTGGATGCATTTATTTCGACTAATTTTCTAATTCCAGCACAATGGGATAAAGATCCTTCTCGTAATGAAAAAGGCGTCTTAGTCTTTGAACCAAATACACAATTCCAATTGTCTTTGATTCAAAATGATAAAGGAGATAGTTTCTTTCCAGTCTTCTCAAGTATGGATCAATTGAAAAAATGGGATCAAGATAGTGAAATCCATTCCTTGGTTATGACATATAATCAATATATGCCATTTGTGAAGATGGCATTGAATCAGATTCATGGCATTGTGATCGATCCATTTGGAGCCAATGTCTTACTAGACTGTAATTTATTAGTGGAATTAGATAAAAATCGCGGATCTCAAGTGAGTGAAAATCCAATTCATAAGGGAGATAGTTTAAAGCTACGTGATCCTATTTCAAGTGTAACAGAACTTCAAAGAGCTATCTGTGAATTTGGTGACTCTCATCCAGACATTCTTTCTATTTATTTGAAAGAAAGAATTGTGAAGGATCAACCTAGCCACTGGTTCTTAGTTGTGGATATGATCAACGATGATAAGCAGACACTACAAGATTTAGGAAACTTCTGTACTCTTGCAAGTTATGGTAAAGGTTTTGAATTTATGTTTGGAAGTATGGAAATCGCAAAGAGAATCATGGCAGATACAATTCCAACATATGTAAAGGTTACAAAGTAATTAAGGTGCAATTCAGCACCTTTCAGACTGTTGACAAAGTGACTGTCGAC
>ERZ773227.2229-NODE-2229-length-10679-cov-35.206043_pt1 | contig 10679 bp, 8 predicted proteins | sample MGYA00580525_ERZ773227 | MGnify/ENA primary metagenome ERZ773227 (study PRJEB29015, sample SAMEA2737782) | human gut metagenome | biome: human gut; feature: human-associated habitat; material: faeces | place: China | collected 2012 ... | reverse complement strand
TGAGGTTATTCCAGATAGCAGAACCCACGAGTCCGTGGTGTCCTGCTATATAAATCTTAGAATCTTTTGATAACATTGATTATTATTGTAAACTATCAACCGTTAACTATCAACTGTTAACTATTACTTAACAATACCCTTCTCCAAGTATTCCACGAGGTTGCAGCGAACCTTCTCACCGGCAGCCTCGGCAGCCACCTTGGCCATATCGCTCTCTACCATGATCTTGACGAGATCTTCGAAAGAGGTGGTGTTTGGATTCCAGCCGAGCTTAGCCTTTGCCTTTGTTGGGTCACCCCAGAGGTTAACCACGTCGGTAGGACGATAGAAATCAGGAGAAACCTCAACGAGTGTCTTGCCGATAAGCTCCTCAGGACCCTCAACGCAGATACCCTTCTCGTTCTCATTCTTGCCTTCCCACTTCAGTTCAATGCCTACGTGGTGGAAAGCCAACTGGGCGAACTCACGAACAGAGTGCTGCTTACCTGTTGCAATCACGAAATCCTCTGGCTTCTCAGCCTGGAGAATCAGCCACATGCACTCTACGTAATCCTTGGCATAACCCCAGTCGCGGAGAGAATCCAGGTTGCCGAGATAAAGCTTGCTCTGCTTGCCCTGCTTGATACGGGCTGCAGCCAATGTAATCTTGCGGGTTACGAAAGTCTCACCACGGCGCTCACTCTCGTGATTGAAGAGAATACCCGAGCAGCAGAACATATTGTATGCCTCACGATACTCCTTGACAATCCAGAAGCCATACTGCTTGGCTACTGCGTATGGAGAATAAGGATGGAATGGAGTGTTCTCGTTCTGAGGAACCTCCTCTACCTTACCATAAAGCTCAGATGTGGAAGCCTGATACATACGGCAGGTCTCGGTCAAACCGCACTGGCGGATAGCCTCCAGGATACGGAGCACACCTGTTGCATCTACGTCGGCAGTAAACTCAGGAGAGTCGAAGCTCACCTGTACGTGGCTCTGAGCTGCGAGGTTATAAACTTCGGTTGGCTTCACCTTGTTCATCACCTGGATGATACTCATAGAGTCACCGAGGTCGGCATAATGAAGGTGAAAGTTTGGGGTACCCTCCAAATGTGCGATGCGCTCGCGATAATCGGTAGATGAGCGACGGATTGTTCCGTGAACATCATACCCCTTACTCAACAACAATTCGGCTAAGTAAGAGCCATCCTGACCTGTGATACCTGTAATTAAAGCTACTTTTCTATTTTCCATTTACTTCTTTATATGATAAATTAATAAATTCGTTGCAAAAGTACGACTTTTTTTTCAGACTATCAAACTTTCTGCTATTTATTTGCCTTTTTCTCTAACATTGAACCGTCTGCGTCTCCGGCCAGTTCACCAGATACAGCATTTCCGTAGCTCGCGTAAAGGCGGTATAGAGCCAGTGGATATAATCGGGATTGAGCATATCATCCGTCATGTAGCCCTGATCCACATACACATATGCCCACTGTCCGCCCTGCGCCTTGTGGCAGGTTACGGCGTATCCGAATTTCACCTGCAGGGCATTGAAGAACTGATCCTGCCGGATGGCCTTCATCCTATCTGCCTTGAGCGGAATATCCTGATAATCCTCTTCTATCTGATGGAAGAGCTGCTCCTGCTGTTCATGGGTCAGAGCAGGTGCCTCGCTCGTCAATGTATCCAGCAGCACCGTAGCTTCCAGCTCATAGTTGCCGTAATCGGGAAACTGGAGCAGCAACGTGGCAAAGCGGAAGCCATAGAGGTCAATGCGGCGGCGCACCTTCAGCACTTTCGCCCGATCGCCATTCGCCAGAAAAGCAGGAATATCGTTACTTTGAACTTTATGAGTAGCAGTTCCAGATTCTGTGCCTTCGCTCTTCACCCTTCGTTCTTCAATTTCCTTTTCCTTTATCTTCTTCCTCTCTTCTTCCATCCAGTAATAATTATTCTTCACAATCATCAGGATATCGCCCTGCGAAAGCTCTTCCTCCCTATCCAGCACCATATTGCGGATGCCCTGATTGAAGATGTTTGCACGCTTGTTGCTGCGGGTCACCACGATGGTATCATCCAGACCTACATGGTGATAACTGTCGGCTAGAGCCTCTATCAGTTCGGCTCCAGGCATCGGCTTGATATCCGAATAGCCAGCGAAATGAATCTTCGGAAGTTGGGTAATGTCATCATGCGTAATCATCTGTCTGATCATCGTGGCATTATAGAGAATACCCGATTCCTCGCTCTGTCGGAGCACCTCGTTCAGATCACATTCATACACCTTCAGTCCATATCCCTCCAGCATCGCCGCATGCAAGGCTGGCGATTCCTCCTCGCCAACAGGAGGCAACTGCGCCTTGTCACCTATCAGCAGCAAGCGGTCGTTCCGTCCCTGATACACGAAATGCACCAGGTCATCCAACAGGCATCCGCTTCCGAAGCTCATCCCACCCAATCCCATATTGGCAATCATCGACGCCTCATCTACCATGAAAAGCGTATCGGTATAGAGATTATCATTCAGATTAAACTGTCCCTCTACCCCCGAAAACGATTTTTCACGATAGATACGGCGATGAATGGTATAGGCAGGCGAACCGCTGTTCAGCGAGAACACCTTGGCAGCCCTACCCGTAGGTGCCAGGAGCATCACCTTCTGACGAATCTCCTTCAGGGTCCTGACGATGGCACCCGAGAGCGTCGTCTTACCCGTACCCGCACTACCTCGCAGAATCATCACGGCATGCGGATCTCTATCGGTAAGAAACTCAGCAAACACCTCCAGGGCATGTGCCTGTTCCTGGGTTGGCGGAAAGCCAAATTGCTGCAATATCTTATATTTTAGCTCGTCTATTATCATCAATTTGTTATTTATCCTTTAATAATTAATAATTTCAACGCCAAATATTTTGCGTTGTCTCCGTTTTGCATTATCTTTGCAGAAGATAAGCTGCACTCGGCAATCTGTAAGCAAGCTTACATTGCGCTCGTTTGCATTATCTTTGCAATGCAAAAGTACTAATACTTTTTGAAATGAGAATGAAATTAAGAAAAATAAACAATAATGCCATCCTGGGCGCCTGCGTCATTATCATGATGCTGCTTTGCGCTCTCAGCATCAGCCAGCCTCTCATCTTCGAGAAACAGATGGCGAACCGCGAAGCCGAGGTGAAGGAGAAACTGATGCTCATCCGTTCTGCCGAAGAAAGATACAAGGCGAAGTACGGAGTCTATACCGGCGATTTTGCTGTCCTCATCAAGGCAAAGTATCTCAAGGCTGAGGATACCCTCATCCCTTATTCCGATGGCAGGAAATTCTCGCTCGCCGCCACTACCATTATCCATAAAAGCGGAAAGCAGATTCCGCTGATGGAATGTGGAGCCACCTACGAAGACTATCTCGATGGTCTCAACGAGGAGGCGATTCAACAGGTAACAGAAAAAGCTTCCGATGCCGGCAACTTTCCTGGATTAAAGATCGGAGACATCACCAAAGACAACGACAATGCAAGTAATTGGTAAAAAAAGAACACAGCAAGCACGACTCACCATCCGTGTGAGCAAGAATACACTCAGCTTCTCGGTTGTAGATCGTGAAGCCGAGCACCAGTTGATATACGAACCTTACACTGTGAAAAGCGGTGTATCGATAGCAGCCAACCTCAGACAGGCTTTCGGCGAAAGCGAACTTCTGCAGCGCGGCTATCAGAAGGTGCGTGTCTATATCGATACGCCTATCCTGCTGGTACCTATAGAGGAATTCCACGAGGAAGACCTCACCGTGCTCTATCAGCATGCCTTCACGGGCAGCCACAGCGATGCCATCCTCTACAGGGTGCAGCCGAATTTGAATGTGGTGGCTGTTTTCCCAATCAACAAGGATCTGAAGATGGTGATAGAAGACAACTTCCAGGATGTGCGCTTCACTCCTATCATGCAGCCGATGTGGAACTATCTGCACAAGCGTAGCTTCACGGGTATCTACCACAAGCTCTATGCGTATTTCCACGACAAGAAGGTGGACATCTTCTGTTTCGAGAAAAACAGATTCAAGTTCTACAATTCCTTCCAGGCTGATCATGCCAAGGATGCACTCTACTTCATCCTCTTCGTATGGAAGCAGCTGGGATTGCAGCAGATGCAGGATGAGCTGCATGTTTCGGGCGATATTCCGGATAAGGATTGGTTCCTCTACAATGCCAAGCTCTATGTCAAGAAGACCTTTCTCCTGAATCCAAGCGCCGAATTCAATCGTGCGCCCATCACGGAAATCAAGGGAATGCCGTTCGATCTGCTGACGCTCTACTTAAGCAAGTAGGAGTTGATAGTTAAAAGCTGATTTTAAAAATTGATAGTTAAAAGTTGATAGTTAAAAGTTAATTATGAGAATCATAACAGGACAATATAAGGGTCGTCACTTCGACATACCACGTTCGTTCAAGGCGCGACCAACTACAGATTTCGCAAAGGAGAACATCTTTAATGTTTTGCAGAATTACATCGATTTCGAGGATGCCACAGCCCTCGACCTCTTTGCCGGCACAGGCAGCATCTCGCTGGAACTGGTATCCCGTGGATGCAGCCGAGTCATCAGCGTAGAGGCCGACCGCGACCATGCCAACTTCATCCGCGAGTGTTTCAAGAAACTGGGCGAAGACAAGGATCTTCTGATTCGCGGCGATGTATTCCGCTTCCTGAGAACCTGCAAGCAGAAATTCGATTTCATCTTTGCCGATCCGCCATATGCGCTGGAGAAACTTCCCGAGATTCCAGACCTCGTACTCAATGGCGATCTTCTCAACGAAGAGGGCATCTTCGTTTTCGAACATGGCAAGAACTACGATTTCTCCGACCATCCCCGATTCCTGGAGCATAGAAGTTACGGAAGCGTAAACTTCTCGATATTCAGATAAAATCTGCTGATTGTTTTAAAGCTTTTGCCCTTACAGGGCGAAAGGGGAAACGCAAGACTACCCAGGGCGATGCCCTGGGCTAGGAGCTTCTGCCCTTTCAGGGCGTATTGGAAAAAGCAATAAAGGGCAGAAGCAAGATTGCAACACACGCACTAAAGCAGAAGCAAGATTACATCACCCTCCCTTTTTTACAGCAGCGGCGAAAGCAATCTTACAATACTCTCGAACAATCTTTTCAGGAACGGGCGCCTTACGAAATACGCCACATCATCCACCAGAATGCTGCAGGATTCATCCTTCAGATAAATCCGCTTGATTCTCTGCGCCATTTCCTCATCATAGAAGAAGGCATTCGCCTCGAAATTATTCTCAAAACTACGGAAATCCACATTTGTGCTGCCCACGGTACAGAGGTTGTCATCGCTCACCAGCAACTTGCTGTGATTGAATCCACCCGTATAGAGATAAACCTTCACGCCAGCCTCTATCGCCTCCATCAGATAAGAACGCGAAGCCCACTCCACCATCCTGGCATCTGAATGTCTAGGCATCAGCAAACGGATATCTACTCCCGCCAGCGCCGCCGTGCGCATCGCAAAGAGCACAGGTTCGGTAGGCAGGAAATAAGGCGTCTCCATATACACATACTTCTGCGCCTGAAGCAGAATGCGCACATATCCCTGCATGATATCAGGCCATGGAGCAATCGGACTGCTCGTTACTACCTGCACCAGACAATTATTCCTGATTTTCGAATCCACCGGCGGATAATACTTTCGGTTTGACACCAAGGTACGATCCACAAAATACCAGTCTATCAGGAAAGCACGCTGCAGGGCATACACGCCTCCGCCCTCTATCCTCAGATGCGTATCGCGCCACTTCTGCTTCCCGGTGCCCTTCACATAGCGCTTGGCGATGTTCATGCCACCGATGAATCCTACCCTGCCGTCTATCACGCATATCTTGCGGTGATTGCGGTAGTTCACCTTGCTGGTAAACGCCGGAAACCTTACCGGCATAAACGAATGCACATCGATGCCCGCTTCCCTCATGCGCTCAAAGAAGGCATCCTTCACCTTCCAGCAGCCCACGTCATCGTATATCAGTCTGACTTCCACTCCCTGTTCCGCCTTGTCTATCAGGGCATCAGCCACCAGATAGCCCAGGGCATCATCCTCGAAGATGTAGGTATCCAGATGGATGTGATGCTTCGCCTTACCTATATTATATAATAAGGAGAAGATGAATTCATAACCATCGGTAAAGATATCCACCTGATTGTCCTTAAACGGGAATGCCCAGTTCTGATTGGTAAAGAGATTCATCAGCGGCTTGTTGTTGGCTGGGATATGCAGATTCTCCTGCTCGGCAAACTCCAGCATCGATCGCTTGGTCAACTGGTCCATGCTTCTATCGCTGATCAGCCGTTCCTTTCTCGTGTTCTGCCCGAAGAAGATGTAGAAGATGATTCCCACGAAAGGCATGAAAGCGAGCACAAGAATCCATGCCATCGTCTTGGCGGGCTGTCGGTTGTCCATCAAGACGGTGATGATAGCGGGAATCATGATCGCCATATAAAGCAAGAGATAAATCCAATGAATATATATCATACCTTTCGTTTTTTATCTAATTAAACACAGAGTTGGTCTGGCTGGCAAGCAGCGAGTTCATCTTCTTCAGTTTCATAAACTCCTCCACCGGCTCCCTGTTCGAAGGATTTCTGGCAAATTCCTGCTGCACCTCTATCAGTCGCTGTGCGATATAATGTGTGCGGAAGCTCAGCAGATCCTTGAAGACAAACTGGCGCAGCTTCTCAGCGTTCAGCTGCAGCTGCAGACTCGCCGTAGAAACCTCCTGTTCTCCCGTCGGCAGACTGGCAATCCTGCTCACCTCCGGATCCGGATGGTTGGCAAAATAGGTTTCCGCCACGAAGTTCTCATCCTCCAGATGCTCCAGCGTTTCCTGCAAGATTCTGTTATAAAGCTCGTTATGGAATCTGAACTCATCGCCCGACATATCCAGATAGATATATTGTGCTATCGGTAGTTCTATATCGTTGCCCTCCACATCCTTCACCACGATATGCTTTTCTCCATGGTGTATGATCAGCTTCACCAGCAGGTCCTCCACCTCCAGCAGCTTGTCCAGCGGCGTCACGCCCCTCATGGCAGCCTGCATTCCCTGCTGTGGGGCAGTAGCCTTCGGGTCTCTCAGTCCAGCTGCGCGCCGTTCAGCCTTCACCTGCTCGCTCATGCCGTTTCTCACGAAGTTGTTCAGCGCATTCACGATAATCGCCTCGTTCACGCCCAGCCGGTGGGCGCAGTCGGTGATGTAAGAGGCTCGGGTAATCTGGTTCTTGATCTTCGAGATGCTCTCCACGATGCTGTTGATCGCCTGGCTTCTCTTCACCGGATCGGTCACGCCGTTCAGCGAGAGGTCGGTCTTAAACTGTATGAAGTCCTTCTGGTTTTCCTCTATGTATTTTCTGAAATCTGCAGCGGTATGGCTTCGGGCAAAGCTGTCAGGGTCGTTTCCATCCGGCAGGAAGAGCACCTTCACGTTCATCTCCTCCTCCAGCAGCATGTCGGTACCTCGCAGCGCTGCATGCACGCCCGCAGCATCGCCGTCGTAGAGCAATACGATGTTGCTGGTGAATCGGTGGAGCAGTCTGATCTGATGGATGCTCAGCGCCGTACCCGAGTTAGCCACCACGTTTTCGATGCCGCACTGGTGCATGGAGATTACATCCGTATATCCCTCCACCATATACACGCAGTCTTCCTTGGCGATGGCCTTCTTTGCCTGATACAGTCCGTAGAGTTCCCGCTCCTTGTGATAGATGATACTGTCGGGCGAGTTCACGTATTTCTGGCTCACACCCTTGGTACGGGTATCCAGCACACGTCCGCCGAAAGCCACCACCTTTCCGCTCACACTCAGCCACGGGAAGATGGCGCGCCCCGAGAATCGGTCCAGATACTTGTCTTGTCCGCTCTTGTTGCCCGCTTCCTCCTTGTCCACCTTGAAGCAGAGACCGGTATCCACCAGGTATTTCGGCTGATATCCTTTCTTCACCGCCTCGTCGAAGAGCGCCGTGCGCTGGTTCAGGGCGAATCCCAGCTGGAATTTCCGGATGATGTCGTCTCTGAATCCTCGGCTTCTGAAATACTGCATGCCGATGGCTCTACCATCCACATCATTCTGCAGGATGTCCTGGAAGTATTTCGCCGCCCATTCATTCACGATGAACATCGATTCGCGTTCATTTTCGCGCTGCTTCTCCTCGTTGGTCATCTCGCGTTCCTGAATCTCGATATGGTATTTGTTAGCCAGCCATCTCAGAGCCTCAGGATAGGTCATCTGCTCCAGCTCCATCAGGAAGTTGATGGCGTTTCCACCCTTGCCACAGGTAAAGCAGTGGCAGATGCCACGCGTAGGAGAAACGGAGAAGGATGGATGGGAATCGTTATGGAAAGGACACAAGCCGACATAGTTGATGCCGCGCTTTTTCAGCGTGACGAATTCAGACACCACCTCTTCTATCTTGATGGAGTCCATAATACGTGCTATCGTCGGTTTGTCTATCATATTTTTCTATCTTATTTTATGATGCAAAATTAATACTTTTCTCTGAAAACACAAAACATTTAGGGAAAAAGACGTACAGAAACCGCATGGAAAGCCAAAATGAAACAAATAATAAAGAAAAGATTACATTTGACAAAGTAAAATACGATGAATATTCCTACCTTTGCAAACATCAAATACATAAACATATTTTTTATATGAGACTTAACAACATCAAGAAAGTATTTTTAGCTTCCGCTGCTCTCCTCTCAGCCATGAGCATGAGTGCAGCAGAGAGATTCGTCAGTTTCAAGCAGGGCGATCTGCTCATCAACGCTAATGACAAGGTAGAAATCTATATGGACGCCAACGACTGCCGTGGCGTGAGCTATGCTGCCAATGCACTGGTCAGGGACATCAGCAAGGTGAGCGGCTCCCAAGCCACCATCACCTCCAACCGGAAGGCAACCATCCTCGTGGGAACCATCGGACATTCTGCTGCCATCGACCAGCTCATCAAACAGAAACGCATCAACGGAAATCTGCTCAAGGGCAAGCGCGAGAAATTCATCATCACTGTGGTGGATAAGCAGCTTGTCATCGCCGGCAGCGACCGTCGAGGAACCATCTATGGCATCTACGAACTCTCCCAGCAGATGGGCGTATCGCCTTGGTATGACTGGGCAGACGTGCCTGTGGAGCATCACGACTCCATCTTCGTAAACAAGGGAATCTATACAGATGGCGAGCCAGCCGTACGCTATCGCGGCATCTTCCTCAACGATGAAGCTCCCTGCCTCACCTCGTGGGTAAAGAACACCTACGGCACCGAGTATGGCGACCACCGTTTCTACCAGCGCGTGTTCGAGCTTATACTGCGCCTCAGGGGCAACATGATGTGGCCAGCCATGTGGGGCTGGGCTTTCTATGCCGACGATGCGGAGAACGAAAAGACGGCAGATGAAATGGGCGTGGTGATGAGCACCTCGCATCATGAGCCGATGGCGCGCAACCATCAGGAATACGCCCGCAACCGAAAGGGATGGGGACCTTGGAACTATCAGAAGAACAAGGCTAACCTGCAGAAGTTCTTCCGTGAAGGCATCGAACGAATGAAGGGAACTGAACAGATTGTAACCATCGGAATGCGTGGCGACGGCGATGAGGCGATGAGCGAAGAGGCTGATACCCGACTGATGACCAACATCATCAACGACCAGCGCAAGATTATCGCTGATGTAACGGGAAAGAAGGCGAGCGAGACACCGCAGGTATGGGCACTATATAAAGAGGTGCAGAATTACTACGACAAGGGCATGAAGGTGCCTGATGACGTAACCCTGCTGCTCTGCGATGACAACTGGGGCAACGTGCGCCGTGTGCCGAATGCCCAGGAACGCAAGCACAAGGGCGGATGGGGACTCTACTATCACGTAGATTACGTAGGTGCTCCAAGAAACTCTAAGATGCTCAATGTTACCCCCGTGCAGAACCCTTGGGAGCAGTTGACACTTGCCTATGAGAACGGCATCGATCGTCTCTGGATTCTCAACGTGGGCGACCTCAAGCCGATGGAATATCCTATCAGCCAGTTTATGGACATGGCGTGGAATCCTCATAAATACTCGGTGAACAACATCACCCGCCACACCCGCGACTGGTGCGCCCAGCAGTTCGGCGAATCGCAGGCTGATGAAGCGGCACGTATCCTGAACCTCGTATGCAAATACAACGGCCGCTGCACTCCGGAGATGCTCGACAAGAACACCTATAATTTGGAGAACGGCGAATGGCAGGAGGTGGTGAACCAGTATCTCCAGCTCGAAGCCGATGCCTTGCGCCAGTACAACAGTCTGCCGGCAGCCTATCACGATGCCTACCGTCAGATCATCCTCTTCCCTATCGAGTTGATGAGCAATCTGCACCAGATGTACTTTGCCCAGGCTCAGAACCATGCTCTCTACAAGCAGAACAATCCGAAGGCGAACATCTGGGCTGATGAATGCGAACGCTTCTTCAAGCGCGATTCCCTCATCTGCCACAATTACAACCACAAGATGTCGGGTGGCAAGTGGAACGGAATGATGACCCAGAAGCATATCGGCTACAAGAGTTGGAATGATGATTTTGAGAAGGATAACTGTCCGGAGCTTTTCCGGGTAACCTCCAAGGATGGAGTGATTATCAGCGAAAACAACGGCGTGGTAG
>ERZ773227.2203-NODE-2203-length-10835-cov-2.350278_pt1 | contig 10835 bp, 8 predicted proteins | sample MGYA00580525_ERZ773227 | MGnify/ENA primary metagenome ERZ773227 (study PRJEB29015, sample SAMEA2737782) | human gut metagenome | biome: human gut; feature: human-associated habitat; material: faeces | place: China | collected 2012 ... | reverse complement strand
AATACACATTATTCATAGTTTTTTCATTCTTTTTTAGGCGACATACGACAAATAACTGCAATTCTTCCTATACGACCTATCCAAAAGCACCGTAAAATCCAGAAAATTCCACAAAAGGAAGTGGAATCCGGTCCATATTTCCGCAGGAGAGATTGAGCCCGGGTTCAAATATTTAGATAAATTTTACCTGGAAGGCGAAATTTCGCCCTTGCATTTTATGCGGCATATTGATACAATGAAGTTGCATCAAAAGGAGGTGTATTTCCCATGGCATACAAGATTACTGACGCTTGCATCAGCTGCGGCGCTTGCGAGGCTGAGTGCCCCGTAGGAGCTATTTCTGAGGGCGACGGCAAGTTCGAGATCAACGCAGATCTCTGCACCGAGTGCGGTTCCTGCGCAGATGCTTGCCCTGTTGGAGCTCCCCAGCAGTAATCAATCTTTACATCAGAAAAGCCTGCACGGTTTATGCTGTGCAGGCTTTTTACTATGCCGACAAAAAATCCTCCGTATGATGTATCTCATACGGAGGATCGTTTGCTTTATTTTGGCTTTTACTCAGCCGATTTTCGGCTTGAGAACAGTCTCATAGAAGTTGTCGACTGCCGCGTAGAAGTCCTCAACGCCGCCGTCGTTCTTGATGACATAGTTTGCCATCTTCTCGCTCTCGCTGGTGTGGAAGATCTCCTCCTCGTGGAGATCGTTCTCGCGGAGCTTCTCAACGCTCTTGCCGTCGCGCTCGGAGCCGCGGGCAATCATTCTCTGATAACGAACCTCGTCGTCGCTGATAACAACATCAACAAGGATGAAATCATCGCCGAAAGCCTTGCGGAAAATCTCGATGTCCGAGGGCGGACGAATGCCGGAAACAAGGTAGTTCGGAGCGTCCGATTCCTTTATCTTCTTGACGATCATCTCGGGGAAGAAGGTCTGGCCGAACTCGCCCATGTACTTCTTGCTGGTAGCATGAAGATTGTCGCGGGTCAGCTCAAGGCCGTCCTTAGTTGCGAGCTCGCGGACAACATCGCCGATGGAGATCATCGGGAAGCCGTACTTCTGGGCAACATAATCAAGGAAGAAATCCTTGCCTGTGCCGTTCTTACCGACAGCTGCTAAAATCATAATTTATACCTCCATTTTGTTTTCGCAAATATTATATATTATGGCGGAGGCTTTGTCAATTCCCGATTCTGTCCGCACTGTGGATGCGCACGCATATCGCCGTCATGTCGTCGGATTTTTTGCCCTTGCGGCGGCTGAGTGCCGCGGCGGTCAGTTCCTCGGCGAGCCCCTGCGCGTCCCCGCGCCAGGAGCGGATGAGCTTCGTTATCCATTCGCTGCCGTCCGCCGCCACTCCGTCGGATATCATGACAACGGTGTCGCCCTCGCGCAGCTCCGCGCCCGCCTTTGAAAACCCTATGCGGCTGAGTATGCCCGCCGGGAGCGACGGCAGCTCGAGTATCGCGGTGCGCCCGGAGCGCTTTATGAAGCAGGGCGCCGCGCCGGCCTTGAAGAAGCTTATCTCGCCCGAATACGGGTCGAGCGACGCTATGTCGAGGGTCGCAAGGCTCTCGTCTTCGCTCTTGGCGATGAGCGCGGTGTTGACCGTTCTGAGCGCCGCCTCGCAGGAGAGCCCCGAACAGATGAGCGAAGCGAAAAGGTCGGTCGCCATAGCAGAATCGACCGCGGCGCGCCTGCCCGTCCCCATGCCGTCGCTTAAAATTATAACATTCCGCCCGTCCTCAAGTCCCACGCAGTCGTAGCAGTCGCCACAGTCGCCGTCGTCCGAACCCGGTCGCTGATCCGAGCCTATTTCAAAGCAAAATCGTGGCTTCTCGCTGAATGTCAGCTCGACACCATTCTCAATATCGCATATCGCGGGGAGCGCCAGAGTCGCACCGAGTTCTTTTGAAAGCGCGTTTGTCGCCTCGCGCAAAACGGCGTTCTCCGGCAGTTCGGTGATTTTTGCCGTGAGTATTATATGCCCCGCGCCGTCTCGCTTGCAGCACGCGGATATGACATTCATGCCGAGCCCGCCGAGCGTATCAGAGGCGGCAGAGGTCTGAGAGGGGAGGAACATATCGCTCTTTGCCGTCTCTGCGCCTATCTCGCCGAGGATATCCGCCATCGCGCCGAAGCTGTCTGCGACCGCGCGGCGGAGCTGATTGGTTTTCTGTGCCGCGCACGCCGACGCAACGCTGCTTGCAAAAACGCGGTTGAAATTCTCTGTTACCGCCGAAGCTTTCGGGCACTCGGCGCAAAACTCCGTGCCGAGTTCTGCTGATGTTATGTGATTCTCTTCGCGGAGTATCTTCACGGCGTCCGAAAAAGTCCGCTCACGGAGCTTCTCATTTTTGCCGGCGCACTTTCCGCATGCGGCGCAGACGCTCTGCTTTACCCGCGCGGTTATTATCTCCGGCTCGTCGGGGCGCGCCGAGTCTATCTTCTTGCCTACCCGTTCAATACATTGACCTACGCCCTCAAGCGCGCTCTCTGCGTCGCCGAGCCGCCTGCACAGCTCACCGCGTTCGCCGCTCGGCGCATATTCCTGCACGGGGCTCAGACTGTCGCGTAGCTTTTCGAGCTTAGAGCGCGGAATGAGGACGAATATCAGCGCCGCCGCCGCGCTCTCCGCTATCGCGGCTATCGTCTGCGGGTTCGGCGAGATGACCGCGCTTATCCCGCAGATGCAGATGAATGCTGCGGATATCCCAAGCTGACCGAACTGATAAAACAGCCCGGCGCAGAGCCCCGCCGCCGAATACACAGCGCCGAGAGCGGGATCGCCGCACGCCGCCGCGAGCGCTATTCCGGAGCATATGCCGCCGAACGCGCCGCCCGCTTCGCGCAGAGTGAAGCACAGGAGCATGACAATAAACGCCGCCGCAGTCCCGGCGGGGCGGAAGTTCAGGATATCAAACTCCGCGAGCGCTGCAAGTGCTGCGCAGCAGGAGATGGCGACGCATATGATATCGCGCCTGCCGAGCCGCCGAGTCTCTTTTCTTTTATCAATGAGCACGAGCGAACGCGAGAAAAAATATGTCATCCCGCCCGCGAGAACGCAGTCGGCGAGAAAAGACACAATACCGTTTAGCGAAAAGCCCTCGACGAGCAGAACGGCTATGCCGGTTGACGCGCAGCAGAGAGCCGAGGCAATCGGCGCGACTTTTCGCGCGCTGTTTTCTCCGCGCAGGCGGCTGACGGAAAAGTTTATCAGCGCGATTCCCGCGACACACGCCATGTATCTTATCCCCGCCGTCCCCGAGAAGGTCAGCAGATAGCCGACGAGCGCGCCGACCGACGCCGCGAGCGCGTACGACCCGGCGGCAGCGGAAAACGCGAGCCCGAGCGGCGAGAGGCTGCCGAAAATCTTCGCGCGCGCGAGCAGCAGCCCGACCGCGCACGAAAATATACATTTGAGCGAGAGAATAACTTTCTCCCGCTTTTCTTCGTCTATGAATCTGAACTTGTCCGCCTTGGCTTTTGAACGCTCCATGTTTTTTCACTTCTCTTTTTCGATATTGCGCCGCAAATATTTATGTACGGGCTGTTTTGACACAATTATTATTTTATATTTTCGCATATAAAAAATGTGTCAAAAATACCGCGGCAAAAAACACAAGCTTTTGCCGCGGTATGACGAGAAGTGTCAATATTGAATTTTAAAAGTAAAAACTATTCGCATAAAGCTAAAGACAGTTGCGCTTTACGCCTGCTCTGTGCCGTAATTGCTCATAAAGACGGCGCGGCAGATGTCCGGGGATATGTGGTCCGCGGCGACGATGCCGTAGTGCCTGCCCGATGTAAATTCATATTCCCTGAGCCTGCGGTTGATGAACGCCGAACCGGCTTTCGGAGTTATGAATCCCGTGCAGCTCGTCAGGCAAATATTGAAATTTTTTGGGTCGAGGTTGGACTCAAGAAAAGCTGTAACGGCTTTCCATTTTTTGATTCCGCCGAGCTTGTATGAATCCTGGACATACATTTGCGCGTATGTCTTGCCGTCCGAAAGCTTTTTTATATCGCGGCGGCGAAAATCGCGGATATCCCTGCTGCCGACATACGGGTACGCGCTGAAATCGATTCCGCAGGTCTTGTCGTCAAAGTGCAAAGCGTCAGCGCCGACCACGCGCAGCAGCACTATCTTCCCGCGCACTTCGCCGAGAGCGGGTATGCGGTTTTCGAGATACCAAAGCTCTTCTCTGCCCCTGATGCACTGCGCATAAAACTCGCCGAACAACGCGATGCCCGCATCGCCGTCGTCTTCTTTAAGCTGAAACAGAATTGTCTCGCCGGGGTTCTCTTTGAGAAAGCTCTCGCACATATTTACAGTATCTGCGGCGATGAGGTCGGCGGAATTCAAGCCGCGCTCTTTTTTGCAGTCCGCGATGCTGTGAACGGCGACGAGCTTTCTGCCGTCTTTTAGCTCAAAGCGCATGTCGAGATACCGCACGCCGATTTGCAGCTGCTCTTCTATTGTTAAGTTCTGCGTGTTGCATATCGGCTTAAAACGGACATATTTTGTCGCGCTGTCGTGCGTGCCGGGCATATTTATGGCAGTTATCGGCAGGTCGGAGCAAAGAGAGCTCATCCAGTTTGCGCCGTTTATTTTATCCATTTCACTCATTGTGCTTTAAGATATATTTTAAGACTCGAATATGTTCTTTCTGTCGGGCGGGTCAGATTGAGTCCCGCGTTCATGAGGTTCGAGCCGGAGTAAACTCTGCCGTCGAAGTCGCAGAGATAGTGCTTGTCGGGGTCGAGTCCCTTGAACTTGAGAATGAAGAACGGCACTTCGGGCGCGCGCATGGTTACGACCGTCGCAAGAGCCTCGCTCTTGTCCTCGGCGACAAAGCTCCACGCGCATCTGTAGCCGTCTTCATAGGGGCTCTTGAGCCGATAGAGGTCGCCCGAGTGAATGAGGTCATAGTATTTGTGGTATTCGTCAACCTGCTTTTTTATCTGCCCGCGCTCCTCTGCGCTCAGCTCATTCGGGTCAAGCTCGTAGCCGAACGTGCCCCAGAGCGCGACGTCGCCCTTTACTTTGTAATCCGTCCTGTCGCAGGCGGAGACGTGAGCGCCCATAGTCGAGGCGGGGTAGCACATCGAGGTGCCGAACTGAATCGTCAGCCGCTCGATGGGGTCGGTGTTGTCGCTCGCCCAGATCTGCTGAGAATATGCGAGCATCGCGGGGTCAAAGCGTCCGCCGCCGCCCGAGCAGTTTTCAAAGAGCATATCCGGGAACGCGTCGCGTATCCTGCCCATGAGCTCGTATGTGCCCAGGATAAAGCGGTGGAAGAACTCGCCCTGCCTGTCCGCGGGCAGCAGAGCGGAACCCGCGTCGGAAATATTGCGGTTAAAATCCCATTTGATATAGTCTATTTTATATTTCGAGAGCACGGAGTACATCTGGTCGAATATGTTGTCGCGCACATCTTTTCGGGACATATCGAGAACATACTGATGCCTGCCTATGCAGGGCTTGCGGTTGGGGACATGGACGCACCAGTCGGGGTGGGCGCGGAAGAGGTCGGAGTCGGGGGAGATCATCTCCGGCTCGTACCATATGCCAAATTGAAGCCCGAGGTCATTTATTCTGCGTATAAGCTCGCCAAGTCCTCCCTTGAGCTTGTCTTCATTTACGAACCAGTCGCCCAGCGAGTTCTGGTCGTTGTTGCGCTTGCCGAACCAGCCGTCGTCCATGACGAGCATATCCATGCCAAATTCCTTTGCGCGCTCCGCGAACGAGACGAGCTTGTCCGTATCAAAATCGAAGAACGCCGCCTCCCAGCTGTTTATCAGCAGAGGACGCTTCTCCGTTCTGTATTTTCCGGGGACGAGATTGAAGTTATAGAGCTTGTGGTATATCCTGCTCATCTCGCCGATGCCCTTGCTCGTGTGTACCATGACCGCCTCGGGAGTCTGGAAGCTCTCGCCCGGCTCAAGATGCCATGTGAAATCTGTCGGATTTATGCCCATGAGTATGCGCGAAGTACCCGAATAGTCGCACTCGGTGCAGAACTCGAAGTTGCCGCTGTAAACGAGATTGAAGCCGTATGCCTCGCCGCTGTTCTCGTCGGCGTTTTTCGAGACGAGAGCCGCAAACGGGTTCTGGCAGTGGCTCGAAACTCCGCGCTTGCTCGCTATGCCCTGAAGTCCGTGGGCGAGCGGGCGGCGCTCCTCGGAACGCTCTTTGCAGTGCCTGCCGTAGAGGGTTATGAGATCGTAGTCCATGCCCGGCAGGTCGACGCACATGCTCATCGCGCGGTCAATGTCCGCGGGTCTCTGTGACGCATTCTCGATTCTTGCGCTGCGTATGATAACATCGAGAGAGTTGAAAGCCGTGTATATGAGCGTGACGCGCATGCCGGTCACTTTGTCCGCCATGTCTATTTCGAGCGTGTCCGCCTCGCTTTCGCTGTTGAGATAGACCGCCGGCAGGGGATCGATGGACGGTTTGCCCGCATATATTCTGTATCCCTCGTAGCGCATATCGGTGACGGTGTTGCCGTCGACGTTTCTTATCGAGAGCGCACTCGTTCTGAAATCGCCGCAGCCGTTGCAGCCGTATTCCATCGGCGCGCAGTCGGGCGAAAAGTCGTGCGCGTCGGTGTTGTATTCGCTCGTCAGCGGGCTGAACGACGCACAGCGCGGGCGGAATGAGCGCGCCTCAAGTCCCTCGGTGTCCGCTATTTTGTCGCCGTAATAGAGGTTGACGAGCTGGTCGAAGTCGACGACTCCGATAACATAGCTCGTGTTCGGCGTGTCAAGCTTGAAGGTTTTGTTTTTGCTGTCAAAGCTTATCATTGTATATCCTCCGGAATTGGTTTTTGTTTCCATGCTAAATGTTATCAGAAACCGGCGGGGAATACAAGAATAAAACAAAAAATAGCTTTTGATTTATTTGGAAGAAGTTACAAAAAAACACAGTGGAAGCGAAAAAGATTCGTTTGCATAAATATTCAAATATACTTGATAAATATGCATTGCTGGAGTATAATGCCACTATACCCGGACGAAAGCTCCAAACAGTCAGACAGGGGGAACGAAAAATGAAAAAGCAAAAGAAGGCGCCCGCCGAATCCGCTGTGCAGACGGAAAAGAAGGGCACCGGAATCCAGATCGACAAAAAGACCGTGTTCGGCATAACGGCACTTCTGCTGGTCATTATGCTGCTCGCGGGCGTGCTCACTCAGGTCGTGCCGCGCGGCGAATATCAGATGGATGACAGCGGCATGGTCATAAACAGCACATATCACGAGTTCGCCGGAGACGAGGGAAAGATGCCGTGGTGGAAGATAATCCTTGCGCCGATAATGGTGTTCACTTCGTCGCAGATAACAACGGGAATCGGAATCGTTGTGTTCATTGTTCTTATCGGCGGAACATTTCTTATCCTCGACCGCAGCGGCGTGCTCAAATATATTATGTCCTCGGTCGTCAGAAAGTTTGAGAAGAAAAAGTATCTTCTGTTAGCGGTCATAGTTTTCGTGTGCATGATGATGTCGTCGGTAGTCGGCGTGCTCGAAGAGTCGCTGACGCTCGTACCGCTCGCGGTCGCGATATCGCTGGCCCTCGGCTGGGATTCGTTCGTCGGTCTCGGTATCAGCATGGTGTCGATAGCCTTTGGCTATACCGCCGCGACGTTCAACCCGTTCAATGTCGGCATCCTTCAGACGATGGCGGATCTGCCGCTGTTCTCGGGCCTTGCATACAGACTCCTGTTCTTCGTCTGCGTCTATGTGTCGCTCGTGCTGTTTTTAATAGTTTACGCCAAGAAGATAGAGAAGAATCCCGAGAAGTCCCTTTGCTATGAGAGCGACAAGGAGCTGCGCGTGCGCTTCGGAGCGGAAGTGGATGACGAGGCGCTCAACAACCCCGCGCTCAAAAAGGCGACAAAGACATTCGTCGGCTGCGTCGGCGGCGTATTACTTATAGTTGCGGTGTCGTTCGCGCTCCAAAAGGTCGATGCGATAAGCGACTCGGTAAAAGAGCTGATAAATTATCTTCCGCTCGTCGGCATGGCTATTCTCTTCACCGTCGGCGGAATCTCGGCGGGATATATCGCGGGCATCCGCGGCAAAGCTCTCGGCGGCGGCTTCCTCGAGGGAGTCAAGACTATAGCTCCCTGCCTGCCGATGATTTGGGCTATCCTCTCGATAACCTACGTCCTGCAGGAGGGCAACATAATTCACACGATACTTTATCATGTCTATAATCTCACTTCGTCGATGTCCAAAACGGGCGCGCTGTTCGCGATATTCCTCTTCGTCGTTGCGCTCGAATTTATCGTCGGCTCCGGCACCGCAAAGGCGTTCTTGATAATGCCGATAGTCCTGCCGCTCGCCGATCTGCTCGGGCTGACAAGGCAGTCGATAGTCCTCGCGTTCACAATGGGCGACGGCTTCTGCAATATTCTCTATCCCACGAGCGGAATAATGGTCATCGCCATCGGCATGGTCGGCATATCTTACGGCAAATATCTGCGCTGGTCGTGGAAGCTGTTTGTTATGGAGTTCGGTCTCGCCGCGCTTGCGATGCTCGGCGCCGTCGCGATAGGCTACTGATAAAAATCAAAGATCCGTACCTTTTTTCGGGTGCGGATCTTTTTGCATATTACGCTTCAATCTCGTCGAGAGCGGGCAGACCGCCGCGCCTGAGAAATTCTTCAAATAGCTGCTTCTTGTATTCGTCGGGGTAGTCATAGCCCCAGAGCATTTTTATCGCCGCGAAGTTTTCAAATGTCTCGTCGGGATAAACTTTTGCGCTGCCGACTTTGTAGGGCAGGGGGAATTCGACCGTTCCGTCCGAGGCGATAAAATATTCTTCCGCTATCGAGCAGGCGACTCTGTTCGCCTCCTGTTTCGGATATTCCTCGTCGAACTTTATCTTTGTTATCGGGAACATCACGGTCCTGGCGTTTGCCATTTGATAGAACTCGGGAGACGTGCCGCTGTGTCCGTGGTGGGACTGCTGCATGATATCGCAGCCGAGCGTTTTTGCGGTGTAGCGCGCCGTCATTATGTCGCTCTCAACATCGGCGGCGTCGCCGGGGAAGATTATTCTCGTCCCGTCCGCTTCGAGCGCGAGCGCGCACGAGGTGTTGTTGAAGTTTTCGAGGCTCTTCGGCCAGACATCCTCCTGAGTGCAGAGCACGTCAAAGCGCAGGATGCGCACGAAGAATTGCTGACCCGTGTGCAGCTTTACAGTAGGTATTCCGCAGGAGCGGGCGCATTCTTCGAACCGCCTTATGTATTTCTTGTTCGCCTCGCCCCAGCTCATATTATCGCGGTGGTCTATCGGCGCGTCGTTGTAATAGAGCTTTTCAATATCGCCCGCCGAGCCGTATTCGCGAATGAAATCAACGAACTGGCTCACATGGTCGTCGTGTGCGTGGCTGAAGAACCAGCCGGATATGACAGCCCGCTCGCCGTCGGGCGTGCGCTCGCGCAAAAAGCGGTATATTCTCTTGTGGTCGTTGGGCTGAAGAAAATGCCCGCCGTCTATAATAAAAAAGCTGTTGTCCGCGCAGCGCAGGATATAGCACATACCGCAGTCGATATACGAATGATCGTTCTCGAACTGCCACAGTGCGCTGCCGCATCTGCGCTCATATTTCGGCTCTTCGCGCTCGAAGTCAACGGAATACGGGTCGCATATGACGCGCAGAATTTTTTCAGCCGGGCAGAAATATGTGTGGATGAGCATATTCCCGCGGTACGATGCGTGGATGTTTTCTTCAATGTCATTGCGCTGAAAGAGCGTGTAGCCGAGTCTCTCGCACTCGTTGCAGATTTTTATAAAATCCGTTTCCGATGCATTTTTAATCAGCCGCATATATGTGCCGTCACCGCAGTCATAAATGCAGATTTCGTTATCATTTATGTTCCCGCAGACTCTGCCGAGCAGTTCTTTTGTGTCCATGTGTTCCCTCCGTCATTTTGTCTGCGATAATCATATCATAAATTGCCGCGGGAGGGAAGATGTTTATATAACGACGATTGACATATTTGCGGCAAGGGAATATAATATTAAATAAGCACTGAATGTCTCGGAGGCTGTTTTATGTTCATCAACAAAGCAAAAGACGGGCTGAATAATATTTGCGGAAAGAATGTAGCCTTTCTGCGCAAAAATATGGGACTCTCTCAGCGGCAGCTCGCCGATGCGCTCCAGCTTGCCGGCCTTGATATAGACAAAAACGCCGTTCAGCGCATTGAGTGCGGCAAACGCTTCGTGACCGATATCGAGATCATCGCTATAGCCGACACTCTCGGCGTGAGCCTTGACGCTCTGCTGAGGCGGGAGAATATATTGTAATAAAAATTCGCGCAAAAAAGCGTTGACAAGGTCTTTGATTTATGTTAGAATAACTTACACTTTATGGAGAGATACCGAAGTGGTTATAACGGAACGGTCTTGAAAACCGTCGTACGGCAACGTACCGTGGGTTCGAATCCCACTCTCTCCGCCAGCGACAACAACAAAACTTTATAATATAAGTTACCATGCAGAAGTACTCAAGTTGGTGACGAGGCGCCCCTGCTAAGGGCGTAGGTCGGGTAACCGGCGCGAGGGTTCGAGTCCCTCCTTCTCCGCCATATAATCCTGACACTTTAGATGCAGGAGCAAAAAACCCTGATTATATCAGGGTTTTTTCGCATCTATAGGCCGAAATTTCGACGTACCGTTCCATGGATGCATTTGGCCCCTTTTCCCGATGTGGAGAGACTCGAACTCCCGCGTTTTACAGAAAATGGAATACATAGCCCATGTGACCGTGAAAACGGATACAAGGGCAAAAATAATAGCTGCCCGCAGTTTTTGAACGAAAG
>ERZ773227.2201-NODE-2201-length-10846-cov-12.244648_pt1 | contig 10846 bp, 8 predicted proteins | sample MGYA00580525_ERZ773227 | MGnify/ENA primary metagenome ERZ773227 (study PRJEB29015, sample SAMEA2737782) | human gut metagenome | biome: human gut; feature: human-associated habitat; material: faeces | place: China | collected 2012 ... | reverse complement strand
TTGCATGACCGGTTCCTTTCTGTCTCCATGGTTTTCTACCACCACCACGAACTTCAGAACGTGTTTTTGCTTTCTGAGTTCCCTGACGGTTATTTGCAAGCTGCTGAAGTACTGCCATGTGTACGAGATGCTCGTTAACTTCTACTCCGAAAACAGCATCGTTTAACTCCAGGCTTCCTACTTCTTTGCCTTCCATATTATAAACAGCTACGTTAGCCATTGTTGTTTCCTCCTTTCCTATCTAGCACTATTTACCTGCTTTTACAGTTTCTTTGATTGTTACCATGCATTTCTTAGCGCCTGGTACAGCACCTTTTACTAATAGCAGGTTGTTCTCAGCGTCAACTCTTACAACTTCAAGATTCTGAGTTGTAACTTTTACGCTACCCATATGTCCAGGCATTCCTTTTCCTTTGAATACACGGCTTGGTGAAGAACATGCACCGTTGGAACCCTGATGACGATGGAATTTGGAACCATGAGCCATAGGTCCTCTGTGCTGACCAAATCTCTTGATCGCACCCTGGAAGCCCTTACCTTTGCTGATTGCAGTAGCGTCGATTCTGTCGCCAGCTGCGAAGATGTCAGCTTTGATTTCCTGTGCCAGTGCGTACTCAGACGCATTTTCAAACCGGAATTCTCTTACATATCTCTTGCAGGAAACACCAGCTTTTTCGAAGTGTCCCTTCTGAGCTTTATTTACGCCATGTCTGTGAATGACTTCCTTCTTGCCAGCCTTGTCTCTGTTGATAACTTTTTCTTTCTTATCAACGAAACCAACCTGAACTGCTTCGTAACCATCATTTTCTACGGTCTTGATCTGTGTTACGACACAGGGACCAGCCTGAAGTACGGTTACCGGGATCAGCACGCCGTCTTCGTTGAAGATTTGAGTCATTCCGACTTTGGTAGCTAAAATCGCTTTTTTCATTGTTCGTTTGACCTCCTGTTGATTTCTACATAGCGGAATGTTCGCAACTTTCCTGCTTCTGCATCAGAAGTGGTTAAAGCAGTTGGACTATTCATACGTCTCTGTAGAGGTTCTTGCAATTACTTGTTTGTTTTCATTTTGATATCGATGTACACACCAGCAGGCATTTCCAGTCTCTGCAGAGCATCAACGGTCTTGGGTGTGGGTGCAATGATATCGATCAGTCTCTTGTGTGTGCGGCGCTCGAACTGTTCTCTGGAGTCTTTGTACTTGTGTACGGCACGCAGAATCGTAACTACTTCCTTCTTAGTAGGAAGCGGTACCGGTCCGCTCACCTGTGCTCCATTTTTCTTGACTGTTTCGATGATTTTCTTCGCAGACGCATCAACTAACTGATGATCGTAAGCTTTCAGTGTAATCCTCATTACCTGATTTGCCATAAAAAAAGTCGCCTCCTTCGCACTTTATTGTTTAAGCACGACAAGCGGTGACTGTACACACTCCCACGCGTATCGAGAAACCGCTATTGGTATATCCCGATTAACCAACGTGTCATTTCTGCATCTTGCAGATGATATTAGGTACAGTGACTTGTCGCCAGATTCTTCGCCGGACTTACCGGCCTTGACATTCGCTCCACGGAAAACCTACCCTCACGGATAGCAACCTCACGCTTCTACGCTATCAATGTCACAGCAAGTATTAATATACACTACCCCTACTATAAAATCAACCAGAAAAATATTATTTTATTGTATTTTTTTAAGTACAATCATGTAATATTTTTCTGGTTTAATTATTATCCATTTTAGTTGTTATTTATCCACAATATGCATTATTTAATGAATATTTATAAACATTTCTGCTTTATTTACACACACCTTTTACTGGTTTGCAATTCTTTCCGCAAGGTCATTAAGATAAACCCACCTGTCCATCTTTTCGTCAAGCTGTTTTTCTTTTTCAGCCTTCTCCTTTGATAAGTCATTAAGCTTTCCGTAATCAGTTGCACACTTAGACATCTCTGCATCTATTCTTTCTATATCTTTTTCCAATGCCGCTATGTCATCATCAATAGTTTCGTACTCTTTCTGTTCCTTATAAGTAAACTTAAGACGTTCGCTTCTTGACTTATTATATTCCTTGCTTGTAAGTGTCTTACTGCCAGATACAGCCTTCTGCACACTATCCGTATCGCCACCTGATACTCTTCCTGCTGCCGTGCCTCCTGCTGTTACATCTACACCTGCCACTACACTATTACTGCCTAATGATAAATTACTTTTTGAAACTCCATTTTCTGACGCATTATATATAGAAGAAACACATTTTTCTTTATAGTCTGAATAACCTCCTTCATACTGTGTAAGGTGGCCTCCAGCCTCAAATGCAAATATTCTATCAACCGTCCTGTCAAGAAAATATCTATCGTGAGAAACAGTAATTACAATCCCTGCAAACCCATCAAGATAATCCTCTAATACTTCAAGCGTTTCAATATCCAGGTCATTGGTTGGCTCATCAAGTATGAGTACATTAGGTGCACTCATAAGCACACTTAAAAGATACAGTCTTCTCTTTTCTCCTCCAGACAGCTTTCTTATTGGTGTCCACTGCTGCTTAGGCGGGAACAGGAACTTCTCACACATCTGGCTTGCTGTTGCTTTTCCATCAACCGTCTGCACATACTCGCCTATGCTTCTTACGAACTCAAGCACTGTCTGATTCTCATCAAGAGGCTCATTCTCCTGCATAAAATAGCCTATATGAACTGTATCGCCTATCTCAACACTTCCACTGTCAGGCTGTATCTGTCCTGTTATTATCTTCATAAGTGTAGACTTGCCACAGCCATTGCTTCCAATTATGCCTATTCGGTCATCCCTTAAAAAAATGTATGTAAAATCATTAATGTATGTGTGTCCATTATAAGCTTTAGTTATATTGTTAAGTTCTATTGTCTTTCTTCCAAGACGTCTGCTTACAGAGCTCATATCCATAAGGCTTTTGTCAAACTTAGCTCTTGCCTGTCTTGAAGCTTCTTTCATATCTTCAAAACGATCTATTCTTGCCTGCTGCTTGGTTGAACGTGCCTGACAGCCTCTCCTTATCCACTCAAGTTCTCTTCTTAATGTGTTCTGTCTTTTAGCCTCTGTAGCTCTTTCCATCTGTTCTCTTTCAGTCTTTAATTCAAGGAATCCTGAATAATTAGAGTCATAACTGTAAAGATCTGCGTGGTCTATCTCAACTATCTTGTTAGTTACATTGTCAAGGAAATACCTGTCGTGCGTTACCATAAGAAGTTCACCCTTAAATGCCTTGATATACCGCTCAAGCCACACAACCATATCATTATCCAGATGATTAGTCGGCTCATCAAGTATAAGTACCTCTGTAGGTTCAACTAACACTTTCGCCAATGCAACCCTCTTTTTCTGTCCACCAGATAGCTTGTCCATAGGAGCATCATATACATCTATGCCCAGCTTATTAAGTATTTCCTTCGCCTTTGGCTCATTCGATGAATCTTTGCCACGAAGCACATATGAAAGTACATTTTCATCTTTAATATAATCCGGTGACTGTGCAAGATATGTAACAGTAACTTTTCTTCCTTTTATAATATTACCCTCATCAGGTTCTTCAATGCCGGCAATTATTTTAAGCAGTGTAGACTTTCCAGTTCCATTAACTCCTATAATTCCGATCTTGTCACCCTTATTAATCCCGAGTGTGACATTGTCAAGAAGCACTTTCTCACCAAATGCTTTGCTCACTTTTTCAACATTTAATATATTCACAATTAAAACCTTCCCTTATATATAATGATATATGACAGTTTAATCATCAAGCTTATAGAATTCCTTCATCTTAGCAGCAAGCTCCGGCTTTTCTTTCTCCAGCCTGCTTATATGTTCCTTTCTATGCTGTATCATATGAGCATACGCTTCTGGATTGTTCTCTTTAAATCTCTGTAACACTTCTTTTCTATGTTCCCTTAAATGCTTTAACGCATCCGGATTTAACTTCGCAATCTTAGCCTCAAGCCTTAATCTTCTCTGTTCAATATGCTCCTCTAACTCTTCTGCATTGCTGTTCTGTGCAAGCTCAGATAAGTGCATTTCTACTCTTTCAAGAAGTTCATCTTCATCAAATAAGCCAATTCTACCCCAGGCATTCTTGCTTTCCGCCTTATCAAGAACATTTTCTGCAAGCTCAGATGACCCCCCATCAATACTACTTGTAATGTCATCTGTAACCTGTACAGCATATTTATCAAGCCATTCTGCGGCGTCCTTGCCAAATGCCCACTCTATCTCTGCAAGCCTTTCGTTATCCTCAATAAAATCCTCGTGTACAGCAACCTGCTCAGGACTGCCAACAAGTGGATAAGGCCTGTCAACACCGGCATCTCTTAAAGCAAGCGATATTGTTCTTCTTGTGACACCTTCCTCAACAAGACAGCCAGCACCCAACTGCCTTAACTGGTCATTTACATGGTCAACGTGCTCAGTTATATAAAAGTGTATTCCTTTGCCCTTTAATATTTTATTAAATGATACAAGCCTGTCTGCTGCTGTTATATCTATGCTTCCGATACCGCTCGCATCAACTATTATAATTTTTGTATCATCATTTATGGCATTTTCTATATCCTGCAAAAATGTAGACACATTTGCAAAGAAAAGATTACCACTAAATCTATATAATAACGTGTGTTCTATCTGCAAAGCGTTCTTGTTACGGTTAAGATTATAGAAGCCCTCGTGTCCTGGTATACAGCCAAGAAATGATCTTGGAGGAACAACTGCCCTTATTATTACCGCTATAAATGAAAGAATAACACCTATAATAACGCCATATATAGTTCCAAATAATAATACGCCAAACATAGCCGCAAGAAATATAAAGAACTCCGCCCTGTTGACTTTTCTAAGTTTATCAGCAAGCTTATATTCAACTATTCCGATAAGTGCAGCAACGACAATTCCTGTAAGAATAGGCACAGGAAGATATTCAAGCACAGGTGTCGCAAAAAGCACGACAACAAGCATTGTAATTGAAGCTGTAACTGACATAAGCTGTGATTTACAGCCAAACTGGTCAGCTATACCTGTTCTTGATACGCTTCCGTTAAGAGGGCAGCTTCCTGATACCGAAGAAGCTATATTGGCTAAAGAATAAGCAAGCACCTCTCTGTTATTATCAACCTTATATCCATATCTGTTAGCATAGTTATTAGTGGCAAGCAGTGTCTGTGCCATAATAACAAGTGCACAGGTAAGTCCAAGTATAATTATATCTGATGTATCTGTCTTTAATAATGTAAAATCGGGTACCATAAGCTTCGGAAATCCCGAATCAACGTGAGGCAGAAGCTTAACCCCTAATCTGTCAATGTGTAAAAATGCTGTTGCCATTGCACCAAGCACCATAAGCACAACTGACATTGGAAACTTCGGAATATATTTCTTTGCAACAAGTATAATTACAACTGTTCCAAATCCAAGAACTGCCGATAACACATTAAAATATTGAAGTTGTCCCCATATGTGGATACCCAGTTCAATAAGTTCTCCTGTACCTGCAGAACCACCAAACAGCTTTGGAACCTGCATAAGTATTATTGTAATACCAATTCCACTTATAAAACCTCCCATAACCGGCGTTGATATGTAATTAACTATTTGTCCTGCTTTAATAAGACTGAATATCAAGAGCCATATTGCAACAACAAATGTAATGACCGGCACAAGCTTCATCGCTTCCTCAGAGCCTGAAGTAACGCCTAGTGCCGATAACGTACCACCTACAAGCACCGCCGGCGTTGCATCTACACCAAATACGAACTGTGGTGATGTTGTTGTAAAAGCATATATAAGCACTGGTATAAGCGAACCATACAGTCCATATGCCGCTGGAAGCCCTGCTATCTGGGCATACCCCATAGATATTGGTATTGACACTAACGCCACAATAATTCCTGCTATAATATCATTCTTTGCTGTTTTAAAAGATATATTTTTCAAATGTGCATTTTCCTTTCCTTATATATATTATGCAATTATCAATAGTTACTTTTAACACTAATACCATATAACAATTTATATTTTTTGTCTGTTATATGTTACAGTAAAATGGTATATTTTTCAAGTTACGCAATATATGCACAACTATACATTTAACATATTACATACCGCCGCACATTAATTATATCCTAATCACTGTATTAAATGATTATTATACACTACCATACGTTAATTATATCCTAATCGCTGTACTTTTTGATTGCCCCAACCATACAATCTGTTATATACTTAATATATATGCTTAAACAAGAAAGGACTTAATTACAATATGTTTGTTGCAGATAATTGGAAAGATTATGAAGTTATAGATACATCCTGTGGAGAAAAGCTTGAACGCTGGGGCGATTACATTCTTGTCCGCCCAGACCCACAGGTTATATGGGACACTCCTAAGAACGACAACAGATGGAAACATATGAATGGACATTATCACAGAAGCTCTAAGGGAGGCGGCGAATGGGAATTCTTCGACCTGCCACAAAGCTGGACAATAAAATACGAAAGTCCTTCTGTTGATGTTCCTCTTACATTTAACTTAAAGCCATTCAGCTTTAAGCACACAGGAATATTCCCTGAGCAGGCAGCCAACTGGGACTGGTTCTCTGAAATTATAAAGAAAGCTAAAGATAATGAACCTGACAGACAGATAAAGGTTCTTAACTTGTTTGCCTACACTGGTGGTGCTACTCTTGCCTGTGCAGCCGCTGGTGCTCATGTTACACACGTTGATGCCTCTAAGGGAATAATTGCGTGGGCTAAAGAAAATGCCACATCATCAGGACTTATTGACAAGCCTATCCGCTGGATAGTCGATGACTGTGTTAAATTTGTTGAAAGAGAAATAAGACGTGGCAATCACTACGATGCTATTATTATGGACCCTCCATCATATGGCAGAGGTCCTAAGGGCGAGATATGGAAAATAGAAGAAGCTATACACCCACTTGTTAAGCTGTGTGCAAAGCTTCTTTCTGACAAGCCATTATTCTTCCTTATCAACTCCTACACAACAGGACTTCAGCCAGCAGTTCTTACTTATATGTTAAGCACAGAACTTAAAGATTTTGACGGCTACTGTAGTTCTAATGAAGTCGGACTTCCTGTATCCGCTAACGGACTTGTGCTTCCTTGTGGAGCTTCTGGAAGATGGTGCGGTTCTGAATATTAATTACCAATTAAAATGCTGCCATTTTATGTGGCAGCATTTTATACTATATTTTATTATATTATTTTTCTTGTATTATTTTTTATATATTATTCTTTATGCTCTTTTCCTTCATAATCAGTTCTTCCATAAGTCTGCTATAATCCTCCGCGCCAACCGGAAGCTTAACCTGGATACCATTACATGCTGAATAATAAGCTCCTGCACACAACATCAGGGAATTGATTCCTTCATCTCCTTTCGCCACAAGATATGTATCATTATGTTCTAAGGAAGCTCTGGCAAATCTTTCAAGCAGCTCTGTATATGGCTCTGGTGCCTTTGGAAACTCAATTGTTTCTTTCACATATTGCATATTTTCCCTTGAATTAACCATCTCCGTTTTTATATACTCTTCTACATCCTGATGTCTTGTTATAGTAAGTGTATTATCTTCAAGCAACAGCTTTGCTTTTGTTCCTATTATTTCCAGTCTTTCTTCATGACACGCTTCTCCTGTTGTCAGTACAAATGAAGCCGTCATGCCATTATCATAATCCATAATAATAGTATCTTCATCATCTACTGCAAAATCATTATATTTGCCAAATGGTATAAGTGCAAACATTCTCTGCGGCATACCAAAAAGATACTGGAACATATCAAGAATATGCTGTCCCTGGTTAATAAGTGCGCCGCCGCCTTCACCTGTAAAACTACTTCTCCATGCGCCAGAATGATGATAATATGATGTTCTTAAATATCTTGAATTAATAAGATTCACCCTTCTTAGTTCTCCCAGCTCACCTGCATCAATCATACTCTTAATCTTCATATACTTAGGATATAATCTCTGATGAAACACCATACCATATATTCTTCCACTCTTTTTAGCTGCTTCATTCATAGTAAGTGCTTCTCCTATATCTGATGCTGCCGGCTTATCGCACAAGACATCCTTTCCTAGCGAAAATGCCTGTATCGCAAGCTTAGCATGCGTTTTATGAGGAGTTGCTATAATTACTGCATCAAATAATGTATCTACATCTTCTGCTTTAAACATATCATCTGCACTTCTGAATATTTTCACATATTCACCATCAGTATTTACAAGAGTCTCTCCCCATTCCATAAGTTCATCTCTTCGTATAACTACTGCTGTTAGTTTTATATTGGATACCTCACCTGATACTATCATCTGTACATATTTTTTTCCCATATTTCCAACACCTATAAGAGCTGCTCTTAATATTTTATCTGACATAATATGTAATATTCCTTTCTACTTCTTTAACAAATATTTTCTGAATTCATAATATATTATTAAAATATTTATTTATTTTTAGCTATACATATCTTTTCAATACAGCTACTTACCTTATTACTTGTCCTTACTGCTTCATCAAGCAATATTGCCGCATACGCATCTGCCAAGGCATTTTCCAAGCTATAAGGCGGCAATGCCTGTCCTCTGCTATATTCAGCTGTTTTGCACATAAGTGTGGCAATTGCTGTTTCATCTTCTGACAGACCTCTTAACCCCCATACCGGTTCATATAGTATTTTATCACCAAATGCTATTTTCTTAATTTCATTGACCTGTGCCAAATTAGGATTGCCGTTACCCGTCATAACCTTATTAATATCCGTTACTATTGTTTCTTTTCTACCGACATTATTTTCATCAAGATAATACAGCTCATTGTTAATAAGTTCCCCTCTGACCCCCTGCACCTTTATCATATTCTTTCTTATAGGTGAGCGGTACTGCTCAGAGTCAAAATCATACCATGCAACCTTTCCGCTCTCAAACTCAAATACTGCTACACATCTTTTTTTAGGAGCTGTTCTGCCATCTGTAAATTTGTCATATCTCGTAAGTGTCTGAGTTGTCGGAAATTCATATATTTTACCTGACACCGTGTAGTTTTCATCAGGTTTTATACCAAGATATGCTCTTATAAGACTGAAACCGTGATATTCGTGTGCAATGGATATATTCAGACAACTGATATCGCCAAGTACACCACTATTAACAAGATTAATCCGTGCTTTATTATATGGATATTCCCTGTATTGTTCAGCAACAACCTGTTTCTTATCTGTTTTATCATCAGACATATGATATCTGTATAACTTTTTAAGCGAATCCATATCCAATGCTGCTGGTGTCTCAGATAGAACAGTTATTCCTCTATCCATCCATTCTATTGAAACATCACATATACTTGTTTTATTCACTGCTACAACAGCAAAATCCGGTTTATAACCTACACACTCTTCTATAGAAGTTGTAGTGTGTATACTGAATTCTTCTGCCATCTTATCTGCTTTTTCCTGTATCCTGCAATACATCGCATCAAGACGTAATATATCCGGCATTGCTTTTGCTATTCTGACATAATAAAGTGAACGCCAGCCTGAGCCTATTATTATAAAATGATACTTACCCATATAAGCTTCATACCTCCTGAAAATAAATAATATCAATTAATTTACAAAACATTTTCTCTTTTCAGTTTTCTACAAACATCTATAATAATACTATGATCCTGTTCATGATTAAAACCAGAGCATGTTATTGTACCTATTACTGTCTGGCAATTCTCAAGTCTTATTGGAAACGCGCCTCCTACCTGTGCATACTCTGATGGTTCTAAAGCCCATTTTTCTTTAATATTCATACCGCAATCCTCAAGCATATAGTGTGCCCATAATGAACTATGTCCAGTATGCATCGCCGTCTTTTTCTTACGTTCAATCATAATATCATTACTTACAGCATTACCATCACTGGAATAATGAAACAATCTTCTTCCGGCTATTGCAATATCTATACATATTTTATTGTCACGTTTTTTCGCTTCTTCTATAAGTGCCATCCCAATTGCAAGTGCTGTTTCTGATGAAAACTCTCTGAATTTCAATTCTTTCTCTTCAGCTTCACATTGTTTCATAAGTTCTTTAGCAGTCATACCTTTTTACCCCTTTAATCTATTATTCTATTTTGTATTTTATCTACCAACTTGTTTTACAGTTGCTTCTTTTTTTGTCTGTTATATTATGACGTATGTGTGAATTGCATAGCAATGTAGCAATCCCGATACAACGGTGAGTGACAAAATTCACTTTTGACACTCACATCATATCATTTATATAGTCTTATAAACATTAAAAAAATATTTAATAATTTTACTTTCACTTATTTATTATGATAAATTTTTTCTAACTTGTTCCTCGTAAATTGACAATAGCACCTGTGTGATTTCCTGTTGAAATACTCTATTAACAACCAACCATATTATAAATAAGACCTACTATTGATAAACTGTAGATTTTATAAATGAGTCTGATGCTGTAACAGCAATCCTTTCTTGTATCAAAAATGACAAAATTAAATTTATAGAGTAATCATCGCTTATTAGGATCTATGCCGAAGAAGACATAGTATTTACAAAATAGAATATTATTTGTTTCAATTTTGTTTAAAGATTATTTGTTTTATGACATCGTTTAGTCACCGCTATTAAACTTATTTTGCTATTTTTTCATTTATTTCAGAACAAAAAAAGGGCTTCCGAAAAATCTCGGAAACCCTTAAAATTACTATAATAAATAACAATTATTCAATGATTGTAGCAACAGCACCAGAACCAACTGTTCTACCACCCTCACGGATAG
>ERZ773227.2188-NODE-2188-length-10908-cov-4.086612_pt1 | contig 10908 bp, 10 predicted proteins | sample MGYA00580525_ERZ773227 | MGnify/ENA primary metagenome ERZ773227 (study PRJEB29015, sample SAMEA2737782) | human gut metagenome | biome: human gut; feature: human-associated habitat; material: faeces | place: China | collected 2012 ... | reverse complement strand
AACAAATAAGGGAGTTCATCACCAAATTGCTGACGACTTGCTTGCCCTAGTGCGGTCGGATTTTGCGATAAAAATTCAATAAGGGATTGCTTACCTGTTACATCCTCAATTTCAGAAGGTGCTGATGGATGAGCTCCTAACCACCACTCTGCACAAGGTTGATCTTTCGCTGAATGTAATCCGATCAATGATGCAATATAGTTTTTTCCGCCCCATGCATAATGCTGTACTTGGCCAGTTAATCGATAAATCATCTTTACCTGCTTTAAAAAAGAATAAGGATAAAAAAATCCGCTTATTTAAAGCGGATCTTTTAGTCTATAAATCTTATTTTGTTAAACTTAAAACAACAGATTCCCCAGCAATCACTTCACCAGATTTTTTCTCGATAGATGAAATTTCATCCATATTAGAGATAACCACTGGTGTTAAAACTGATTTTGCTTTTGATTCTAATGTTGCTAAATCAAATTCGATTACTGTGTCGCCGCGTTTTACGTTTTGACCTTCTTGTGCGATGCGAGTGAATCCTTCACCTTTTAATTCAACGGTATCAATACCGAAGTGAACGAACAGCTCGATGCCGCTATCAGATTCAATAGAGAACGCGTGGTTGGTTTCGAAAATTTTACCAATGGTACCGTCTACCGGCGCGACCATTTTGTTGCCAGTCGGTTTGATGGCAATCCCATCGCCCACAATTTTTTCCGCAAAAACCACATCCGGCACGTCTTCAATGTTGACGATCTCACCGGAGAGGGGAGCAACAATCTCAATAGTTCCGGTGTCTTTCTTGTCATCAGAAACCAGAGATTTCAATTTATCAAACAAACCCATGATCTTCTCCTAAGCAGTAATTTGGGCCGCGCATCTCGTGGATTAGCAGATTGTTTTTTCTTCAATGAACTTGTTAACCAGCGTCATTAACTCGTCCGTTGTCGGTTGAGCAAGAGCCTGCTCTGCTAATACTTTCGCATCTTCGAAGTTCGTATTACGAATAATCTTCTTGATGCGCGGGATGGAAATGGCGCTCATAGAGAATTCGTCCAGCCCCATACCCAGCAACAGAAGTGTAGCACGTTCATCGCCCGCAAGCTCACCGCACATGCCAGTCCATTTACCTTCAGCGTGAGAAGCATCAATAACTTGCTTAATCAGATTCAGTACAGACGGTGACATCGGCTGGTAAAGATGTGAAATCATATCATTACCACGGTCAACTGCCAGAGTATATTGCGTTAAATCATTGGTGCCGATACTAAAGAAATCAACTTCTTTGGCCAGATGACGAGCAATAGTCGCCGCAGCCGGTGTTTCCACCATCACGCCGATCTCAATGGATTCGTCAAATGCTTTACCTTCGTCACGCAGTTCCTGTTTGTAGATTTCGATCTCTTTCTTCAGCGCACGCACTTCTTCAACAGAGATGATCATCGGGAACATAATGCGCAGCTTACCGAAAGCGGAGGCACGCAGGATGGCGCGAACCTGGTCGCGCAGGATCTCTTTACGATCCATCGCAATACGCACGGCACGCCAGCCGAGGAACGGGTTCTCTTCTTTCGGGAAGTTCATGTACGGCAGCTCTTTGTCGCCGCCGATATCCATGGTACGGACGATAACGGCCTGAGACCCACAGGCCTCAGCCACCGCTTTATAAGCCGCAAACTGTTCTTCTTCAGTTGGCAGCGCGTCACGGTCCATGAACAGGAATTCGGTACGATACAGACCTACGCCTTCGGCGCCGTTGCGCTCAGCACCTTCGACATCGCGAACGGTACCAATGTTGGCGCAGACTTCAACCTGATGGCCGTCGAGGGTAATCGCCGGCAGATCTTTCAGTTTCGCCAGTTCGGCTTTTTCTTCCGCAACCTGAGCCTGCAGACTACGCAGCGCTTCAATTTGCTCGTTAGACGGGTTGATCAGAACCTGGTTGTTCACCGCGTCGAGAATCAGATAGTCGCCGTTTTTCACCTGCGCCGTGATGCTGCCGGTGCCCACGATGGCCGGCAATTCCAGGGAACGCGCCATGATAGAGGTGTGGGAGGTACGACCGCCCGCATCGGTGATGAAACCCAGCACTTTTTTCAGGTTCAGCTGTGCGGTTTCAGACGGGGTCAGATCGGCGGCGACGAGGATGACTTCATCCTGAATCGCACTCAGATCGATGATTGCCAGACCAAGGATGTTGCGCAGCAGGCGCTTACCGATATCACGTACGTCAGCCGCACGTTCTTTCAGGTATTCATCATCCAGCTCTTCCAGGGCAGTGGCCTGACCGTCGATAACTTCATTGGCTGCCGCGTCGGCAGTCATGTGCTTATCTTTAATCAGGGCTATGATTTCCTGCTCAAGCTCCTCATCTTCCAGCAGCATAATATGCCCTTCGAAGATGGCTTCTTTTTCTTCACCGAAAGTTTCACCAGCTTTGGTTTTGATGACCTCCAGCTGGGCGGAGGCCTTGGCGCGGCCGCTCAGGAAACGTTCGACTTCCTGATCAACCTTATCGGCAGAAATTTTCTTCCGGTCGATGACAATTTCATCTTCCTTCAGCAGCAATGCTTTGCCGAAGGCGATACCCGGGGATGCTAAAATGCCTGAAATCATAACCCTACCTTACTTGTGACTGATATGAAAAAGAACCCGTGAACTTACTCGAGTTCAGCCATCAGTTTAACCAGATGCTCAACAGCTTTCTGCTCATCTTCGCCTTCAGCGGAGAGGGTCACTACGGTGCCCTGGGTCAGGCCCAGAGTCTGCAGTTTGAACAGGCTTTTGGCGCTGGCGCTTTTGCCGTTGGAGGTTACAGTGATCTCAGAAGTGAAGCCTTTAGCTTCTTTAACAAACTGAGCAGCAGGGCGGGTGTGCAGACCGTTCGGAGCGGTAATGGTAACTTCTTGCTGGAACATTATATTTCCCCAACTTATAGGTTTAGTGTTGTGGAACTAAAGTCTAGCCTGGCGGTTCGACTTTAGCCTGTATTGTTAGCGCCAGTTTTTAACAGACGCGACGCACGAAGAGCGTAATACAGTCCATTGCTGGCGGGTGTTGACCGCTGACGTTTCGTACGTCATTAAACATTATGCCGCGAAAGGAAGACTTGAACCAAATCATAAAATCGATTCAGCTGGCGGAAATCCTCTTCTGAATAATTTCGCGCATCAAAATAAATGTGCTGGTTAAATACCAGACCCTACGAGGTGAATCAATGCCAGGAGGGGTAAAACTTTGACGTGTGCCACAAAAAAGCACCCGAAAAGGTGCTTTTTTACACATTATTTACAAGCTGGCACTACTGTTGCAGCTCTTTCTCAGTGAAGAGATCGGCGAACAGCGCGGTGCTTAAATAACGCTCACCTGAGGAAGGCAGGATAACCACAATATTCTTATTGGTAAAGGCCTCATCTTCCTGCAGCTTCAGCGCGGCGGCAACGGCGGCCCCGGAAGAGATACCCGCCAGGATGCCTTCTTCTTCCATCAGGCGGCGCGCCGTGGAGATAGCTTCCTCGTTGGTAATGCCGATCACTTTGTCGACCAGCTTCAGATCCAGGTTGCCAGGAATGAAGCCGGCGCCGATACCCTGAATTTTGTGCGGACCCGGCTTGAGCTCTTCCCCCGCCAGCGCCTGGGCGATCACCGGGGAATCGGTCGGTTCAACGGCGACGGTGATCAGATCTTTTTTACCTTTGGTGTTTTTGATATAGCGGCTGACGCCGGTCAGCGTTCCGCCGGTACCTACGCCGGAGATAAACACATCCACCTGACCATCGGTATCTTCCCAGATTTCCGGGCCGGTAGTCTTCTCGTGGATTTCCGGGTTAGCCGGGTTGCTGAACTGCTGCAGCAGCAGGAATTGTTCCGGGTTGCTGGCGACAATCTCTTCCGCTTTCTGGATAGCGCCTTTCATGCCTTTGGCGCCTTCGGTCAGCACCAGGTTGGCGCCCAGGGCTTTCAGCAGCTTACGACGCTCGATGCTCATGGTTTCCGGCATGGTTAGCGTCAGTTTGTAGCCGCGGGCCGCCGCCACGTAGGCGAGGGCGATACCGGTGTTGCCGCTGGTCGGCTCGACCAGTTCCACGCCAGGTTTCAGAACGCCGCGCTTTTCAGCATCCCAGATCATATTGGCGCCGATACGGCATTTTACGCTAAAGCTCGGGTTACGAGATTCTACCTTTGCCAGGATACGGCCATTACCGATGCGGTTCAGTCGTACCAGCGGCGTATGACCGATAGTCAGGGAGTTGTCTTCAAAAATCTTACTCATGGCCCGTCCTTAACTGTATGAAATTTGGGGGTACGGCATCAGCATACCCGCTTAAAGAATATGCGGAAGTAAGGATTTAGCATATCTATATGCGGAAGGGAAATAATGATAAGCAAGAAGGAATAAGCGCGATATAAGGGAGCGGCCTTTGCCGCCCCCAAGTGAAGGTGTTACCGCTATTTCCAGCTGGCGTGTCTATCGCGATAGCAATCGACCCACATGGCGGTGGCGCCGCAGATAGCCACCGGGAGGATCACCAGGTTTAACACCGGGATCATTGTGAACAGGCTGGTGAGCGCCCCAAACTGCATATTCATCACTTTGCGACTGCGCAGCGCTTCGCGCATGGTTTTGAAGGGAACCTTGTGATTATCAAAGGGATAATCACAGTATTGAATCGCCAGCATCCATGCGCTGAACAGGAACCAGAGTACCGGGGCTACCGTCTGGCCAACGCCGGGAATAAAGTAGAGCAGCAACAGCACGATGGCGCGCGGCAGATACCAGGCCAGCTTCTGCCACTCACGCTTCATAATCCGCGGAATATCTTTCATGATGCCAAAGACGCCGACGTCCGGCGGGGTAGCGCCGGTCAGGCGCGCTTCCAGCTGTTCCGCCAGCAGGCCGCTGAACGGCGCGGCTATCCAGTTGGCGATCGTCGAAAAGAAGTAGCCAAACACCAGCAGGATTGAGAGCACTACCACCGGCCACAGCAGGTAGTTTAGCCACTGCAGCCAGTCCGGCACATGGCTCATCAGCGAGGGGATCCAGCTGCCGAGACGGGTAAACAGCCACCAGAAGGCAGCGCCCATCAGCAGCACGTTAACCAGTAAAGGCAGGAAGACATAACGCCGTATGCCCGGCAGCCCGATGAGTTTCCAGCCCTGCGAAAAATAATAAACGCCGCTGCGCGGGGTCGGTGCGGATGATGAAACCATAGCCAGGCATTGCTCCTTTTTTAACATCCGGTGTGAATGCTCGCTTATTTTATCGGGTCGTCAGACAATAACCAGTTAGGAAATGTTCGAAAAAACAGCAAAAAGCACGATTTAGTTCATCTTTATGTGGTGAAAGCGACCGACGCACTTGCACTTGAGGTAATCGGCAAATACTCTTAGTGAGTAAATGTTTGCCGTGGTGGCAAGGTGTTAGAACAACAGAGAATATAATGATGCAGGATTTGCGTCTGATATTAATCATTGTTGGCGCGATCGCCATAATCGCTTTACTGGTACATGGTTTCTGGACCAGCCGTAAAGAACGTTCTTCGATGTTTCGCGATCGCCCACTGAAACGTATGAAGTCGCGCGACGATGAGTCGGAAAACGACGACTTTGATGATAATGTTGAAGGCGTAGGAGAAGTCCGCGTTCATCCGGTGACTCACGCCCCGCACGGCGCGCATGGGGAGAATGAAGCCCCTCGTCAGGCGCCGCAGCACCAGTACCAGCCGCCTTACGAGCGCCAGATGCAGCAGCCTGCGCGTCCTGAAGAACCGGTTCGCCAGCCGCCGCAGCCGCCGCGCCAGGCCCCGGTTCCACCGCAGCAACAGCCTGCGCCGCATGCGGCTCCGCAGACTGGCTGGCAACAGCCGCAACCTGCGCAGCCGCCCGTACAACCGCAACACCAGCCGCAGCCTGTTGTGCAGCAGACTGTCGCGCCGCAACCGGTGACGCCGACCGTCGCTCAGCCGCAGCCAGCCGCCCCGCAGCAGCCTGCGCCACAGCCTGTTGCCGCGTCGCAGCCCGCCGTCGCGGAACCGCAGCCGGTAGAGCCGCAGCAGCCCGCCGCGCCGCAGCCGAAAGAGCGCAAAGAGACGGTCATTGTGATGAACGTCGCCGCGCATCATGGCGCCCAGCTTAACGGTGAAGTGCTGATCAACAGTATCCAGCAGGCCGGCTTTAAGTTTGGTGAAATGAATATTTTCCACCGCCACCTAAGTCCGGACGGCAGCGGTCCGGTGTTGTTCAGTCTGGCCAACATGGTGAAACCGGGAACCTTCAATCCGGACAGCATGGCGGATATGATGACCCCTGGGGTGACTATCTTTATGCAGGTCCCTTCCTACGGCGATGAACTGCAGAACTTCAAGCTGATGCTGCAGTCTGCGCAGTATATCGCTGACGAAGTGGGCGGCGTGGTGCTTGACGATCAGCGTCGCATGATGACGCCGCAAAAACTGCGTGAATACCAGGATCGTATTCGCGAAGTGAAAGACGCGAACGCCTGACGTTCCGCGTTAACTCAATCCTTTCTCAACCCCCGCCTGTCGGGGGTTTTTTATCATTGATGGTGTGATATGGAACCAATCGAACAACAACTGACTGAACTGCGAACCACGCTTCGCCATCATGAATATCTGTACCACGTTATGGACGCGCCGGAAGTGCCGGATGCGGAATATGACCGCCTGATGCGCAAGCTGCGCGAGCTGGAGAGCCAGCACCCGGAGCTGATTACCCCGGATTCGCCAACACAGAGGGTGGGGGCGGCGCCACTCACCGCCTTTAGCCAGATCCGCCATGAAGTGCCGATGCTGTCGCTGGATAACGTGTTTGACGAAGAGAGCTTTCTCGCCTTCAACAAGCGGGTACAGGATCGCCTGAAAAGCACAGATCATCTTACCTACTGCTGCGAGCTTAAGCTCGACGGCCTCGCGGTGAGCATTCTCTACGAAAACGGCGTGTTGGTGCAGGCGGCAACCCGCGGCGACGGCACCACCGGCGAAGATATTACCTCTAACGTGCGAACTATTCGCGCCATCCCCCTCAAGCTGCATGGCGAGAATATTCCTGCACGCCTTGAGGTACGTGGGGAAGTGTTCCTCCCGCAGGCCGGGTTTGAAAAAATCAATGAGGAAGCTCGCCGCACCGGCGGGAAAGTGTTTGCTAACCCGCGTAATGCGGCAGCGGGTTCGCTGCGCCAGCTCGATCCGCGCATCACTGCGAAGCGACCGCTTACTTTCTTCTGCTACGGCGTGGGCGTGCTGGAGGGCGGCGAGCTGCCGGCCAGCCACTCGGCTCGGTTGCTGCAGTTCAAAGCATGGGGGCTGCCGGTGAGCGATCGCGTCACCCTGTGCCATACCCCCGAGGAAGTGCTTACTTACTATCGTAAAGTCGAGGAAGAGCGTCCCCACCTGGGCTTTGACATTGATGGCGTGGTGATCAAAGTCGATTCGCTGGCGCTGCAGGAACAGCTGGGTTTCGTCGCCCGCGCGCCGCGCTGGGCCGTGGCCTTTAAGTTCCCGGCACAGGAGCAGATGACCTTCGTCCGGGACGTGGAGTTCCAGGTGGGCCGCACCGGGGCGATTACGCCGGTGGCGCGTCTGGAGCCGGTCCATGTTGCCGGCGTGTTGGTGAGCAATGCCACCCTGCATAATGCCGATGAAATTGAACGCTTAGGCTTGAAAATCGGCGACAAGGTGGTGATTCGCCGGGCAGGCGATGTGATCCCGCAGGTGGTTAACGTGGTGCTTTCCGAGCGTCCGGCGGATGCCCGGGATGTCGTCTTCCCGACCCACTGTCCTGTATGTCAGTCAGACGTTGAACGGGTGGAAGGCGAGGCGGTAGCCCGCTGTACGGGCGGCCTGATCTGCGGCGCGCAGCGCAAAGAGTCGCTCAAGCACTTCGTCTCCCGTCGCGCGCTCGACGTTGACGGCATGGGCGACAAGATCATCGACCAGCTGGTGGAGAAAGAGTACGTCCATACCCCGGCGGATCTGTTCCGGCTGACGGCGGGGAAACTGACCGGGCTGGATCGGATGGGGCCGAAGTCCGCGCAAAACGTAGTCAACGCCCTCGAGAAAGCCAAAGAGACGACCTTCGCACGCTTCCTCTACGCCTTAGGTATTCGCGAGGTAGGAGAAGCGACGGCGGCGGGCCTGGCGGCGCATTTCGGCACTCTCGAAGCCCTGGAGCAGGCTTCCATTGAGGAGCTACAGAAAGTCCCTGATGTCGGCATCGTCGTCGCTACCCATACCTTCAACTTCTTTGCCGAAGAGAGCAACCGCGATGTCATTGCGCAACTGCTGGCGGAGGGGGTTCGCTGGCCTGCGCCGGTGGTGGTGAAGGCGGAAGAGATTGATAGCCCGTTTGCAGGCAAAACCGTGGTCCTTACCGGCAGCCTCAGCCAGCTGTCGCGCGATGACGCCAAAGCGCGTCTGGTGGCGCTGGGGGCGAAGGTGGCAGGCAGCGTGTCGAAGAAAACCGACCTGGTGATTGCCGGCGAAGCGGCGGGGTCTAAGCTGGCGAAAGCGCAGGAGCTGGGCATCGAGGTGATTGACGAAGCCGAAATGATGCGTCTGCTGGGAGAATAACGTGGATAAAGCGCAGCTGGTCGAGATAGCCAATACCGAAATGCCGTTCGGTAAATACAAGGGACGTCGCTTAATCGATGTCCCGGAAGAGTATTTATTGTGGTTCGCGCGTAAGGATCAATTCCCTGCCGGGCATCTTGGCGAGCTGATGGCGTTGACCCTGCTGATTAAAACTGAGGGGCTGAGCGATCTGGTCCAGCCCCTGAAGAAAGCGCGTTAGGCTTTGGCCGCGTTGGCCTTTTCCTCAGCGAGACGCGCATCGGTTTGCTGCTTGTAGCGCCGCGCCAGCACCGCGCAGACCATCAGCTGGATTTGGTGGAAGATCATCAACGGCAGCACCATGATGCCGAGGATGGAGGTCGGGAAGAGAATATTGGCCATCGGAATGCCGTTGGCCAGGCTCTTTTTCGAACCGCAGAAGACGATGGTAATCTCATCGGCTTTGTTAAAGCCGCAGCGGCGGGCGACAAAGACGTTGACCGCGATGACGATGGCCAGCAGCACCAGGCTGACCACCACGATAAACAGCAGCGATCCCAGACCGACTTTATGCCAGATGCCATTCACCACCGCCTCGCTAAAGGCGGAGTAAACCACCAGCAGAATCGAGGTCTGGTCGGTCTTACCAATCCACTTCTTATGCTTCGCCACCCAGTCGCCAATCCACGGCCGCGATAAGTGACCGAGCACGAAAGGCAGCAGCAGCTGCAGCATAATTTTACCGACCTGCTCCAGACTGCCGCCTGCGCCGTGAAGGTTCATCAGGACCCCCACCAGTAGCGGGGAAACAAAGATCCCCAGCAGGCTGGAGGCCGAGGCTGAGCAAACCGCAGCCGCGACGTTGCCCCCGGCCAGCGAAGTAAAGGCGATAGCGGATTGCACGGTGGCCGGCAGAATGCACAGATAGATAAAGCCGCTGTAGAGCATCGGATCGACATTCACCGGCGCACACCAGGCAAACAGAACCCCGAGTAGCGGGAAGAGAATAAAGGTGCTGCACATCACCCAGAGATGCAAACGCCAGTGGCTGCCGCCGGCGATAATCGCCTCCCGGGAGAGTTTAGCGCCATGCATAAAGAACAGCAGCGCGATGGCGGCGGTGGTCAGATGTTCAAAGAAAGGGACGAAAGCGCCACGGGCCGGGAAGAATGAGGCCAGCAGGACAACGGTGATTAGCGTGGCCGTAAACGGATCGAGAATACGGAAAAGTTTCATAAACGCTCCTGAAAAGAGATGCGCTATTGTGCTTTTTTTCATTTGAGAAATAAAATTGATTTATTGCATCTATTCATGAATAAAAAAGATGAATTACTCTCTGCGTCAGTTAAAAGTATTTGTCACCGTCGCCCGGGCCAGAAGCTTCAGCCGGGCAGGGGAGATGATTGGCTTAAGTCAGTCGGCCGTCAGCCATAGCGTCAAGGAGCTGGAGCATCAGACCGGCGTCCGTCTGCTCGACCGTACTACTCGCGAAGTGGTGCTCACCGAGGCGGGTCAGCTGCTGGCGGGCAGGCTGGAACGTTTGCTTGATGAGTTGACGATTACCCTGCGTGACGCCGGGCGGGTAGGCCAGCAGCTGAGCGGCACCGTCAAGGTCGCCGCCAGTCAGACGATTTCCGCCCACCTTATTCCGCAGTGTATTGCTCACAGCAATCGTCGTTATCCCGATATCGATTTTGTGCTGCACGATCGGCCCCAGCAGTGGGTGCTGGAGAGTATCCGCCAGGGGGAAGTGGATTTTGGCATCGTGATTGATCCGGGCCCGGCGGCAGACCTTCAGTGTGAAGTGGTTCTGGCGGAACCATTTTTGCTGCTCTGCCGGGAGGATCATCCTTTTGCCAGCCTGACAGAAGTGCCGTGGCAGGCGCTGCAGGATGAAAGGCTAATCCTGCAGGATTATGCGTCCGGCAGCCGCCCGCTGATCGATGCGGCCCTCAGCAGACTGGCTATCCGGGCGAACATCGTCCAGGAGATTGGCCACCCGGCAACGCTGTTTCCGATGGTAGAATCGGGAATTGGCATCAGCGTTCTGCCGGCGCTGGCGCTACCGTTACCGCAGGGGAGCCATCTGACGGTGAAACGGCTGACTCCGGTGATGGAGCGGCAGCTGATGCTGGCATGCAGGAAAAATCGCTCGCTGTCGACCGCCGCTCAGGCGTTATGGGAAATTGTGCGTGAAGAAGGGGAGAATTTAACCGCCGCCAGGGTTGAAGATCCGCTATATCAGCGCTGACAGGGGGGATTGCTGCGGAGGGACTCGTGGCAGGGCCATGTTCCGCGCATAGCAAAAAGGCGCCTTTAGGGCGCCTTTTTACATTGGTGGGTCGTGCAG
>ERZ773227.2186-NODE-2186-length-10912-cov-86.628811_pt1 | contig 10912 bp, 9 predicted proteins | sample MGYA00580525_ERZ773227 | MGnify/ENA primary metagenome ERZ773227 (study PRJEB29015, sample SAMEA2737782) | human gut metagenome | biome: human gut; feature: human-associated habitat; material: faeces | place: China | collected 2012 ... | reverse complement strand
TGAAAGGTACATTTCCGATAGATAAGTTTCAGGAGATACAGACTCCGTTCTACTATTACGACACCAATGTGTTGCGCCAGACATTGAAAACCATCAATGAAGAGGCTGGCAAGCACGAGGGATTTGAAGTGCACTATGCCGTAAAGGCAAATGCCAACCCTAAGGTGCTCAATATCATCTGTCAGGCTGGTTTAGGAGCCGACTGTGTGAGCGGAGGAGAAATTCAGGCAGCCATCAAAGCCGGATTCCCAGCCAGCAAGATTGTTTACGCTGGTGTAGGCAAGAGCGATTGGGAAATCAACCTCGGATTGGAGAAAGGCATCTTCTGCTTCAATGTAGAAAGCATTCCGGAGTTGGAAATCATCAACGAGCTGGCTGAAAAACAGAATAAGATTGCGCAGGTTTGTTTCCGCATCAATCCGGATGTCGGCGCCCATACGCACGCTAACATCACAACAGGTCTGGCAGAAAACAAGTTCGGAATTGCCATGCGCGACATGGAAGCCGTAATCGAAGAGGCTGCCAAGATGAAGAACATCCAGTTCCTCGGACTGCACTTCCACATCGGAAGCCAGATTCTCGATATGGGTGATTTCGAGGCACTCTGCAACCGTATCAACGAACTTCAGAACCAACTTGAAGCGCATCACATCGTTGTGAAGAACATCAATGTGGGCGGCGGATTGGGCATTGACTATAATCATCCAAACCGACAGCCAATCCCTAATTTCAAGGATTATTTCGATACATACGCAAAGAAACTGAAGTTGCGCGATGGTCAGAAGCTTCACTTTGAGTTGGGCCGCGCTGTAGTGGGTCAGATGGGTTCTCTCATCACCAAGACACTCTACATCAAGCAGGGCACAGCCAAGCAGTTTGCCATTGTGGATGCAGGAATGACCGACCTTATCCGTCCAGCTCTCTATCAGGCTTACCATAAGATTGAGAACATCTCAAGCGATGAACCTGTAGAAACTTACGACGTAGCAGGTCCTATCTGCGAATCAAGCGATGTCTTCGGCAAGGCTGTCGACATCAACAAAGCCCATCGCGGCGACCTCATCGCCCTCCGCTCAGCCGGAGCCTATGGTGAGATCATGGCGAGCCAGTATAACTGTCGCCAGTTGCCAAAGGGGTATATTACAGAAGACTTTTAATATAGTTGAAAGTTAAAAGTTAAGAGTTTATAGGATTCTCCTTTCTCTAGCTTTCTATATTACGAGAAAAAGAAAATGATGATCATTAGTACAACTACTATAATAGCAGGCGCAGTGGTGGTTTTATTGGCGGTTCTCGGATCGCTGATAAATCCATTTCTGCGCTCGTTGCGCTTTCAAAAGACAGAAACGGCAGAGAATCAACCTCCTGTCAGTATACTCATTACCGCACACGATAATCTTGCTGAATTGGAGAGGAATCTTCCTATGTTCCTGCGTCAGCAGTACGCTGCCGACTATCAGGTAATCGTAGTCTGCCAGAGTACAGATGGCGAGACACAGGATTTTCTGAAGCGAACAGCAGCCGAGAACCCTCATCTGTATTATACTTACATTCCTGAGAGTTCACGCTACATGAGCCGCAAGAAATTGCAGATTACACTGGGTGTGAAGGCAGCCAAACATGAATGGATTATTTTGACAGAACCTAATTGCCGTCCAAGCAACGACAAGTGGCTGCAAACCATGGTCCGTCAATGTCAGGACCCAAACCATCTGGTATTGGGATATGTAGCCCTTGATGAGGAAACCAAGAGCGTTCGCCGTTTCGACAGCATCCGCAAGGCTTACTATGTTTTGCGCCGTGCCCAGCAGACCTATGGTTATCGCAGCCACATGCCAAACGTAGCGTTCCGCAAGAGCGACTTCATGAAGGAACAGGGCTATCAGGGCAACCTGGAATATGTTCGCGGCGAATACGATTTTCTCGTCAACAAGTATGCCCATTGTGGCGAAACTGCTACAGAGCTGGATTGCGATGCATGGCTCATCCGCGAAGCACCATCGAACAAGAGCTGGCACAATGCCCACCTCTATCTGCAGGCTTCACGCAAGAGTTTGGAAAGAGCCGCTTCCATGCGTACCCTCATGTTCTTCGACCATCTCATGCCACATCTCAGCCTGATAGCAACACTGGCCGTTGCAGCCTACTCTATCCTCATGAAGAATTGGATTCTTACAGGATGCGCAGGTTTCAGTTTCCTCCTGCTGTTCATCGTGAGAATGCTGATAGCCAACAAGGCCATCAAACACTTTGATGACGGAATAGCAATGTTCAAACTGCCATTCTTCGAATATGGAATTATCTGGAGAAATCTGGCTACTAAATTGCGCTATTGGCGGGCTGACAAAAACGATTTCACTTCTCATAAACTCTAAACAGGGTAAAAAGGAAGTAACAGTCTATCAGAATAATAACAGTTAAAAATAACCGACAGAACGATGAAAGTATATTTGTTCATTTCCAACCATAAGAAGTTGCTGAAGATGTATCTTCCATACATCGAAGCCTTGAATAAGCAGCTCGACATCACCAACAGTCTGGTTGATGCCGACATTGTGTTGATTATAGGAGCATGGACATGGCAGGGAGCCCAGACAGCCAGGAAAGCAAAGCAGATGGACATACCCTACATCGTTTGTCCACTAGGTGATATTTCTGAGAGAAACTGCAAGAACCCTTACTTGAAGCGTTCACTGCAACAGTCTATGTATCAGAAAGCCATGTACGCCAAAGCCAACCTCATAGTAGCTACTACCCCTATGGAGAAAAACTATCTGGAAAAGAAAGGTTGGAACAAGCGCATCGCCTTGATTCGCTATGCAGGCTACAGTCATCTTACCAACACTGAAGCCATGATGCAAAACTGGCAGGAGACGGATGAGGAGACGCTGGCAGTCTTCGAGCAGCAAAAGGCAGAAGCCATCGCTGCCCAGACCAAGCAGGCTATCATCGCACAGATTATGCAGATAAAAAGCCGCATGCCGCATCAGAATATTCCGCAAAAATATCTTGACGATTTACACACTCTCCTCTATGCTGATGATTATGATGAGGATGCTATCAAGCAAGAACTGGCAGAGAAGAAACTCTCTTCCTATGCCGCCTCCGTTTTCCAGACCATGACAGATAAAACAGGACTCACAGAAGGCTTCATGCCGATTCCTGCCAAAAAGGGCAGAAAGAGTAAAGAGATTCTGAAATTTGTGAAATAAAAGAAATCTGAAGTTTGTGAAATAAGAAGAAATGAACTTAGATAGAATAGAACAGCAGGCTGGTCATCTGCCAGCTTACCAGATAGCCGACTCTGTCAATGAAGCATTGATGGAGTCGGCTAACCTTGTTATTACAGCTCCTCCTGGAGCCGGTAAATCTACCCTCCTCCCGCTCACCATTCTGCGGGGCATGAGTGATCAGGCATTGGAAGGCTTCATCCATGATCATCTTAAAAGTCAGGGTAAGATTCTGATGCTCGAACCGCGCCGCCTGGCTGCTCGCCAGATTGCCGAACGGATGGCGCAGATTCTGGGAGAGCCCGTGGGCAAAACCATCGGCTATCGGGTAAGATTCGAAAGCAAGGTTTCGGATGAAACACGCATCGAAGTCCTTACCGAGGGCATTCTCACCCGAATGCTGGTCAATGATGCTACACTCGAAGGCGTTTCGTGCCTCATCTTTGATGAGTTTCATGAGCGCAGCATCAATTCCGATCTGGCGTTAGCGCTGGCCCGGCAAACACAGGAAATCATCCGCCCCGACCTGAAGCTCATTATCATGTCAGCAACAATCGATGCTTCTATCATCTGTCAGGCACTTCAGGCTCCGCTTATCGAGAGTAAAGGCAGAATGTTTCCGATAGAAACCATTTATGCAGACCACGACATCGACAGATATCAGGTAGCGCAGGAAATGGCAGCCACAATCTGTCAGGCTTTCAGAAACCAGGAAGGTGACATTCTTGCCTTTCTGCCGGGACAGGGAGAAATCATGAAATGCGAAGAACTGCTTCGCTCTGTCCTGCCCTCAGCCACTCTTTACCCGCTATACGGTAACCTCTCGCCAGAAAAGCAGCGGCTCGCCATCGTTCCTTCTAAACCGAACGAACGGAAAATCGTACTGGCCACTCCTATCGCCGAAACTTCTCTCACCATCGAAGGAGTAAGAATCGTTGTGGATTCCGGACTCTGCCGAAAACTGGTTTATGATGCCCGTACAGGCTTGAGCCATCTCGAAACCGTTCGTATCAGTCAGGACATGGCTACGCAACGAAGGGGGCGTGCGGGCAGAATCACATCAGGCGTATGTTACCGGCTTTGGACACAGATCTCGGAACATCTGATGCCAGAACAACGGCTGCCCGAAATACTGGATGCAGATCTCTCTTCGCTGGTTCTCGACATTGCAGCTTTCGGGGAAAACAAACCGGAACTGCTGCCTTGGCTCACCCTTCCTCCCAAGGGCAACCTCGTATTGGCACAGCAACTTCTTATGTCGCTCAACGCCCTCACTCCTGATCATGATGCTCACGCTCTCAGTGGCAGCATCACCGCAGAAGGCAGCAGAATGGCTCAACTTCCTTGTCATCCGCGCATTGCCAAGATGATGATCAGCAGCGATTCTCCGGCGAGCCAAGCCCTGGCCTGCGACATTGCTGCTCTGCTGGAAGAGAAAGACCCGATGGGCGAAAATGAAGATTCTGACATGACGCTCCGCCTTTCTGCCCTACGTTCCGCACGCTGCAAGAAGAATCTGGGGCGTTGGAACCGTATCGCTCAGATTGCCCAGGAATACAGGAAGATGCTGCGTATCAAAGAAGACAACGAGCCAATTGATGCTGAGGAAGTGGGCCATCTCATCGCCCTAGCCTACCCTGAGCGCATCGCCCATGCCACCGACCATGCGGGCAACTTCAAGATGTCGAATGGCAACACGATTTTCATCGACCCGTGCGACAGCATGGCAGCAAACGAATGGCTTGCCATCGCATCACTCAACCTATCCTCAACCTCATCATCCAATTCTGGGCAGGGACGGAAAGGAAGGGTATTTCTCTCAGCCCCCGTCAACTGGAAGAACCTGCCGGCACAAACCTGCGAGAATATTTCATGGGACAGCAAAGCGCTGGCAGTAAAGATGCAACAGGAAACACGGATAGGAGCGCTCATCATAGACAGCAAGCCGATACAGAATGCCAGCCGAGAGACAGTTTCAGACATTATCTGCGAAGCTGCCAGAAAAGACGGACTCAGCATGTTCGATTGGAACGAATCCGTTCATCGTCTGCAACAGCGCGTGGCGCAAGTAGCTGAATGGCATCCGGAACTGGAGATTCCCGACCTGTCAACAGAGCATCTCCTGACAACAGCCCGAGCGTGGCTCCCTTTCTATCTCGAAGAAGGTGGCAAGATGAAGACTTCTGTTACTGAGCTGAAGAAACTCAACCTGTGCGAAATCCTTTGGAACATCCTTCCTTACGACCTTCAGCAGGAAATAGACCACCTTGCTCCCACCCACATCCGTGTGCCATCGGGCAGCAACATCCGCATCGATTATCGCTTGGGGGCCGAAGCCCCGGTTCTGAGTGTGCGGCTTCAGGAGTGTTTCGGAATGACATCAACTCCCACTGTCGATGCTGGCAGACAGCCCCTTCTGCTTGAGTTGTTATCTCCCGGTTTCAAGCCCGTTCAGCTTACTCAGGATCTCGCAAGTTTTTGGCAAGGCACTTATTTCGAAGTCCGCAAAGAACTGAAGCGCCGATACCCTAAGCATTTCTGGCCGGAGAATCCGTTAGAGAGCCAGGCCGTGAGAGGTGTCAAACGATGGTAATCCAGATGCTCTCGCCTCGGTCTCTCGCCGCCGTGATGGCATTGACGAGGCGATGCAGCCAGATGCGAGAGTTTACCACCATGCCTCGGAGTTTGTTTTCGCCCGGCAGGATGCAGCCCTGCGTATCATCGGGGTAGTTACCGGCATGGATGCGGATGCCCTCAAAGCCAGGAACGCCCTGCAGCAGGGGCAGCCACTGCTTGAATCTCGGCGACTTGGTGATGAGCACGGGATAAGTGCCCTCAGGTATGGCAGTCTTGCCCTTCATCTTCTGCGCCTTCTTCTCCGACACTCGCCCCAGACGCACATTCTCCTCTTGGGGCAACAGGGTGATGCCCAGCAGGTTGCGCCACGTTGGCTCCAGGGTATCGCAGAAGTAGTTCTCCCCGTCCAGTTTGCCCACATCTACCACATGGCAGAAGCTGCGCTTCTGGTCCTTATTGAGCGTATAGTTCACCTTGCGCTCCACCTCCTCGTCCTTCAGGATATACATACGCCCTATGGTGTAAGTATTCTGCTTAGCTATTCTTTTGAGTACGATTTCCATAATTGTTTCTATTTAGATTCTTTTTTGAGAAAACATAGCTTGCGATAAAAACTGTAATTACCGTAATTGTAATTGCAATGGCTGTTATCAGCTTTGTCATTACCAGCATTAACGCCTTGTTCGCCTGCCTCCACTTTCACGATATACTTTCTGAACACCCAGGTGGCTATCATCCGTCGGGTGCCCTTGGTATCCAGCCCCAAGTCGCTTCTCAACTGCTCAGCCTGCTGATAAGAGAACTCATTTGGCAGAAGTTGCAGCATATTGGAAGGCCCTCTTTTGCTCGACTTCACTCCCTCCTGCTCCGCCTTCACGATAGCATCTCGGAAGAATCTCATCTTGCAGTACAGGTCATACTGCTCGCTCCAGCGCACAAACTCCTCTATCTCGGATTCCCATTGGCAACCATTCGCCACATAGAGCACGCAAGCCTTCAGATAGGCAATGACATTGGCTCTGAACGAGAGGTTCTCGTAAACCCTGTCTTGGCTCATACGGGCAAAGTCGGCATTCTCCTCTTTCAGCTTCTGTGCCAAGGCGAAAGCCTCAGGGCAATTGATAGTACCAGAAGCCATGTTAAGATGCTCGATATAGGGTTTTAAGTTCTCTCTGAATGTGTCATCGTATGTGCCATAGACAGGCATCTCGGCTCCTATCTCACGCTCTGGGATAGTACAGAAGTTGATTCTGGAGATAGGACCATCGGTCAATACCTTGGAGAAATATCGGATACCCTTGTTGATGGTGGTCGAGGCATTCCAGTTAAATCGGATGGTTACTCGCTCCGTAACACTCTGCGTGCCCACTCGGGTTTGTCCATATTGATTACCAGGGTCGAAGGCGAGGCACATGATACGAAACTGCTGGTTGCCAATACCCCTTAGGTTATCAAACTGGTCTATCTCGTTGAGAGCAGTATAGAGGAAATGCTCCTGCGCCTCGGCGGTACGCATCACGAAGGCAGGGTTGGTCATATCGGCGTCTATCTCCTGGATCACGAGGTTTTCAGGTCGCTTACGCTTATCCTTGTTAGCACCTTTTCTTGTCACCTCATCCTTCCACTCCTTCTCTCGTTTCAGGTTATCCTTGTCTCGTTTTCTGATGTCTTCCATAATCAGGTTGATAGGCATCTGCACGCAGTTCTTTCCTGCGCCCGTACCAGCTAAGAGACAACACATTAGCGTAGCCTCATGCTCCACATTGTCGATGTAATTAAAATAGGTGCGGCAGAGGTGGGTGGCTAGCGGAGGAAAGATGGCATGGGCTACGGCAGGCTTATAGATATCCGGTGTCTGAGACACGAGGAGCTCCACGAGCTTAGGCAGCTTCTTCGGCATCTCGGGCGGAGCGGGGTAATCATCTTCACGGTTAGGAGTTTGGAGTGAGGAATTAGGAGTTGAGAGAGTCGCTTGCTTCTCTGCTTGCGCATTGATGCGGATCACATCTCTAGAGAATGGCTTCGAACTGTCTCCATATTTCTCATAGAAGTCATGGATCAGCTGCTGGCAGTCACGCTCTTGGGCGAAGCTAGGCATCTTCACTGCCACTACTCTTCTCAGCTCCTCTTCGCTCATCACCCTGCTCGCTCCTGCGCTCATGATGGCAAGAAGTGAGGAGTGGCGAGAGCCCTCGGTATCGATATTCACATTCTTCAGTCCTGCCGACTCCGTGAAGAGGTCGAAGGCTATCAGGCTCTTCTCGCTGGCGGTACCAGAGGTTGGTAATCCGTCAGGAATCTGATAGCCTCCAGCAGAGCCGAGATTACCAGCATGAGCAGCATTGCTATCACAAGGTTGGGCAGGCTGAATAGCAGAGCCAGAAGAAACAGCGTGATGGCCGTTAGAGCCCGAAAGTCTATTATTTTGAACATTGTCATTACTATTGCTATTAACTGTAAACTGTAAACTATTAACTTTTGCATCTCCTCTTCCGTCGATGGTGAGACCACGCTTCAGATAAGCCTCTCTGCGAGCCTTCAGCTCATCGGCAGGAAGCACGGCATACCAGTCCTTGGAGCGATAGATCTCCGAGTCCTGATCCGTGATAAAGAGGATTCTCTCTGGGGTGAAGCAACTCTCATCGCAGGGCACGCCAAGTGCCTCACAATACGCTCTCTGCGTCTCCTCGATAGTCATACCTATCGGCATTCGGATGTCGATATGCAGCTTCTTTCTCGCCGAGTATTCCAGATGCAGTAGCATTCCCTTCCAGATGGAGTCGGAGCAATTCAGCTGCCTTGCCATTTCGATGGCGATACCCACCAGTTCCTTATCATCGATGTCGATGGTGGTCTGGAAGAGGAAGCTCGTAGGGTCAGCATCCTTCTGCGAGCGATGATTCTTGAGGAATCGGCTGTAGTGGCCGCAGCGGAAGGGCATCAGCCCCTTCAGCTTATCATTACCCCCACGTATCTGCTCCACCATATCGTGGAGCCAAGGCTGAGCTATCAGCTTGTCATATTCAGCCAGGGGCAGGCAGCTAGCGCTGCCCTTATTGCCCCCACGCTGAGGATTCATTGCTATAAAGTGGTTCATGCTTAATTATAAATTATTAATTATTAATTAAAAATTACTCCTTATAGTCCTCCCACTCCACATTTTCCTTGAAGGGCTTGATAGCCTTCACCATCTCCTGGTGCTCACCCTTGAGGCAGCGCAGAATCTCCGCCTTGCTCATGTCCTTGGAGAAGGCATAGTTCACCTGCACGGTTCGCTTGCTAGTGCGCACCACCCCGTGCTTGGTCTTGAGAATCTCCGTGAAGGGCTTCTCTCGCTTGCCCTGCTCATAAGGCTTGAAGTCCACCCAGTCGCCTCGCCCATTCTCGCCACCCGAGAATATCATTCTGCCCCTGATCACCTGCGGCTTGTCACTGATTACCTCCGTCTCGTTCCATGGCGCCTTGCGCACTGATACGTTACCATTCTCCTCGGTGATCACAGCACCGTCCACCTTTACTGCATTGAGCAGCTTCTTGCTAGTTGCTTTCTTCATAACTTTGTAAAAATAATAATAGGTTATTAATGTCTCTTTAACTTAAAATAAAAATCGGGAACACCTGATGGTTCACCATCATCACGTCGTCATAGAAGTGGAGGTCAAACTTCTTGTCCGTTCTCTCCATGACGGGCGGCACATCCAGCTCATACTTCTTGCGCTTCACCTCGTCCTGGAAGTCAGCCACCAGCTTCTTCCCTACCCACTCCATGGCTTTCTTGCCCTTCCAGCCCACGTCGCAAGTCAAGTCCAGAAACATTCTCACGTCGCACATCGGAGCCGACACCATGCCGCCCTCCTGTAGCTTCAGGTCAAACCAGTGGAGCGTGCCCTGGGATGCCATCACTCTCGCCACCACTCGTTCGGGCTTCAGCCCAAACATGTCCACCACGTCGTTCACCAGGAAGAGCACTACTCCCTTCTCATTCACTGCGCCTCTCATATCCCCGAATATCGGATGCTGCGCCATTAGTCTTGTAAACATATTATATGTATTAAAAGATTGAGAACCCGCAATACGCAAAGTCCCCGCAACCAGACGCACTGTGCATCTGATTACGGGGGCAAAGGTACTAAGAGTTTTTGAAACTTACCTGCCACGGGGTAGCCCCGTCCATGTGCCACGGGGTAGCCCCGGGGCAGGTAGGCAAGAATTGCACAATGCATTAAATATCAATCCATTACATCTTTTATCTTTTCTATGAATCGCTCTATGCTTTTTTGGTCCATTCCTTTAGAATTGCCCTTTCGCAAGGTTTCCTTGTTCATATTCCACAATTCTCCGAATGTAACCCAAGGTTGGTTGATACCCAATTTATCAGAGATGAGAGAAGCCAACACACCTTTTTCAGAGATCGACATTCTCTTAGGCTGATAACAATCGTCTAGATAGTCATGTTCTTGTAGTTTGTTGAGTATTTCGATAGCTTCTGGCGTATTAAGTTCATCAGGCAGTTTTAGCTCCTCCTGTCTGCCCTTAGCTAGCCAAGCAGGTTCTTCCTTCAAGCTTATCTCTCGATTGCCAGGACAACCTTGCAAATTATCACCATTGCCCATAACAAACGAGCAACCTATAAACACAGGAACTCCCAGCCCTAACAATTCAGGCAACTGGGACATTGAAAATTCCATTTCGTTTTCATTTTTAAATGTTATTTTATCGAGAAAAAGCCCATTCTTATCCCGAGAAGGGCGCACACCATCATGGTGTCAAGGTGAAGCGTCTTCACCCGAAAATTTCTTAAGATTCATCGGATTCAAATTTAGTTAGTTAATAATTCAGATTGTTCATTCACCATTTTGATTGCGATGTCAGCTCTACATCCATACAGCAGTTTGAACTCATCTGTCATTTCAGACAAAGCATCAATCTTCTCTTGCTTACTTTTCCCATAAGGTTCAGCTTTCAATTCCTTGTCATATTGGTCTAGATAGTCAGACTTATTTATTAACACATTTAAATGCCGTTAACTTTTCGGAGGGTATTTTTCTCGAAAATTCTTCTATAATCTGCTGAATAGCTTAAAATGAGCGATTTATAAGTGTTCA
>ERZ773227.2185-NODE-2185-length-10916-cov-5.213240_pt1 | contig 10916 bp, 10 predicted proteins | sample MGYA00580525_ERZ773227 | MGnify/ENA primary metagenome ERZ773227 (study PRJEB29015, sample SAMEA2737782) | human gut metagenome | biome: human gut; feature: human-associated habitat; material: faeces | place: China | collected 2012 ... | reverse complement strand
GTGAAGGCATATCGTCCGCCCCCTCATAGTCATGCTCGTAGGGGGCGCTATCCGGGACGCTCTTCAGAAAATGGTGCTCCATGTCGGACCGGACGGTGGGATCGCAATTTTCATTCAGCGTGAGAGAGGCTGACGTGTGCTGAAGCAGCAGATGCAGCAAACCCGTTTTGACCCGCGACAGGTCGCGGAGCTGCCCGATGACTTCATCCGTCACCAGGTGAAAACCGCGTGGTTTAGCGCTTAAGGTCAGGGTCTGTTGGTACCACATCTGCTGCTCCGTAATGAAAGATGAATCTTTCTAAGTGTGCAGCAAGAAGGCGAAAGGTAAAACCCGCAGCAGCGAGATTTGATTAAAAAAGAGTCAAACTCGCTGCCAGAGGCTTAATACTCCGAGTTGACGATCACCTCTTCACCAAACTTTCCGGCCATCGGCAGCGGTCGATAGGTCGAGTTAGACGCGCGTAACACCCTGATCCCTCTGGCACCAGCATCCTGCGCGGCGGTAATGTCGTTATCCGAATCGCCATAAAACACTTTGATGTTTTTCTTTTCCAGCCACTGGATTTTGGTGTTTTGCCCCTCTTTGTCACCCGCAAAAATGACCGGATTCATGCTGGTCGCCGGGATCTGGAAATCATCCTGCAGCGTTTTAGAGACGGTTTCGGTTTTGGTCTGGCTGCGGCCGGTGACGAACCAGATGCTGTCCCCGCGCTTCACATGCATCGCAATCAGCTGGCGCGCCACCTCTTTCGGCATGCTGAATTCATCCCAGCCATTGTTCATTTTTTCCCAGAACTGTGGGTTTTTCAGGTAATCCTCGCTGCCGGGAGAGAAGGTTTTTTGCCCGCGCCAGAAACCCGGACTGGAGAAGAGGACGGTGTCATCGATATCAAAGCCGACGGCCATCGGCGGCCGCCCCAGCAGGCTGTTCTCAATTTGCGCCACCGAAACCCAGTGGATCGGCGCCTGCTCGGCCAGCTGGGCCACGTTGGTGCCAACCCACAGCGGCTGCGGCGTGGAGGCGCGCGCCACAACGGCGCTGTTCAGCGTGAACAGGAGAGAAGCCGCCGCAAGGGCGAGAGTAAGTTTGCGCATATTTATCCCTAAATCTATCAATCATTATTGTTTTCAATAATGTGCATGCTTATCAACGTCCCGACCTTACCCGCCGGCGGCATGGATGAAAAGCCTTTTTCGCGCAGATGTCATAGAAAAAGAGGATGATCACATCCGAGGGGGTTGCCCCTGCCCGTTGACCGGCAGAGACAACCTGCTGGAGAGCGGCTTACATTACCGCGGCAAAAGCTTTCGCTACCTGCTGAACATTACGTGAGTTTAACCCCGCCACGCACATGCGTCCGCTGGCAATCAGGTAGACGCCAAACTCGTCGCGCAGACGATCCACCTGCGCCGCGCTAAATCCGGTATAGCTGAACATCCCGCGCTGCTTGAGCAGGTAATCCACTTTGCTACCCGGGGCAACCTGCTGCAGCGCGTCGACCAGCGCCTGGCGCATGGTCAGGATGTGCGCGCGCATGGCGTCCACTTCCGCCTGCCAGGTGGCTTTCAGAGCTGCATCGTTCAGCACCGTCGCCACCACCTGCGCGCCAAAGCTTGGCGGGCTGGAGTAGTTGCGGCGCACGGTGGCCTTCAGCTGACCCAGCACGCGGCCCGCGGTTTCGCTGTCTTCACAGACCACGGACAGACCGCCGACGCGCTCCCCGTACAGCGAGAAAATTTTGGAGAACGAGTTGCTGACCAGCATCGGCATCCCGGCGCTGGCGATGGCGCGAATAGCGTAGGCATCCTCTTCCAGCCCCCCGCCAAAGCCCTGGTAGGCGATGTCGAGGAAGGGGATCAGCTGACGCGCTTTCAATACCTCAACCACGCGGTCCCACTGGGCTGGCGTCAGGTCGGCGCCGGTCGGGTTGTGGCAGCAAGGGTGCAGCAGCACAATATCGCGGGCCGGCAGCGTTTGCAGCGTCGCCAGCAGGTCCTCAAAGCGCACGCCGTTGGTGGCTTTATCAAACCAGGGGTAAGTACTTACTTCGAAGCCAGCCCCTTCAAAAATGGCGATGTGGTTTTCCCAGGTCGGATCGCTGACCCAGACATGAGACTCAGGAAAGTAACGTTTGAGGAAGTCGGCCCCGACCTTCAGTGCGCCCGAACCGCCGACCGTCTGAATAGAGGCAATGCGATTTTGCTTAAGCGCGGTATGCTCTGCGCCAAACAGCAGCGGCGCAATCGCCTGACGGTAGCCGCTCAACCCTTCCATTGGCAGATACAGCGAGGCGCCATGTGGCTCGGCGTTCAGGCGTGCTTCCGCTTCCGCCACCGCCTGCAGCTGCGGGATAATGCCGTCATCGTTGTAGTACAGCCCGATACTCAGGTTGACTTTGTCGCTTCGCGGGTCTTCTTTGAAGCGTTCCATTAGAGAAAGAATAGGGTCGCCGGCGTAGGCGTCAACTTTTTGAAACACGCGATGTATCTCCAGGTTTACATGGGGCAGGTTCTTACACAATAAACCGGATATGACGGCAGGTCGAGAGGATGTTGAGGGGAAAGTGACCGCGCAGCGGTATAAACCGCTTTTTTGAGCGCCGCAGGCCTGGTGCGTACCGGATCAGCCTCTGTGCTATCCGGTACGCCAGAGGCTTAGTCGAGGTATTTCATGGCGACGCGGGAGGTCAGTCGCGTAATAAGTTCGTAAGCACTCACTTTCGTTATCTCGGCGATGCGCTCTACCGGGAGCCCCTCTCCCCACAGCACTACCGCGTCGCCGGCTTTATCCTGGGCCTGCGGTCCGAGGTCAACGCAGATCATATCCATCGCCACCCGGCCGACAATCGGCACTTCCCGGCCATTGACCAGCACCGGCGTGCCCGACGGTGCCGCGCGCGGATAACCGTCGCCATAGCCCATCGCCACCACGCCGAGACGGGTATCGCGTTCGCTGATCCAGGTGCCGCCGTAGCCGACGGGCTCCCCTGCTTTATGCTCGCGCACCGCAATCAGGCTGGACGTCAGGGTCATCACCGGCTGGCAGCCGAAATCTTTCCCGGTGGAGCGATCGTCCAGCGGCGACACGCCATACAGGATAATTCCGGGGCGCACCCAGTCGTAATGCGATTGCGGCCACAGCAGAATGCCGCCCGAGGCGGCGATAGAGCGCAGCCCCGGTTTGCCTTCGGTAAAGGTGGTGAAGATATCCAGCTGGCGTTCGGTGGCGCCGCAGGTCGGCTCATCGGCGCGCGCGAAGTGGCTCACCACGTTCACCGGCTGGCGGACGTTTTTACACTGGCTCAGACGCTGATAAAACGCCTCGGCTTCCTCCGGGCGCACCCCTAAGCGATGCATGCCGGTATCCAGCTTCATCCACACGGTCACCGGCTCGGGGAGATCGGCTTGCTCCAGCGCCGCCAGCTGTTCGGGGCTATGCACCGCCGTATGCAGGCGCTGGGCGGCGATCACCGCCAGGTCTTCCGCAGCAAAAAAGCCTTCCAGCAGGAGGATCGGCTGGGCGATGCCTCCCGCTCGCAGGCGCAGCGCCTCTTCCAGGCGGGCGACGCCAAAGGCGTCGGCGTCGGTCAGCGTTCGCGCGGTCTCGAGAAGACCGTGTCCGTAGGCGTTCGCTTTCACTACCGCAACCAGTTTGCTGGCGGGCGCCAGTTCACGCAGACGTTGCAGGTTGTGTCGCAGAGCGCGGCGGTTGATAACTACAGTTGCCGCTTGCATTTGAATTCCTTAATAAAAGAAGGCGGAAGGATTACTCATCATCATACTGAGGACCGGCATAATTATCGAAACGCGACCACTGGCCGTTAAAGGTCAGTCGCACGGTGCCGATCGGACCGTTACGTTGTTTACCAATGATAATTTCCGCGATGCCTTTAAGATCGCTGTTCTCGTGATAGACCTCATCACGGTAAATGAACATGATTAAGTCGGCATCCTGTTCGATAGAGCCGGACTCACGCAGGTCGGAGTTGACCGGGCGCTTATCGGCGCGCTGCTCCAGCGAGCGGTTAAGCTGCGACAGCGCCACCACCGGCACCTGCAGCTCTTTCGCCAGCGCCTTCAGCGAGCGGGAGATTTCGGCAATCTCAAGGGTACGGTTGTCGGAGAGCGACGGCACGCGCATCAGCTGCAGGTAGTCGATCATAATCAGTCCGATGCCGCCGTGCTCGCGGGCGATACGCCGCGCGCGGGAGCGCACCTCCGTCGGCGTCAGGCCGGAGGAGTCATCGATATAGATATTGCGCTTTTCCAGCAGGATGCCCATGGTGCCGGAGATCCGCGCCCAGTCTTCGTCGTCCAGTTGACCGGTACGAATGCGGGTCTGATCGACGCGCGACAGCGAGGCCAGAGAACGCATCATGATCTGTTCCGAGGGCATCTCGAGACTGAAGATTAATACCGGTTTGTCCTGCAGCATCGCCGCGTTTTCCACGAGGTTCATCGCGAAGGTCGTTTTACCCATCGATGGACGGGCGGCGACGATAATCAGATCCGACGGCTGCAGGCCGGCGGTCTTTTTGTTGAGGTCGTCGTAGCCGGTATTGACCCCGGTGACGCCGTCATGGGGCTGCTGGAACAGCTGTTCGATACGGGCGACAGTGGCATCGAGGACATCGGCGATGTTCTTCGGCCCTTCGTCTTTGTTGGCCCGGCTTTCGGCGATTTTGAAAACCCGGGATTCGGCGAGGTCGAGCAGATCTTCGCTGGTTCGCCCCTGTGGGTCGAAGCCGGCTTCGGCGATCTCGTTGGCCACCGAAATCATTTCGCGCACCACCGCGCGTTCGCGCACGATGTCGGCATAGGCGCTGATGTTAGCCGCGCTGGGCGTATTTTTGGACAGTTCGGCCAGATAGGCGAAGCCGCCCACGCTGTCCAGCTGCCCTTGACGCTCCAGCGACTCGGCGAGCGTAATCAGGTCAATCGGGCTGCCGGACTCCTGCAGGCGCGCCATCTCGGTAAAAATATGACGGTGCGGACGGGTATAAAAGTCGTCGGCAACGACGCGTTCGGCGACGTCGTCCCAGCGCTCGTTATCCAGCATTAAACCGCCCAACACCGACTGCTCCGCTTCAATCGAGTGCGGCGGGACTTTCAGCCCGGCGAGCTGCGGATCGCGTTCGCGGGTTTCTGTCTGTGGTTTGTTGAAGGGTTTATTTCCTGCCATAGCCTAACATTTCACCGATCCGGAAAAGAGCGTGACAGTATAGCGAGAAAGCCATTGCCGCTAAAGAACCCATTAAGCGTGGCAGGCCTGAGGCGGGTAAGAAAATCCGTCGCCGCCGGCGCAGGCTGTTAAGCTTACTGAATAATCTCGGAACAACACAGGAGCGAACATGGCAACACGCATCGAATTTTCGAAACACGGGGGACCGGAGGTGCTTCAGGCGGTTGAGTTCACGCCACGCGATCCCGCAGAACATGAGATTCAGGTCGAAAACAAAGCCATCGGCATCAACTATATCGACACCTATGTTCGCAGCGGCCTCTATCCGCCGCCGTCGCTGCCGAGCGGCCTGGGCACCGAGGCGGCCGGCATCGTCAGTAAAGTTGGCCATGGGGTCACGCATATTAAGGTAGGCGATCGGGTGGTGTACGCCCAGTCGGCGCTCGGCGCCTACAGCACGGTACACAATGTGCTGGCCGACAAAGCGGCGGTCCTGCCGGACGCTATCTCTTTCGAACAGGCCGCCGCGTCGTTCCTCAAAGGATTAACGGTCTGGTATCTGCTGCGCAAAACCTATGAAATTAAGCCTGATGAGATGTTCCTGTTTCACGCGGCCGCTGGCGGCGTGGGGCTGATAGCCTGTCAGTGGGCGAAAGCGCTGGGGGCGAAACTTATCGGTACCGTCGGCAGCGCGCAGAAAGCGCAGCGCGCCAAAGAGGCGGGCGCCTGGCAGGTGATTAACTATCGCGAGGAGTCTATCGTGGAGCGGCTCAAGGCGCTCACCGACGGTAAGAAAGTGGCCGTCGTCTACGACTCGGTGGGGAAAGATACCTGGGAGGCCTCTCTGGACTGTCTGCAGCGCCGCGGCCTGATGGTCAGCTTTGGTAACTCCTCCGGTCCGGTGACCGGCGTTAATCTGGGGATCCTGAATCAAAAAGGCTCCCTGTACGTCACTCGCCCATCGCTGCAGGGCTATATCACCAACCGGGAAGAACTGGAGGAAGCCTGCAGTGAATTGTTTTCGCTGATCGCCAGCGGGGTGATTAAAGTGGACGTGGCTGAAAGTCAGATCTATCCGCTGAGCGAAGCGCGGCGGGCGCATGAAGTTCTGGAGAGCCGGGTGACGCAGGGTTCGAGTTTGCTGCTGCCATAAGTTGGCAGAAGGGGCAAAAGTTTAGGGCTTCCACCTGGGAAGCCCTTACTTTTTTTTAGTTCGGCTGTATGTAGGGTACAGCGCGATGAATTCGTTAACGCGCTAATAGTGACAGATTTGCGCAGCAATGCCTACGCGGTTGTCTGCAAAATTGTTCAGGTTGTGACGCACCCCTCAATACCTTAGTAACGCCAACGGTTATTGTCGCGAAAAGCATTTCCGTTCGGGGATTTCAGCGCCCGAATAACCCACACCGCCGCCACCGCCAGCAGCAGCCACGGCAGTAATTTGATCATCAAGGCGAACAACCCGCCGACGAACATCAGCGCCGTCGCCACCACGATTGCCGCGATAATCCCCAGCAGCGATACGCCGGTGACCAGCAGCATGACAAAAAATCCAATGACAAATAGCAGTTCCAGCATGGTTCTCTCCCCAAAAAATGAATACTTCACTCTGCAGGTATTACAAAAAGCATGCCAAACATAAGCACTTGACTTTAAAAGAAAACGCCCCGCGTCAGTGCGCGAGGCGTGGTCAATTTCACCAGGTTTTGGTCAGAAATTAACGTTTATCGGCCACCAGCTTCAGGGCATGCTCCAGCACCGCAATATCGGCGCCGGCTTTATGCGCATTTTCGCTCAGGTAGCGACGCCACTGGCGAGCGCCAGGGATCCCCTGAAACAGCCCCAGCATATGGCGGGTAATATGGCCCAGATAGGTGCCCTTGCTGAGCTCGCGCTCAATATAGGGGTACATGGCTCGCACCACCGTTACCGGATCGGCATCCGCGCCGGCGACGCCGAAAATTTCGCGGTCGACCGAGGCCAGAATGCCCGGGTTCTGATAGGCCTCACGCCCGACCATCACCCCATCCATATGCTCAAGCTGTACTCTGGCTTCGTCCAGCGATTTGATGCCGCCGTTGATCGCCATCGTCAGATGGGGGAAATCGCGCTTCAGCTGCCAGACGCGGGGGTAATCCAGCGGCGGGATCTCGCGGTTCTCTTTCGGGCTCAGCCCGGAGAGCCAGGCTTTGCGGGCGTGAATAATAAACATCTCACACTCGCCCTTGCCGGAGACCGTCTCAATGAAATCGCACAGAAACTCATAGCTATCCTGGTCGTCGATACCGATACGGGTTTTTACCGTGACCGGAATCGACACCACATCGCGCATCGCCTTGATACAGTCGGCCACCAGCTGCGCATTGCCCATCAGGCAAGCGCCAAACATCCCGTTCTGCACGCGGTCGGAGGGGCAGCCGACGTTGAGGTTGATCTCATCATAGCCGCGCGCCTCGGCCAGCTTTGCGCACTGCGCCAGGGCCTGGGGATCGCTGCCGCCGAGCTGCAGAGCAACCGGGTGCTCTTCTTCGCTATAGGCCAGATAGTCCCCTTTGCCGTGAATAATCGCCCCGGTGGTCACCATTTCGGTATACAGCAGCGTATGCCGCGACAGCAGCCGCAGGAAGTAGCGGCAGTGTCGGTCGGTCCAGTCGAGCATCGGCGCGATGGAGAAGCGGTGAGCAGGGAAAACAGGTGACGTTGATTCAGGCATCATGGCGAATAAATAAGCATCCGGGTAAAAAGGGGCGCTACTATAGCATAAAGATACACCACAGGCGCATAGTGCGCCGCGCTTCGCCCCTCACCTGAAATGATTACTTTTTCCGCGGCTTGCCGTCGTGTGGACCGAAGAACTGCGGCGGATGGTCAACCCAACGATCCTGGCGCGTCGCGGCATAGCCGGGATTGAGCGGGTAATAAATGCGGTTGTACTTCTTGTTGGCCTCGCCCACCACCAGCAGACGAACTTCCTGCTCGGTGTTATTGAGAAAGGTGTGGCAGATGCCGGTACCAGCGGGAAAACCCACGCTGTCGCCGGGCTCCAGCTTCCAGAGATAGCCGTTTATCCACACTTCCGGATAGCCCTCCAGCACGTAGATGAACTCTTCCTCATCGCTCTCCGCGTGTGGATAAGAGGTGCGCCGCCCGGGCGGCAGCCGCTCGTGGTGGATCCCCAGCCGGTTGAGACGTAAACCTCGCCCCAGCGGCGCGCCGATTGAAAAACGCTCCGGGCTGTCGGGATAAGTAGCATCGTCGGGCCCTTCCAGTTCGCGCCAGTGGCGAATGCAATCAGGTCGTTTCATCGTTTTCTCCCGAAAATGAGACACTTCAGATATAGCATACCCAGGGTCGGGCGTGTTGTGATTAAATCGGACATGGTGGTTTTAGCGAGCGGCTAAGGCGTAGTCTGCTCGAGAATAAGCGGCCAGCGCTCGGGACGGGCGCCGGTGCCGACAACCTGAAGTATGACCCGTATCACCTGCCGGCTCTCGGTGTTTTCTGAGGAACGTGATAAAGTAACAGATTCAAATTCACGCAATCCGAGGATGCTCATGGATAAGACCCCTTCGCAAGAGATGTTAGCGCATGCTGAAAAGCTTTGCGCACAGCGCGGCGTACGCCTGACTCCACAGCGTCTGGAAGTGTTGCGCCTGATGAGCCTGCAGCAAGGGGCAATCAGCGCCTACGATCTGCTGGACTTGCTACGTGAAAAAGAGCCGCAGGCGAAACCGCCGACGGTTTACCGTGCGCTGGAGTTTTTACTCGAGCAGGGTTTTGTCCATAAGGTAGAGTCAACCAATAGCTATGTGCTGTGCCATCTGTTCGACCAGCCGACCCATAGCTCGGCCATGTTTATCTGCGACCGCTGCGGCGTGGTAAAAGAAGAGGCGGCGGAAGGGGTGGAAGATATCATGCATACGCTGGCGGCCCGCATGGGGTTTGCCCTGCGCCACAATGTGATAGAAGCTCACGGGCTTTGCGCGGGCTGCGTGGAAGTCGAAGCCTGCAGCACCCCGGGACACTGCCAGCACGATCATACTATTCAGCTCAAAAAGAAAGCCCGCTGAGCGGCTGCCGCAGCGGGAAAAAGGGTTAACGGCGCGTCCCTGCGCCATTCAGACAGGCACTAACACAAATGCTTCATTCTTCGGATCAAGGAACGCTACCAGCGATAGTCGTTCTTATGCTCCCAGTCTGAGACTTCTTTCTCAGCCTGATCTTTCTCATAGCCGTAACGCTCCTGAATTTTGCCGACCAGCTGGTCGCGCTTCCCTTCGATTACGGTCATATCATCATCGGTAAGTTTGCCCCACTGTTCCTTGGCTTTACCTTTAAACTGTTTCCAGTTACCGCCGATTTCGTCTTTATTCATAATAACGTCCTCATCATTCGGTGGGTTTACAGCCCGTTTTGTGCCGGACATGGTATTAACTATAGATGAGAATGCTGGCGTCGATTCGTTATTCGGAATTTTTAACCATCGCACCGCGGGATAACGCGAAGAGGATGTTCCCGGCTTGCGCCACGCTGAGCCGGGCTATTGAATCGCCCTGTAAGCGTAGCGCGACCGGGGAAGGTCACGGCTAGCGGCAATGACGGGAGATAACTAACTAAACCATGTGCCGCGTCGCCAGTGTCGACGCCAGATCAGCGCCAGCGACAGGCCGCGCAGGGCGAGGAACACCGCCAGCGCCAGCCACAGACCATGGTTGCCAAGCACCGGTAGCGTAAGCAGCGTCACGGCAAACCCCGCCGCGGCGACCGCCATACTGTTCCTCATCTCAGCGCCGCGCGTCGCGCCGATAAACATGCCGTCCAGCAGATAACACCAGACGCCGACCACCGGCAGGATCGTCTGCCAGATCAGATAGCGATCGGCCAGCTGCTGCAGGGAAGGCAGTGAGGTTAACAACGCGATAATGTACTGCCCCGCCAGGCTGTAAATCAGGGCAAACGCCAGCGCCACCATGCCGGACTGCCGGCAGGCCGCCCGCCACACCTCCAGCAACTGGCTACCGTCGCGCGCGCCGTAGGCCTGGCCGGAGTGAGCCTCCACGGCATAGGCAAAGCCATCCAGCGCGTAGGCGGTAAAGGTCAGCATGGTCATCAGTACGGCGTTCACCGCCACGATGTCGCTGCCCAGACGGGCGCCGAATACGGTCAGCGCGCCAAAGCACAGCTGCAGCAGCAGCGAGCGCAGCATGATGTCCCGATTCAACGCCAATAAACGGCGCAGATCCCCGCGCCAGGCATTTTTCAGCATCGCCAGCGACACGCCGCGCAGCGTCAGCACCCGCTTCGCCATCAGCAGGCCAATAATGAGGGTGGCGTACTCCGCGGTGACCGTGGCCAGCGCCGCTCCCTGGACGTTCATCCGCAGGCCCATCACCAGCCACAGATCGAGCACAATATTCAACAGATTACCCACCACCAGCAGAATAACCGGCGCCCGGGCGTACTGGACGCCCAGCAGCCAGCCGAGCAGCACCAGGTTGGCCAGCGAGGCGGGGGCGCTGAGCCAGCGAATTTCGAGGAACCGCCGGGCCTGCTCCAGTACGGCATCACTGCCACCCACAATATGCAGCGCAAGATCAATCAGCGGCGTTCGCAACAGAACGATTAACGCGCCAGCACCGAACGCCAGAATGAGCGGCTGAACCAGCGCACGCGCCAGACGCAGGGGATCTTTTGCACCATACGCCTGGGCCGTCAGGCCCGTCGTACTCATGCG
>ERZ773227.2183-NODE-2183-length-10919-cov-3.448454_pt1 | contig 10919 bp, 10 predicted proteins | sample MGYA00580525_ERZ773227 | MGnify/ENA primary metagenome ERZ773227 (study PRJEB29015, sample SAMEA2737782) | human gut metagenome | biome: human gut; feature: human-associated habitat; material: faeces | place: China | collected 2012 ... | reverse complement strand
AGTCCTTTTCGTAGATACAGAAATAAACCTCCGATTTGAGAGAACCAATATAAAGCGTATTTCCCATTCCGTATTTATCCTGTTCATTGCTTCTCACCAACTCACCGCTGCGGTAACTCTTGAAGCTGCGGAATACGGAAATACATTCTTCATGGTTGCATTTCTCTGTCAGCTCCGGAATGTTCAAAATTCCTGCTATATCGTTGATGGCAAGGTCAAGACGTTTCATTACACCTCCCTCCACCAGAGCGTCCATGAGAAAGTCATACCAGCTCCTATGCTGTGCCAGCAGATAGCTTTCCATCTGCCGGCAGCCTTTGCCTTTCAGCTCCAGCAATGTACCTTTTTCCTTATCGGGTGATGTCAGCACGAACACATCACCAAGCACATAATGTTCCGCATAGGAGTAGAATCCGTAGTCCTCATGTATCATTACGTCCAGTTTGAGTTGTAGAATATCCTCAACAACGTGCCGAACGTCCTGTGTGGGGAATCGGATTCTGACGTAATCGAATACCATTTCCAACGGATTCTCTGGATTCATTTTTTCCAGAGCGTCCGTGAATTTCCACTTGATTTCTTCTGTCAAGGCTACTTTTCCAGATTCAATCCTGCTGACATACTCTCGGCTGACACCAGCCATGACCGCAAGACGATTCTGGGAAACGCCGTACTGCGTCCGTTTTTCTTTGAGTTTATTTATCCAGTCGGTATCATTCAGTTTCAATCCCTCCAATCGAAAAAGGAATGTGACAGTTACCGATTTTGTCACACTCCCTCGAATGTTTGAAAAGTCCTCTGTTTTCAAGGACTTTTTGATATGTGATTGATTGTTTCCAGATAATTTGTGCCCCCCTGTTAGATAACGGGGGCGATAAGCTGGCGCGGCGAACCGCACCAGCACAGGCTAGTCCGTACCTGCGTCTTTCGCTTCGCACGCCGCCTGTCCGTCCTGCCTGTTTTGTGTAAGTCTCCCTATCTCTTTTAGAAAATCGTGTCCTTTTGGTACAAGGGGAGTGTAAAATTCGGATATGACACTGTTTCCTGTATCAACGTAGCCACGTCCTTTGATCTGTTTCAGAAAAAAGTCCTTGTCTACTTCACCGAACATCATACTGTAACCAAGCTCCGACATACGCCCCAATGCCACACGGAAATTGAACTGGTCACGGATTCCGTCACCGAGATATTTTGCGTCCGGTCGCTGACAGGCAAGGATAAGAAAGTAACCTGCCTGTCGTCCGAGCATGACTATCTGTTTGAGCTTATTCAAAACAGCAGCGTTTTCTTTTGTCGTCAACATTTCCATAAATGCAACATATTCATCAAAGATAAGGAAGTGGGGCGATAGTCCTAAATAGGCGTAGTTTTCACCTGTCTTGTAGTTATCCATGAGTTTCATAGCTTCACTTCTTGCCATCATACCATCATAGAACCTGTCAATACAGGCGGTTATATCGTCCTTTTTGTAGTAAACTTCTGGCATGACGACAGATAAATCTGCAAGGTCAGCATTTTTAGGGTCTAACACATACATGATGGCATTGCAACGGAGCAGAGCTTCAATAACAGTAAGAATAAAGTAAGTTTTACCACCGCCAGTGCCACCAGCAATCAGCATATGGGGGAGCTTGTCATACTCCCACCAGACATTTTTCATCAAACGCAGCTTTCCGTTCTCCGCCTGTACTTCGTCAATGGTAATACGATTTGCAACCGTATCATAAAGCAACACATACTCCACAAAAGAATCATGTAGCTCTTTTGACACCAGCTCACAGTACAAACCTGTTTCCAGCTTCTTTTCCAAATGTAGGAGCTGGTCTTGATATTTTCCCAGCGTGATTTCTGTACGAATATATAATAGTCCATTATCCATACGGTAATACAGTTTAGGAAAGTAGGTGATTTTCTCTTTCTTGCCGGACGCTGGTAAATCCTTGAAAAATCCGCTGTCCTGTGTCGTTTCCGATTCATACCAGCCATTTTCAAGTATCATGCGTGCCAGCTTTTGACGGTGAAAGAGCTGTTTTACTTTGTCATACTGGAAATGCCGATATAAAAGAGCAACAATCACACAGACCAAAACTGAAACTATGACAGTAACTATCATATATGGCGTGACCGAAAAATGGACGTTGCCATCTTGAAACAGTGAGGTTGATTTCCAATCAGTAGTAATGATTGTCTTTAGGTTCAGCAGCATAACCACTGTAAGGAACAGCAGGAGCAGCGAGCCAGACAAGAAACGAAAAACCAGTGATTTATCACTGGCTCTGATATGATTCCCACGTTTATTGAGTTGTGGCATATAAAATTCTCCTTTCCATGAAAAAAGCAGCAAACCATATAGATTTACTGCTTACATACACATTATTTCATTAAGTTTAAAACAGTTTATTAAAATCAATGTTATAACCAGCCGCTTTCAGTTCCTTAGCAATTTCGATCTTCCAAGCACCACTTTCATCATAGGAAACATATACCACACCTGAAATATCGTTTGGTTTTTCAACATCATTTTTTACAAGAGCACAAACATTTTTTCTTTGTAACTTTCCTATAAGATACCCATGCTCAAAGACAACATTTTGACGTGCTCTATACTTTAATTCCGCTCCATCGTTAGCTAATCCTCCTTTGTCACACGGAGTATACAATACTATACCGAAACCAACATTTGAATATCGCTCAATTTTTTCAATAATTGTTTCACCCTCACTAGCCTGCTCATGAAGTATTATAGGTGTTAGTTTTAATTTTTCTAAAAATCGTGCAACTTCATTTTTTAAGCCATTATCATGTCCATGAACAATAAATATTTTATCACCGCTGATTGCTGGATTAGCTTGACTAATTGAAGGATTGGACAAATATTTTTCATATTCTTCACGATTGGCTTGAATATCCTCATTAATCTCTTTAATGGTTTGCGTATTCTTTTTATGGTTTTCAGGGCTTATCACATATTGATTGCTACAAATATGTGATAAATTATCCTTATACCAATCCTCAATAATATTACAGCAGTATTCTAAAATATCAATAGTCATGGTATCATTTTCCAAATTGTTTTTTAAGGTCTTGCAAGGTATAGATACGATTGGTTCAGAGGTATAATCATCAATACTTTCAATAATACTTAAGAGCTTTATTTTAAGAATACTATAATTAATCATACATAATTACCTCTTTTCTTTTGATTTGTAGAATAATTATACCCTATGTAACATCATATGAGAACACTTAAAATTACTTATTTTTGCTTTGAGAACTGTTTAAAGTAGTTAATTTACTCTTCAAAACAATATCATCTGCCTTGATATACCAGTCAACGTCTGCACCTTGAAAGGTAGCGGTTGCCACTGTATCAGCCACAGGATTGATAAGCTCCACCTCTGCGTTATAATCAAATTCCTTTAATGGAACAGAAGCCGGAATACTCACCTGTATCATGCGTCCTTGCTCCTTACACTTCAAATCGTAGGTACGCTCTTTGATTTCTTCAGAAACCGTACCGTCCTCATTCTGGATATGTACCTCTCGTCTTAAAGCAGAGAATTTCAATACCCCGAAAGTCTTTTCCTTGTCAATAATGATTCCATTTGCTAATCTCATAAAATTCTACCTCCTTTACGCTTTCACCATATCGTCTGCTGACAGGATATAGTTTGTGAATCCTCTGGTACCGATTTTGTAACCCTCTGCGGTGATTTTGGGATTGATAAGTTTAACTTTTTCCTCTGATTCAAAGTTCTTCTCACCAGCAGAAGCAGGCAGCACCACGATAATATCATCTGCCTTCTGTACGTCCGAATAAAGGTTGAAGCTACGGGAAACGACCGTCATACGTCCGTTGATCCTACGCTGTTCCACCTTATTTTCACCTGCAAACTCTAAATTCCCGAATGTCTTTTCCATGTTCGGGATAACATATCTTAATTCCATAAATTGTTTACCTCTTTTCTTTTTGATTTTGATTGATTTGTTATATAGTCCATTCTGCCAACAGGATAATATCTGTCTGCCTGTGGATAGTAAAGGGCAGGCGTTGTGCCGAAAGCACCCTTGACAATCCCCATTCAGAAAGATAAACCATAGTCAGGCAGAAGTTAGATAAAATATCAGCGGTATGCTGATTTTCCTAAAATAAATCTGTTTCCGGCGGTTCTTTGTTGTGGTAGTTCCTCAAACTTTATCCCTCCAATACTTCTTTGATTCCTGCTATGATATACTCCGCACAGGGTAAGGCGATTGCGTTTCCAAGCGCAGTACACCTTGCATTGTCGCTTGTCTGTTTTCCGAGATAGTCATACTTCGTCCAGTTGTCGGGAAGCCCCATCAGACGTTCGCATTCAAGCGGTGTTAGATAGCGGATAACTCCGTCTTTTTCTTTTCCCTCATACCAGAACGAAAAAATATTGACCGCACCAGCTAAAAGAGTGGGAAAAGGGTCATCTGCCCGTCCGAAGCTTCGTAGGAATCCGGGTATATCCCCCGATTTTGCACAGCTTCGCATTCGTCTTTCCTCAAAGGGACATAAGACGGGTATTCCCCTCCCTGTTTCAGCAGAAGATATTCCACCGGCTCCGGCGGAGGATAGCCCGCCCTCTCTGCCAGTATCAGGAAGTGGGTGCAGTTGACGGGATTTAAGTAATATTTCTGCGGCACGCTGTCCTCCAAAATCTGCCACGACAAAGACGCGCTTTCTTCTCTGTACGAGGGTGGGTTCTCCCCAATACTGGGCGTCCAAGAGGCGCCAGCAGACGTCAGCGAAACGCCCTCTAACCATTCCGCATTTTGCCCATCTTCCAGAAGCAGGCATTGGAATCTCGGAATCTGTGAATGATTCCAGCACGGATTTAAAGTCCAGCCTGTGATTTGATGAAAACGCTCCTGCGACGTTTTCCCAAACAGCGATAACTGGAAATATGCCATTGGTCGCACACCTCATTTCTTTTATGATTCTGATTGCATGATAGAAAAGCCCCGATTTATTCCCTGCCAGACCCTCACGGAATCCGATTGTAGAAAGATTCTGGCAGGGTGAGCCGAATGTGATGATATGCACCGGAGGGATTTCAGAGCCTTTCAGCTTCGTAATATCCCCCAAGTGGAGCATATCGGGGAAATGCCTTTTTGTAATGGAAATTGGTACCTTTTCAATCTCACTGGCCCATACAGGGGTAATCCCGTGACGGGAGGCCGCAAGAGGGAATACGCCGATTCCGTCAAACAGGCTCCCAAGTGCCAGGCTCATTATCTGTTTCCTTTTCTTCGGAATCTCTTATATCTGGCAAAGATAAGACCGGCAGCGGAAATTCCCATCATGGCGAATAATGCGACAAATGGCGTATTGTCGCCTGTTTTTGGTGAATCGCTTGTCTTTGTTGGTGTGCCAGGTTCTTCTGGTGTCGTAGGGGATTCTGGCTTCTCTTTGATAGTTACCGTCTGCCCCTCGTCCTTGATGTTCTTATGTTCAGCCACTTTGATAGGCTCGTCTGGATTGGACGTATCATACAATTCTTCAAACGTCACAAGCTCTTTGCCGCCAAGTTCCGAAGCATTGAACGTAAATTCAATCTGAACTTCCATCTGACAGTCCGTAGCGGTGAAAGTAAGGTCATTTTCTACACGTTTACCATTCACCAGAAGTTCTGCATTTTCAGACTTCACCATTTCCCAACCTTTAAGGGTATATTTCACGCCTTTTTCAAGACCATCTAAAGTGACCGTATCGACAATCGTTACTTTGTTGTCTGCTTCAATCATCTTTTCACCTGTTACCTTGTCTGTGGAGGTTGTGTGCATAGTGATGATACGTTCCGTAATCGTCACCGTTTGCCCCTCGTCCTCTATGCCCTTATGTTCCGCTACCTTTGTAGGTTCGTCTGGATTAGATAAATCATATAATTCTTCAAATGTCACAAGGTCTTTTCCTGCAAGCTCGCTGGCATTGAATGTAAATTCAATCTGGACTTCCATACTGGAATCTTTCGCAGTAAAGGTATAGTCACTTTCTACAGGCTTACCATCTACAAGAAGCTGTGCATTTTCAGATTTCACCATCTGCCAGCCTTTGAGCTGATAGGTTGTACCTTTTTCCAAGCCATCTAAAGTGACCGTATCAATGACAGTTACCTCCTTACCAGCAACAATCATCTTTTCACCTGTGGCTTTGTCGGCAGCGTTGGTATGAATCGTAATCACTCGTTCCTCGATAGTCACGGTCTGCCCCTCGTCCTCAATGTCCTTGTGTTCTGCCACTTTGATAGGCTCGTCTGGATTGGATAAATCATACAATTCCTCGAATGTCACAAGGTCTTTGCCGCCAAGAGCAGAAGCATTGAATGTATAGGAAACCTCAACTTCCATTTCTGATTTTTTCGCAGTGAATGTGTAATCACTTTCTACAGGCTTACCATCTACAAGAAGCTGTGCATTTTTAGACTTCACCATCTGCCAGCCTTTTAACTGATATTTTGTGCCTTTCTTCAAACCATCTAAAGTGACCGTATCAACGATAGTTACGTTTTTACCAGCAACGATTGATTTTTCACCTGTCACTTTATCGGCAGCGGTAGTATGGATAGTGATTTCCGGCTCATAATCATCTGTCAAAGTACCCAAGTCAATGACTACCTTATTTCTTGAAACTACCACATCAAACGCTGGAATCAACGTCATTCCCTTATTGGAATCACAGTGTAATTCTTCAATCTCATAAGTATCATAGAGCAAAGCACCTTTGCTGTCGTCTGGTGTGGAAGTACCGAACCAGATACCGTCCTCACTGGTTTTGTCAGCATTGGTATTTTGTTTATGAGATACCCAGTCAGAAGAAGTGGAGAATTGACCGTTTGCGTCTGTAACAATGATATGGCTCTCACCAGTCGTCTTGCTTGTGATTCTAAAGGGAACATTCGCAAGTCGCTTGTGAGTACCGTCACCAATTTTCACACCCTCAATATCCCCACGGATAATCTGGTTGTAGATGGAATGTGCTTCATCTGTTAAATCCACGATTTCACCGTCATTCACAATGTCAAACTCACGGTCAACCGCACCAGTTGTCAAATATCCTGTCGGATTTTTGGATTCTGAAATTTTATAGTGACCGTAAGGAAGTGTATCAGCGTCAGTTGCAGCGATACCGTCAACACCTGTATGGATTGTCTTGACGACCTCATTTTTGTTGTATAGCTTTCCATTTACCAAGACAGCATTATCATTTAAGGAAATGATTGTAAAGGCAGTATCTTTTAAAGTCGCACCGCCCTGTGCTTTCGTATCTTTGGTTTCAAGGTCACGTTTCTGGATTTTGACACCGCCACGAATCACCTTGTCCGATACGGAATACTGGTTGCTGCCGCTTAACGCTGCAAGCTCACCATCTTCTGTAATCTGTGTCACATAGACACCTTTAATCTGTTCAGAATTTCCTGCCGCCTGCATATAAGCACCCTCCAATAAGTAACCGTTTGGGGCAGTCTTTTCTTCTACTGTGATAGTACCAAGTGGCAAGCAGATTGTACCGTTTTGTGTATAGAAGCTGTCACCCGATATCTTATAGGAATCGGCTAAACGTGTAATATAATGGACTTCTTTGTTGCTGTCCTTTTCAGCGATTGTCTTTGTCGTCCATGTGCGTGTTGGTTCTGATGGAAGATTACCTTTTGTATAATATCCGTCATAATACTTCCAGACAAACTCTGCACCCTCCAAAGAAGCGTTACCCTGTGCAGTAGCTTTTCCTGTTTCCATATCAATCTTGAAAAGCTCAACCAAAGTGTCTGTGACCTTTGGTGTATCGCTCACTTTCAATGTGGAAGTTTCACCAGCCTTGACCGTAAGGGTATAGACGTTCTTATCTAACTGGAATCCCTTTGGAGCTTTCGTCTCTTTTACATAGTATGTCGCAGCTCTTAATTCCACAGTATCAGTATTTCCGTTACTATCTGTCGTAAGTGTGGCAACAGATTTCGTGCAGCCTTTATCAGAATAGATACCATAAGTCGCACCAGAGAGAGAATAGCAGTCATTCCCGTTTGTAACTGTGGTATTACTGGAAGATTTCTGAATTTTGCCATTCCCGACAGCCAGCTTCGCCCAGAACTGACCTAAATCCTGCCCCTCACCAGTATAGATATAACCGCCGCAATCGTAACGGTCTTTGTTTTCTTTAGCGAAGGCCTTTGCATTCTCATAGACTTCTGACTGGATTTTCTCTGATATTTCATCATAGGCGGCTCGTACATTGTTGTAACCCCAACCTAAATGAACGCTTAATCTTCGCCAGACAACACATTGTTCCAATAGATAAGCCTGTTTGCTGGAAAGACTGTGAGTTTTGGAATACTGTTTGACATATTCCAGATTCAAAGCTACATCTGATATTTGGTCGCTACTCATTCTGTCTTTAGCGTCAACACGATTTTTATATCCCGATTTAAAGTCAGTGTTAATATCTACACAATAGGCAATCTGCCCGTCAGCGTTCATTATACTTTCTTCAAAACTGGAAACCTCTGAACCGCCATTATCAATCTTGACGATTGTTCCTGCTTTACCGTCCGTAGTGGTGTAGACGGAATCCGCAGCATGAACTTGTTTGACAGGTAAAGTAGTAAATACAGTTGCAAGGGTAAGGAAACCCGTAAGCAATCGTTTCATAATCTTATTCATATTTCTTGATTCTCCTTTCATTTTGGGTAAAAAAATAGACGCTCATTTCTGAACGTCTATAAATAACTATATTAACTTTTGATTACTCGGCAGGATGTTTTGAAAGATATCGCGAATAGTCCGTATCAAATTGCAATGACTTTAACTGTTCTTCAATAATTTGAAGCATATTTTTTCCTTCAAGAATTGATTCAAAATCTTTGATAGAAAAATCAATAATGCAATATTTATCTTCAAGTTTCTCTTTATGAAGATAGAATTTCTTAATAAGTCCCGATCCATTACTCCAACCTGTTCCACTTACTCCATGATACGAAAATAATATTCCAATTTTTACATTATTAGTAAGTAACAGACTGCAAAATTTTCCTATGTATGTAACACTTACCGATTTATCATAGTTTTTACATTCTCCTAAAAAACATTCCAATTTAGAATTAACCAAATGATAACTTAGTAGAATTTTCCCCTTTGGCGTCAACGAAACAAGTTGATCAATTTCATTTGTCGACGTCCGTAGGTTTCTGTCTACATAAAAAATATTGCCAGATATAGTTAATAAATATGAAACCAGTTTTTCTAATGCTTCTCCTTTTAAATTATGTAAATTTGCAGATACAGTATCCGATTGTCCTTTTACACTATGCAGTTTCTTAAAATCATCAAGCAACTGAGCATATGTTTTTTTTGTAAATCATTAAGTTGGCAAATTCTCTCATAACGCAATTCATCAGATATATTCTCCAATACATTTAGTGCCTTAGATATCTCCATATCAGATTTATTAATCATCTCGCATCACCTTATAGATTATAAAAGAATTTTCTAATGTAGAAAGTTCCCCATGACACAATTCGCATTCAAAAGTCTCTGGCAACTCATTAAACAAACGCACTGTACCCATAGACTTTTGACAATTACTACAATACAATTCATAATAACTTTGTAAAACGCCCTGCTCCTCTAAAGCAGACAAAAAATCATAGATTTCTGGTAAGGATAAAGAAAATTTTCTCTTCAATACACCGGGATAAATCCACATATTTATCTTATAGTTCTTAAAAAAGTCAACTAATGCGGTGATATTTACATTGTTATTCAATTTGTATTGTATCGTCATTTCTATGATTGACAACGTATTTGATAACATAATTCATCCGCTCCATTCCGATCAGCACATTACTGTAATAATGCTGTATTAAGCAATATTCATTATTCATGTAATTAAAAACAAATTTTACACGAATACTTCTTGTTTTAATTTCATTCTCCCACAATAATTCAATCCACGGGTAGTCTGACATTTCTTCCATTTCAAACATGAATTGTTCTAAGGCTTCTCTAAAATCCGGAACCTTTTCCAATTCTGCTTGATTGTCACTCAATAAGGACCTTAATTCCCCAAGAAATGGTAAAACATATTCTTGATTATTTCCAACTTCTAACTGAGCATTGCCACCACTCGGAAGTTTCATATATTGAGCAATCAATTTTACGTTGTTATCATGTTTACACACATTGACCATGAAATCCAAATCTAATGGATTCAAATTACACTCAAAATGTACTTTAAGATATTCTACCATTTCTGCAATCAAATCCGCATAAATAGTTTGTTCTTTTCTGTCCGATAGAAACACTCTTTTTAAAACATCGAACCGAAATTCTATAAGCTCGCCCTCTTCATGAAAGACTACCAAAAAAGGATATTTTGTTAAAAATTCCTCCTGTGTTAATGGATGAACTGCTGCAAAAGCTAAATTGAATTTCAAAAAATTGTATCCCTCTGAACTATATGCAACCGGTTCTCCAAAAGAAGTATAAAGGTATTCATTTTCATAACATTCGTTTAAAGGGGATATTTTTTTTACCCTCTCTAAAATCTTTGCAAAATCATCACATGTAAAAAGTACAGAGTATTTATAATCTTTTATAAACTCCCACTTTTCAATAAAAAAACAAGCTCTTTTGCTTTGACGTATACATGTCACCAATTGCTCAGTCAACGCTTTTTCCGAGATATCAACCATATCCATTCCATCTAAACAAAGCTGCCCAGAAGTATCCACTTCCTTAGTTGCAATGCCTTTTTGGATAAATCGCTTTACTAAGTAACGTTTCAACTTATCTGGATACAATTCTATTGTTTTTTCGAGGTATTCTAAATAATTTTCTTGTAGCATGTAACCCCTCTTTTCTATAATATACTTCTTTGATTTGATTATACGTTATTT
>ERZ773227.2176-NODE-2176-length-10943-cov-13.012950_pt1 | contig 10943 bp, 10 predicted proteins | sample MGYA00580525_ERZ773227 | MGnify/ENA primary metagenome ERZ773227 (study PRJEB29015, sample SAMEA2737782) | human gut metagenome | biome: human gut; feature: human-associated habitat; material: faeces | place: China | collected 2012 ... | reverse complement strand
AGTTCGTCCCCAACCCCCTCCTGTGAAAAAGGGGTTCTGAAAAGCCCGCAGGCTTTTCAGAACCCCAAATTAAAAATCGTTTTCCGCTAATGATGCGCAGAGCGCAGCGGAGCGCATTCTAAATCGTGATTTTGAATCGAGGCAGTATCTATGAACTACGAACAGGCAATGGAATACATCCACGCGGTGCAGTGGGCGGGGCATAAGCCCGGGCTTACCCGCACCCGCACCCTGCTGGCTGCACTGGGCGACCCGCACAAAAAGCTGCAATTCGTCCATGTGGCGGGCACTAACGGCAAGGGCAGCACGGCGGCGATGCTGGCTTCCTGCCTGCAAGCCGCCGGTTACCGGGTGGGGCTGTATACCTCGCCCTTCATCAACCGGTTCAACGAGCGCATCCAGATCAACGGGCAGCAGATCCCGGACGAGGCGCTGGTAAAGCTGGTGGAGCAGGTAAAGCCCGCCGCCGATGCCATGGAGGATGTGCCCACCGAGTTCGAGATCATCACCGCACTGGGAATGCTCTATTTTGCGCAGCAGCAGTGCGATATCGTAGTGCTGGAGGTGGGACTTGGCGGCACGCTGGATTCCACCAATGTTATTGAAAAGCCTGCCTGCGCGGTGATCACCGCACTGGGCATGGACCACGTCAAGGAGCTGGGCCCTACGCTGGCGGATATCGCCGCTGCAAAAGCGGGCATCATCAAGCCGGGCTGTCCGGTGGTGAGCTACGGCGGCGCACCGGAGGCAGACGCCGTGCTGCGCCGGGTGGCAGCGCAGCAGCACGCTCCCTTTACGGAGGTGGACTTTGCAAAGCTGCAAATCACCGGCGGGGATCTGGATGCAGTTACCTTCAGCTTTGACGGGCTGGACGGGGTGCGGCTGCCGCTCATCGGCAGCTATCAGCCCCGCAACGCCGCACTGGCCATTACCGCCCTGCGGGTGCTGCGGCAGCAGGGCTGGAACATCCCGGAAAGTGCCATTCGCACCGGGCTGGAGCAGGTAAGCTGGCCCGGGCGCTTTGAGCTGCTGCGCCACAGCCCTGCCTTTGTGCTGGACGGCAGTCACAATGCCCACGGGATGCGCGCCACGGTGCAGAGCCTGAAAGACCGTTTTCCCGGGCAGAAATTCGTCTTTCTGGTCAGCATTATGGCGGACAAAGACGTGGACGAGATGCTGGCGCTGTTGGCACCGCTGGCCGAGCGGTTCGTGACCGTGACGGCGCACAACCCCCGCGCCATGCCGGCGCAGACGCTGGCGGAGCATATCCGCGCCTACGGCTGCACCGCCGAGGCTGCGGACAGCATCGAGGCCGGTGTGGCGCGTGCGGAAGAACTGGGCGGCGAAGGCCCGGTGTGCGCACTGGGAACGCTGTATTTCTCCGGCGATGTCCGGCAGGCCTTTGCCAAAATAAATAAAGCATAAAGCGATGGGGTTACTGCAAAATGCAGTAGCCCCATCGCTTATATAATACTATTTATACCCGCAGCTGCTTTTTTGCCATTTGCAGCGCACGGCACAGCGGGCGGTAGAGCAGCAGCATCAGCACAAAATTGCCAACGCCGTGCAGTGCATCGTAGCTCAGGCCGCTGAGCCACCAGCTCAGGGCAAAGGCGGGCGTTTTGGCAAATAGATACACCGCCGCGCACAGCCCGCCGAAGCACAGGCCGTACAGCCCGCTGAACACTGCCCAGAAAAAGGCGTTGTCCATGCGGCGCAGCAGCCATGCAAGCAGCGCCAGCAGATACCACACATACAGGTACATCACCCACCACAGGCCAAAGCCGTACAGCACGCCCTGCAGCAGAATGAATACCGTGATGGCGCCGGGGGTCTCCCGGGGCAGTTCCAGTGCAAACAGGATGATGAGCAGGCTCACCGGCTCCAGATTGGGCAGACCGCTCATGGCCTGCTTGCTCACCACCAGCAGCGCGCCCATCAGGCCGCTGAGCACCAGCCGCAGCACCCGGGTGTGCAGCGCCACCGGCTTTTTACCCCTTGGTGTAGGTAAAGGCATAGCTGTCACCGTCGTGGAGTTCAATGTCGGCCACGCCCACGGTGGTCATCTCACCGGCAGCGTCGGTCAGGCACCACCATGCCTGGTCCTTATCATAGTCGGCAGTCTCGCCGTTCACGGTGGTCACAAAGCCGGCTTCGGCTTCTTCCTGACGGATGATCCCGGCCTCGGCCAGTGCGGTGCTCAGCTTTTCGCCGTCGGTTACGTTCAGCAGTACGCTGGAAACGCTGCCGTCCGCAGCGGTAACGGTGAACTCCACCGTGGCCTGTGCCTTACTGGCAGCGGAAGAAGCAGCCTCAGAAGCGGTCACAGAAGAAGCCACAGAGGAGGCTGCGCTGGAAGCGGTAGAGGAAGCGGAAGCGCCGCAGCCTGCCAGCAGGCAGACGGTCAGCACAGCACTGAGGGTCAGAACGGCAAATTTATGCAGAGTGTTCATGGTTCAAAATCTCCTTGTTTCGTGTTTTGCGTGCAGAGCACACGGCAGATATAGTACCATGAAACCGGCTGAAAATCAACATTTTTTCTGCATAGCTTCAAAATATGCAGCGGCGACGCCTACCTGATTGGCCTCACTGCTGAAGGCGCAGGGCACGATCTGGCAGCGGGGCAAGCCCTCCATGTAGGCCTGTCCCGCCCGGGAGGCGTACAGTCCATCGTAGGCGCTGCGCAGGCTTTCCAGCAGCAGGGGCTGCTTGCTGATGCCGCCGCCGATGGCCACCTTTTCCACATCCAGCAGAACGGTCAGGTTGTAGATCTGCACCGCCACCGCGTGGCAGAACCGCCGCAGCACCTCTAAGGCCTCCGGCTCTCCGGCATTGGCGGCGGCAAAAAAGCTGCGTCCGTCCAGCGGGGCATCCTCCGGCAGCGCCTTGCGGGCGCGGTACCATTTGAGCAGGTTGCTGGTGCTGCACTGGCAGGCCATGTTCTGGTCCGGGGCGTCCCACGCCTCGGCGTTGGTGTTGACAAAGCTGTACTCTCCGGCGGTAAAGTGCACCCCGCGCACCAGCTGTCCGTTGGCGATGATGCCGCCGCCCACGCCGGTGCCGATGATGAACACCGCTGCGTTGCAGCAGCCTTTCAGCGCGCCGTTTGCCAGCTCTGCCATGGCGGCGGCTTTGCCGTCGTTTTCCAGGATGACGGGGCAGCCGCACTTTTCTGCCAGCAGCTGCCCCACCGGGGTAGCGGTGTTGTACAGCAGCGCCCCGCCGTTGGACACATAGCCGGTGCGGTTATCCACAAAGCCCGGCAGCGCCATGGCAATGCCGCTCACCTCGTCCTTATGGGGCGCATACAGCCGATAGACTGCATCCAGAAACTGCGCCTGCGTATCCTGCGGCGTGGGCACCGCGCCGCTGTCCGTGCGGTGCATCTGCTCGTCCATGACCGAGTATTTGATCTCGGTTCCGCCTACATCAAAAACCATGATCTTCATCTTGTTGCCCTCCTGTAAACGGTCGTTTTCTGTCCCTATTATGGCAAATCAGCGCGGGAAAGTAAAGACCCGGCAAAAAGGAAAACTGTAAAAATCGCCCCGCCTTGCAGTTGCAATCCACCCCGCCCTGTGATATCCTGAAAAGAGAGTATCTGTTATATAAAGGAAGAAACTGCCATGGATTGCAAACTGCGTGCCAAAAACTGCGGCGGCTGCCCCCTGCTGGGGCTGGACTATGCCGCGCAGCTGAAACAGAAGGAAGAAAAAGTGCGTGCTCTTGTGGGCAAATACGGCCCGGTGCACCCCGTCCGGGGCATGGAGCAGCCCTACCACTACCGCAATAAGGTGATCTCCACCTTTGCTCCCGGCTTTGGTGGAAAGCTGACCTCCGGTATCTACGCGGCAAACAGCCATAAGGTACTGCCGGTGGAAAGCTGCCTGCTGCAGGACGAGGTGCTGGACAAGACCATGCAGGCGGTGCGGGCTGCCGCCAACGCCTGCCGCTACCAGCCCTACGACGAGGACAAGGGCACCGGGCTTGTGCGCCACTGCCTGCTGCGGCGGGGCGTAGCCACCGGGCAGGTGATGGTGGTGCTGGTAACGGCGCAGCCGGTGCTGCCGGGCGCAAAGAACTTTGTAAAGGCGCTGCTGGCGGAGACAGCGCAGCGCGGCGTGACTGTGACCACCGTGGTGCAGAACGTGAACAGCCGCAAGACCAGCGTGGTGCTGGGCGAGGCGGAAAAAGTGCTGTACGGCAAGGGGTTCATTCTGGACACCCTCTGCGGCAAGACCTACGCCATCAGCCCGCGCAGCTTTTATCAGATCAACCACACCCAGACCGAAGTGCTGTACGGCCTTGCGGTGGAAGCTGCAAAGCTGACCGGCAAGGAGGTGGTGCTGGACGCCTACTGCGGCATCGGCACCATCGGCCTGACCGCCGCCGACCATGCAAAGCAGGTGGTGGGCGTGGAGCTGAACCGGGACGCCGTACAGGATGCCATTGGCAACGCAAGACACAACGGCGTAAAGAACGCCCGCTTCTTTGCCGCCGACGCCACCCGCTGGATCCGCGAAGCCGCCGCAGCGGGGGAAAAGGCAGACGTGATCTTTATGGACCCCCCGCGCGAAGGTTCCACCCCGGAATTCCTTGCCAGCGTGGCGCGTATGGCACCGAGGCGCGTGGTCTACGTCAGCTGCAACCCCGTCACTCTCGCCCGCGACCTTGCCACCCTGACAAAGCTGGGCTATAAGGCCGAGGGCTTTACTCCGGTGGATATGTTTCCGCATACAGAGCATATCGAGGTTGTCTGTGCCTTATCAAAGGCATCAGCGCGCAGAGTGAGATAATTTGCAATGGATAGATATTTTTTTATTTTAACGACCATTGATCTTTTCGTGCTTGGCTTTATGTGCTTTCTTACAAAGCTGAGCGAATCTTTGAATAAAAAGCAGAAGCGCGGGTTCTTTCTGGCCTATGCGCTCATTGCGTGCATCTCGGTGCTGGAGGTCATCACCATCGTGGTGGACGGCACACCGCCGGGCTACCGCTGGCTGAATATTTTGTCCAACTATCTGGGCTTCGGGCTGACACCGGCGGTGGCGCTGTGCCTTGTGTATGTGCTGGACAAAAAAACCATCATCCGGCGCGGGTTCAAGGCGGCAGTGTGCTGCGAGGGCGCGTATCTGCTTTTTCTGGCGGCAACGCTGCCCTATGGGCCGGTGTTCTCGGTGAGTGCGGAAAACCTCTACGCCCGGGGTGGGTACTTTTTCATTTATGTCATCATGTATTACGCCTCCATGCTGTACCTTATGGTGGCTACGGTGCGCACGGCGGCGGTCTTTCAGAACCGCAGCCGCACGCTGATCTACCCGCTGACCCTGTTTCTGGGCGCGGAGACCGTGATTCAGATCGCGCTGCCGGCGCTGCACGTCACATGGCTGTGCGTCACCCTGCTGTCGGTGCTATACTATATTTATTGCAGCGAGATGTGGAACCAGCTGGACGCGCTGACCGGGCTTTTGGACCAGAATAGCTACCTGAACCGCACCGCCGAGATGCGCCGCAGCGGCGGGGTGCTGGTGGTGTTCGATGTGGATGACTTCAAGCAGATCAACGACCGCTACGGCCATTTGCAGGGGGACGTCTGCCTTGCCGAGATCGCGGACTGCATCAAAAAAGCCTACGCCCGCTGCGGCTACTGCTACCGCATCGGCGGCGATGAATTTTGCGTGCTGCTGAAAGACGAGGCAAGCGAAGCCCGCTGCGCAGCGGCGTTGCAGCGCTTGCTGGCGGAACGGCGCAAGACGCTTACCATTTTGCCGACGATCTCCCTTGGCTCAGCTGTCTTTTCCGGGGAGGACGTGGTCGCAGTGAAGGACCGCGCCGACCGCGCGCTCTACTGCGCTAAAAAGGAACAGAAGGCCCGCGCCGCAGCGGCAAAGCCCGCAGACAGCGGGGAGAAGGATTGAACAGATCATACAGCGGGGAAACCCCGCCCGTACAACAGAAAAACGGAGGAACACCGATGAACACAGATTGGAACAGCCCGCAGGGCGATTTTGACACCGCTGAAAAGCAGGGGGAGCTGCTGATGCTGCTCAGCCGACAGCAGGTCACCGTGCACACATGGGATGACCCGGACTTTGACTACATGGAGGAGCAGGATCTGGCGCTGGTGGTGCAAAGCCCTACCGGCACAGAGAATCTGCTGATTGAGCTGTGCGGGGAGTTCTCGGTGTTTTTTGAAAAGTGGCACGGCGAGTACGCCGCCACCGCCGAGGACTACGCGCAGCTGCAGCAGGACATCACCGCCATTCTGGACGGCAAAGCGGGCGCGCTGAGCCTGTACACGGAAAACGGCTGGCAGGGCACGGTGCTGTGCACCAAGCTGCCCGGCGCAGAGGATGCCGCAGCCGCTGCGGTGCTCAAGCGCTGCTGGCAGGCGGCAAAGCCGGACGCCGCCCTGCCTGCGGACAGCCGGCTGGAGCTGGTGTGCTGGGACCCGGCACAGAACCGGAAGGTACAGCTCCCGGCAGAATAATAGAGCAAAAAGGTCGCTGCACAAAATGCGTGCAGCGACCTTTTCTTATACAATTTGTTGTTTCTTTTTGCGATTTGCCATATAGTTTGCAAATGCGGAGGCCGCAGTGCCCAGCGCGATGCCCAGCACTGCGCCGCCGAGGACATCGGTGGGGAAGTGCACATAGAGGTACAGCCGGGTAAAGGCGATAAAAGCTGCCAGCACCAGCGCGGGCGCGCCCAGCTTCCGGTTTTGCAGCCAGAGCGCGTAGGCTGCCGCCACCCCGGAGGCGGTGTGCCCGGAGGGGAAGGAGTGCCCGTGCGGACGCGCCACCAGTATGGTGATGGAAGTGTTGATATCGCAGGGGCGGGGACGGGCGAACAGCGGCTTGAGGAAGAAGTGCCCCGCCGCCATGTACAGCACCAGCGCCACCGCCATGGCAAAGCCCGCTCTGCGGGTGCGCCGGAAGAGCAAAAGCAGCAGGGTGAAGGCAATCCAGATCTCGCCGTGAGCCCCGGCGTAATCAAAAAAGATGGAAATTGCGTTCATTACCGGGTTGCGGAACTGGTACAGCCAGTCCAGAAAAGCAAACTCAAAGGGCATGGGTTCCTCCTTTTTGGGTGGTGAAAGAGCGAACTATCTATACAATATAGCATATAAATGCTAAAAAATACAAAATGTGCTGTAAATTTGCCCTCAAGGCAGGGGAAAATCGGTTTCTGGCTGCTCCATCTGTGCCAAGGTGGGGTAGCTGTCGATGGCGCCGTGGTGCTGCACGCTGATAGCGCAGAAGCGGTTGGAAAAGGTCAGATACTCGGTCAGGCGCTTGCGGGAAAGTTTTGGCAGTTCGGCGGCGGTCACGCCGTCCCGCTGCAGCTGCCACAGGAACGAGCCGATAAAGCCGTCCCCCGCGCCGGTGGTGTCCACCGCCGTCACCTTGGGGCAGCGGGCGCGGGCACTGGCGGTGCGGGTGTAGGCGCGGACACCCTTGCTGCCGCAGGTGTACAGCACCAGCTGCACATCTCCGGTAAAGAGCGCGGGCAGTGCGGCTTCAATATCCTCCGTGCCGGTGAGGAAGGGCAGCTCCTCGTCCGAAAGCTTCAGGATATGGGTCAGGGGGAGAAACTGCCACACGGTCTGGCGCAGCTGTTCCCGGTCCGGCCAGAGGGGGAAGCGGAGGTTGGGGTCAAAGCTGAGGATGGCACCCGCCTCCCGTGCGGCAGTAATGGCAGCCAGATGGGCGTAGCGCATGGGACTGTCCACCAGTGAGACGCTGCAAAAATGCAGGCCAAATGCCTGCGAAAACCAGCCCGGGTCGATCTGTTCCGGGGTATACAGCAGGTCTGCGGAGGGCTTGCGGCAGAAGCTGAAAGTGCGCTCGCCGTTTTCCGCTAAGCTGACGAAGGCCAGCGCGGTGCTGGCTTTACTGGTAAATTCCAGATGGGAAAGCTCCACGCCGCAGGCGGCAAGCGCCCGGGCAATCTTGTGGCCAAAGGGGTCATCGCCCAGCTGACTCAGCAGCGCACTGCGCCCGCCCAGCCGGGCAACGGCGGCGCAGACATTGGCCGGGGCACCGCCCACCCGGGGGCTGAAGGCGGGTACTTCGTCAAAGCTGCACCCCACCCGGGAGGGGATCATATCGATCAGCGCTTCGCCGATGGAAAATAAGATCCTGTCGGACATAGGGCTTCTTCCTTTCTGCATACAGGTGTGCCGCAAGGTGCGGCAGTGTTCAGTATACACCCGCAGGGCGCTGTGCGCAACTGCTTCTTTTATACGGTAATGGGCGGGTTTTGCGGTTGACTTGCAGCGGCGGATATGCTACAATTTCCAGACGTATGCAAAAACAGGGAAAAAGGGAAAAGTATATGGATCTGACAAAACAGTTCTTTAAATATGTCTCGCAGAATATTTTCGGCTTGCTGGGCACTTCGTGCTATATTCTGGCCGACACCTATTTTATTGCACAGGCCGCCGGTACAGACGGCGTTACCCTGCTCAACCTCTGCCTGCCCATTTATAACTTTATTTTTGCCATTGGCTCCATGATCGCGCTGGGCTCAGCCACCCGCTACGCCATTGCCAAGGCACAGAATGATGCCCGGGGACAGCGGTATTTCTCCAACGCCATCCTGTGCGCCGTACTGGCGTCTATTCCGTGGATGCTGGCGGGTGTTTTTGCGCCCGGGGCGCTGCTGCGGCTCATGGGCGGTGATGTCGGCATCGTGGCGCTGGGCATCCCCTACGCCCGCATTTTTCTGCTGTTCACCCCGTTTTTTATGTGCAACTACATCGTGTCGGCCTTTGTCCGCAACGATGGCGACCCCTCCCTTGCCATGGTGGCGACCTTGAGCGGCAGCCTGTTCAACGTGGTGTTCGACTATATCTTCATGTTCCCCATGGGTCTGGGGCTGGCCGGTGCGGCGCTGGCAACGGCGGTATCGCCCATTATCAGCATTGCCATTTGCAGCCGCCACTTCTTTAAAAAGGAGAACACCCTGCAATTCGTGCGGCAGATGCCCTCGGCAAGGCTGCTGGGGCAGAGCTGTCAGCTGGGCGTCTCCGGCTTTGTGGGCGAGCTTTCCTCCGGCGTGACCACCACGGTGTTCAACTTTCTGCTGCTGGGTCTGGCGGGCAACGTGGGCGTAGCAGCCTACGGCGTGGTGGCAAACTTTGCACTGGTGGCTACGGCCATCTTCAACGGCGTGGCGCAGGGCGCACAGCCGCTGGTGAGCTGCTGCTACGGCCAGAACGACCGCGCCGGGGCGCGGAAGCTGCTGCTGCTGGGCAGCGGCACCGTGCTGGTGCTGGCTGCGGTGCTGTACGCCGCGGTGTTCGGCCTGACCGATACCTTTGTAAGCTGGTTCAACAGCGAAAACTCGGTGCAGATGGCGCAGTACGCCCACACCGGGATGCGGATGTACTTTGTGGGCTACTTCTTTGCGGGCTTCAACATCATGGCGGCGGGCTATCTGAGCGCCGTGAACCGCCCGGCGGAGGCTTCCATCACCTCCATCTGCCGGGGCATGGTGGCTATCGTGGTCTGCTCGCTGGTGCTCAGCGCGGTGTTCGGGATGCCGGGCGTATGGGCGGCCTTCCCGGCCTCGGAACTGCTCACCGCGCTGCTGACCCTGTTTTTGCTGCGCAGAAAAGAGAGCGGAAAAGCTTAAATATACATCTCCTGTTCCCGCATGGTCTCCTCGGGCGTAAGCCCGGCCTGTGCGGCGCGACCGGTCAGTGCCCGCCATTGTGCAGGGGACTGGCCGGTTTCTTTTTTGAATACCCGGCACAGGTAGTTCGCCCCGGAAAAGCCGCACAGGCTGGCCACTACGTCCAATGTGTACTCCCGGTGCAGCAGCAGACGCTGCGCGGCCTCGATGCGCACGGTGGTCAGGTATTTGCCCGGCGGCACACCCACGGCGGCGGTAAAGGTGCGCACCAGATGACTTTTGGAGACCCCCAGCCGCTCACTGAGCTCCTCCACGCCGTACAGCCCGGCATAGTTAGCGCGGATATCCTCAATAGCGGCCTGCACCAGCGGCGGCAGGGCGGGTGCGGCGCTGTCGGCATCCGCCAGCTCGCACAGCAGGGCAAAGACCAGCTGGCTGCGGGCACGGCTGTGGGTGGGCTTTTCCTCCGCAAGCCGCCCCATCAGCTCGGCGGCGGCAGGGCAGGTCTCGCCTTTGGCAAGATAGGGCAACTCCCGCAGACCGTTCAAAAACTGCGCGCTGGCCTGCCCGGTCAGCTGGATGCACAGCAGATGGCAGCTGTCCTCCGGGGTTAGGGTGAGCGGGGCGCGGCTCAAAATCAGGTGTCCCGCCGCAGCGGACTGCGGCGGCAGCACCAGCACAGCACCGGCGGGCGCAGCTGATGCCCCGGGCAGGGAGGCGGTGCATCTGCCGCTGGAAACAAGGCAGACCCACAGCCCCTCGCCGGTCAGGGTGCGGGGCGCGGAAAGCTGCACGTCTAGCAGCGCAGCCGGCGCGGCGATGGTGTTCCAGTCAAACAGCAATATCTGACACCTCTAATCAATAAAATGCTATTTTATATCACAAAGTTATCTGTTATTATAGTACCAACGAAACAACACGCCGTCAAGGGCGTGAAACATCAAATATTTTACGGAGGATAACGATTATGGCTTCCATTAGCTGCCAGCACATCTACAAGATCTATCCGGGCGCAACTGCCCCGTCTGTTACCGACTTCAACCTGGAGATTCAGGATAAGGAGTTCATCATCTTCGTCGGCCCCTCTGGCTGCGGCAAGTCCACCACCCTGCGTATGATCGCCGGTCTGGAGGAGATCTCCAAGGGCGAGATGTACATCGGTGGCCGTCTGATCAACGACGTTCCCCCGAAGGATCGTGATATCGCCATGGTGTTCCAGAGCTACGCTCTGTACCCCCACATGACCGTTTACAAGAACATCGCTTTCGGTCTGGAACTGCGCAAGACCCCGAAGGACGAGATCG
>ERZ773227.2175-NODE-2175-length-10946-cov-4.547149_pt1 | contig 10946 bp, 9 predicted proteins | sample MGYA00580525_ERZ773227 | MGnify/ENA primary metagenome ERZ773227 (study PRJEB29015, sample SAMEA2737782) | human gut metagenome | biome: human gut; feature: human-associated habitat; material: faeces | place: China | collected 2012 ... | reverse complement strand
TACAATAAAAAGCCTATGTCCTTACGAAAAGGTATAGGCTTTTGTCAACAATCTGTAAGGTGCAATTCAGCACCTTTTTCTTATATAATAAAAGTATGAAATTACCTGAATATATATTAGAAATCATAAATACAATAAATGATATTGGATATGAAGCGTATGTAGTAGGAGGATGTGTACGTGATTATTTACTAGATCGACCAATCCATGATTATGATATTTGTACAAGCGCTAAACCCGAAGTGATATTAAATCTATTTGATCGAAGTGTGGGAACAGGACTCAAACATGGAACGGTAACGGTTTTGTCGGATTCACCAGTTGAAATCACAACCTTTCGCTTAGAGAGTGAATACAAGGATCATCGTCATCCGGACAGTGTGAAATATGTTTCTACAATCGAAGAAGATTTATCAAGACGTGATTTTACTGTGAATGCGATGGCTTATCATCCAAGTCGTGGACTGATTGATCCGTATGGTGGACAAGTTGATTTAAAACGTAAAATCATTCGATGTGTGGGAAATCCAGATCGAAGATTTAATGAAGATGCTCTAAGAATGCTTCGTGCCTATCGTTTTTGTGCAAAACTTGGCTTTTCGATGGATGAAACAGTTAAAACATCCATTGATACAAATGCATCTTTGATTCAATATGTATCGATAGAAAGAATCATACATGAATTAAAAGACATCATGGAAACAAATCCACAAGTATTGGCGAGTATGACACTTCTTTTAAAGCCTGTGTTTAATGAGTTGGATTTGGCATTGAAGTGTAGTCAAAACTCAATCTATCACTATACCGATGTTTTGCATCATACTTTAGATGCGATGTGTTATTTAAAACCATATGATGAAACTTTGGCCTTTGCGTTATTATTTCATGATCTAGGCAAAATACAAGTAAAGACAACCGATTCGAATGGAAAGGATCATTTTAAGCATCATGCGAAGGTAGGAAGTGAATTATCGAAAGAGCTTTGTCGACGCTTTAAACTTACAAATGAACAAAGAAAATGGATTCCATTCTATGTCTTACATCATGACGATAAATTTATTTGTGATTTAGACTGCATTTATAAGTATCGTGTTACATATCATTTGGATGAAGAACACTTGTTGAACTTACTTCAAATCCGCTATTGTGATGCGATGGCCCATTCTGAAATGGGGCAAAAATCAGCTAAAGATGTAGAACTTTTCTATGTGTATTACATCCAAAATAGAAATCGCTGTATGAGTATATCCCAACTTGCATTGAATGGAAAGGATATTATAGAGACTACAAATTTAAGAGGAAAACAGATTCAAGAAGCTTTGAATATGTGTTTAAAATACGCTTTTTATCATCCGGAAAAAAATAGGAAAGAAGAATTGTTGAATATGCTAAAAAATGAGTTATGATCGTTCATAACTCATTTGTGCTAATGTCTTTTTAAAATTTTTAATAAATAACGTTACTGTTGTGCTTACCGCAATAAAGTCTGCGATAGGTTCTGCAACAAATACCGCAAAGATATGATTGGATAAGATGTTTGGCAAGATAAAAATTAATGGAATCAATACGATGATTTTTCTAAAGATAGCTAAGAAAACGGAAATCTTGGCATTTCCAAACGCAATGAAGGTTTGTTGGCAAGAAATCTGAAGCCCCATCAATAGTACGCATGCCATATAGATACGAATGGCCCAACTTGCCATTGCCATTAAGTCTGGATCGTTAGTGAAAATAGAAATAAATACTTGAGGAAATAATTCCACTAGAATCCAGATGATACTTGCGTATGTGAAACAACATAGTGTTTGAAGTAAAAAGCCTTTTTTAACGCGCTGGCCATTTTTGGCACCAAAGTTATAACTGATGATGGGTTGTCCACCTTGCGTCAAGCCTTGAATTGGCATCATCGCAAACTGCATTACACTCGTTAGAATGGTCATACTTCCAATCGCAACGTCCCCTCCAAATTTAGATAATTGCATATTGAAACATAAAGAAATCAAGCTTTCTGTTGACTGCATCACAAAGGGTGCGATACCTAAAGCTAAACTTGGGAATAATAGGCTTGGAACAATTTTAAAGTTTTCTTTTTTAAACTTAAGAACCGTTTGATTACCACTCAAGAAATGAATGACCCAGATTGCACTGATGGCTTGCGAAATGATGGTAGCTAGTGCAGCCCCTCTTACTCCCATATTGAATCCAAAGATAAAAATTGGGTCTAAAATAATGTTTAAGATAGCTCCAATTAAAACGGTCATCATACTTGTTTTAGAGAATCCCTGACAAGAAATAAAGGCATTCATTCCAAGTGTCATTTGGACAAAAATGGTTCCTAAGGCATAAATACCCATATATTGTTTGGCATATACAATTGTTTTTGAACTTGCCTGGAATAATTGTAGTAATGGGATTTGAAAAACCAATAAACATACAGTTAGAGTTAATGAAATCACAATCAATGCGATAAAACAATTTCCCATGATTTTTTCTGCCGTTGGATTATCTTGTTTACCCATATATATACTAGCTCTTGGTGCCCCTCCCATACCGACTAAACACGCAAAGGCGGATACAATCATAATAATAGGAAGACAAACACCTACGCCTGTTAGGGCAGTAGCTCCTACATCTTGAATGTGACCAATATACATGCGGTCAACTACATTATAGAGTAAGTTAACAATTTGACTTAAGATGGCAGGAACCGCCAACATAAAGAGTAACTTACCAACTTTTTCATGTCCTAAATCCACTTCGGACGCTGTTGTAAATTTCATTTTAGTTTGCTCCTTCTATTTTTTCATTCATTTTATTCATTGTATCAATCATGCATTGAATATTTTCTGTAGGAATATCGTTGAATAAAACTTGATTGATTTTATCAATCTCAATAGAGATTTTTTCTAATACAGGAATCGCTTCTTCCGTTAATTCGATATAAGAAATCCTTCTATTTTCTGAAACTTTCTTCATTGTGATCAATCCCTTTTGTTCCAAACTCGTTACGCTTCGAGAAACCAAAGCTTTTGAAACACCGAGTACAACACGAAGCTGTGTGCTTGTCGTAATGGATGTGTTGTTTTGTAGTAGGATCAGAATCGAAATTTCATTTGGGGAAAAAGTGTATTCTGAAAACCGATCTTTGATTTGTTTGCCGTAATATTCACGCAATCGATTGGATAAACGTAAAAATTCTTCAATTGTCAACATATGTCCTCCTAATGTTTACTTGTGAACGGTTCAATTGTAAACAAATAGAAGTATTCTGTCAACGAAGAGTAAAAAATATACTGTACAATAATTGACTACTCGAGTAAGATGATTATAATTTTAACTAATTGGGGGAGGGATATGCATGACGTTAAAAGAGTTAAAAATAGGACAGAGTGCATTGATTAAGGCCGTTGGAGGAACAGGTGCATTAAGACAACACTTTCTAGATATGGGAGTTATACCTGGTGCTGAGGTTACCGTTGTAAAGTTTGCGCCTATGGGCGATCCAATGGAACTACAGATTCATGGTTATGAATTGTCGCTTCGTTTGGATGAAGCTGAAAAAATATTAGTTGAATTAATTGATGAGAGAACAAGAAAACATGGAAGTGCAGAAAATATAAATAACACGGTTCACCCTGGACTTGGTGAAGATGGTAAATATCATGTAAAGGCAGATGAAAATCCTTTACCAGAAGGTACATGTTTGACATATGCCTTGGTAGGAAATCAAAACTGTGGGAAGACCACATTGTTTAACCAACTCACTGGATCAAATCAACATGTTGGAAACTTTCCTGGCGTAACAGTGGATCGAAAGGATGGTCCAATTAAAGGCTATCCAAATACAATGGTGACCGACTTACCGGGTATTTATTCGATGTCACCTTATACAAGTGAAGAAATCGTATCACGTAATTTTGTGTTAAACGATAAGCCTAAGGCTATTATCAATATAGTAGATGCCACAAATATTGAGCGAAATCTATATTTGACTATGCAATTATTAGAGATGAATATTCCGATAGTTGTTGCGTTAAATATGATGGATGAGGTTGCCAATAATCAAGGTTCGATTGATATCAATGGTATGGAGGCTATGCTTGGAGTACCAGTTGTACCTATTTCTGCAGCTAAAAACCAAGGTGTGGATGAATTGATTGAACATGCGATTCATATTGCGAAATATCAGGAAAGACCCGGTCGTTTAGATTTTTGTGGAGAAGATGATTTTGGAGGAGCCGTTCACCGTTGTATTCACTCTATTTGTCACTTAATTGAAGATCATGCCAAAAAGGTAGATATTCCATTGCGTTTTGCGGCTAGTAAAATTATTGAAGGCGATAATTTGATTCTTGATCGTTTGGATTTAGATGAAAATGAAAAAGAAATGATTGAACACATTGTGCTTCAAATGGAAAAAGAGCGTGGACTTGATCATAGTGCAGCTATTGCTGATATGCGTTTTTCCTTTATTGAAAAGGTTTGTGAACAAACCGTAGTAAAGCCTAAAGAAAGTAAAGAGCGTGTTCGAAGTGAAAGAATTGACCGTATTTTAACCGGTAAATATACCGCAATTCCAATGTTTATTGGGATTATGTTGCTTGTATTCTATCTAACATTTAATGTGATTGGAGCATGGCTTCAAGGTTTATTAGAACTTGGTATTGATTGGATTACACAAGTAGTGGATGCATGGATGACAAGTGCTCACGTAAGTTATGCCGTACACAGTTTAGTGATTGATGGTATCTTTGCGGGTGTTGGTTCTGTATTATCTTTCTTACCTATCATTGTGACACTATTCTTCTTTTTATCTATGATGGAAGATAGTGGATATATTGCGCGTGTAGCCTTCTTTATGGATAAAATATTAAGAAAAATTGGATTATCAGGAAGAAGTATCGTTCCTTTATTGATTGGATTTGGATGTACGGTACCAGCCGTTATGTCAACACGTACTTTGCCAAGTGAAAGAGATCGTAAGATGACGATTTTATTGACACCATTTATGTCTTGTACTGCGAAATTACCAATTTATGCTTTCTTTGTGAATGCATTCTTTCCAAAACAAGGTGGTTTAGTTATGACAGGACTTTATGTTTTGGGCATTGCCGTAGGTATATTGATTGCGTTCTTATTTAAAAGCACTTTATTTAAAGGGGAAGCTGTTCCATTTGTGATGGAACTTCCAAATTATCGTTTGCCCGGATTAAAAAATGTAAGTCAATTGTTGTGGGAAAAAGCGAAGGATTTCTTACAAAAAGCTTTTACCGTTATTTTTGTGGCCACTGTACTTGTATGGTTCCTTCAAAGCTTTAACTTACAATTTGACATGGTCAAAGATTCAAGCCAAAGTATTTTGGCGATGGTAGCCGGTTGGATTGCCCCTGTATTCGCGCCATTAGGACTTCAAGATTGGCGTATTGTGACATCTTTGATCAGTGGATTTATGGCTAAAGAAAGTGTTGTTTCGACACTACAAGTATTATTTGTAGGTGGTGTACATAGTGCACTAACGACATTATCCGCTGCTTCTTTACTTGTATTCTGTTTGATTTATTCACCATGTGTTGCAGCTATCGCATCTATTAAACGAGAACTAGGTGCAAGATGGGCATTTGGTGTAGTCGCATGGCAATGTGTACTTGCGTGGATTTTAGCTTTTATTGTTCATGTGATTGGTTCTGTATTATAAGTAGCTTTAATGCTACTTTTTTTTTGAAAAATGGTTTATAATTTTTCATATCTAAGGGAGGATTTTTACTTATGTATAAGTTAATTGCGTGTGATTTAGATGAAACTTTGATCAAACCCGATCGAACAATTGATTCTAGAGATATTGAGGCTATTAAGAAGTTGAAAGATTTAGGTGTTAAATTTGTACTGGCTACAGGAAGAGGCTATAACACGGTACAAGGTACATTAAAGGAATTGGATCTTTTTGATGAAGCCAATCAATATGTGATTTCATATAATGGGGGCGCTATTACTGAAAATAAGGATAATCGACTTTTACATTTTGAAGGTATTTCTTTTGAGAAAGCTGAAGAATTATATAAGCGTGGATTGAATTATGATGTAGTCATTCATGTATATACTAAAGATGCAGTGTATGCATATAACTTAACGGAAGATGAAAAAAGATATGTGCAGAATCGTCAGGAAATGATTGAGGTGTTTGATCAGAATCTTGATTTTTTAAAGGGACAGGACATTGTAAAAGTATTATATACAAATACAGATTTTGAGTATCTTCAAAGTATTGATCGTGATCTAAAGGATATTACGTATGATATAGATGTTTCATATTCAAGTAATCGTTATATTGAATTTAATCATCAGGGTGTAAATAAGGGGGCTGGACTAAAAAAACTAGCCGATCTATTACATATTGATATTCAGGATACGATTGCGATTGGGGATAACTATAACGATTTATCTATGATCAAGGATGCTGGTTTAGGTGTTGGAGTACAAAATGCTGCACCTGGTATTAAACCGGATTGTGACTATATCACAACGGCTACTTGTGAAGAAGGAGCTGTTTGTGAAGTCATTGAAAAATTTGTATTAAAAGGAGAGTAAAATGAAGAAACTTATTCAATTATATGTTTCTTGGTTTAAGATGGGTCTATTTACTTTTGGTGGTGGATATGCCATGTTGCCAATGATTCAAAAGGAAGTTATTGAAAAATATCATTGGGCTACAGAAGATGAAGTGATGGATTATTATGCGATTGGTCAATGTACACCCGGCGTTATTGCGGTCAATACATCGACATTTATTGGATACTATCAAGCCGGTATTCCAGGAGCGATTGCCGCTACTTTAGGTGTAGTTACTCCTTCTATTATCATTATTAGTATAATTGCAGGTTTGATCACAAACTTTTCAAGTTTAGCTATCGTGCAACATGCTCTAAATGGTATTCGTGTAGCTGTATGTATGTTGATGATCAATGCCGTATTAAAACTAGGTAAGGGGAATATTAAAAATAAGATTGGTTTCTTGATTTTTGCGGTGGCCCTTATTTTTGCGATGTTTACTAAAGTATCTACTGTACTACTTGTGATTGGTGCTGGTATTGCGGGTGTTGTCTTTTCTAGAATAGGATGGTTAAAGAAAAATGACTAAGTTATTACTCATGTTTTTAGAATTTTTCAAAACTGGACTATTTGCGATAGGAGGCGGTCTTGCGACTATTCCTTTCTTAAGAGAGATTGGCGTTCGTTATGGCTGGTATACCATGAGTGATTTGTCTACAATGATTGCCGTAAGTGAATCTACACCAGGTCCAATGGGTGTAAACATGGCTAGTTATGTAGGTTTTAGTCAATATGGTGTATTAGGTTCGATTATAGTAACACTCGGTCTGGTTTTACCAAGTTTGATCATTATCTGTATCATTGCGAATTTCTTAGAGAAATTTAAAGAGGCAAAGCTGGTTCAACAAATCTTTGCCGGATTAAAACCTGCTGTAGTTGCCTTTATTGCCGTAGCTACTATTGATATTTTAGTTACAACTTTATTTGGTGATTATACTTTCTCCACATTTCATTGGAAACAATTTATTTGTTTATTCGTATTACTAGCGTTTAGTAAGTATAAACCTAAATTACATCCAATCTGGTTTATTGTAGCTAGTGCGGTTGTAGGAATTGTATTTGCGTTTTAAGTCATAGGGAAACTTATGGCTTTTTTTCTTTTAGGTAAAATAAAAAGCAATGTCCGGGCTTGACATTGCTTTAGGGAGAGGAAAATTATTAAAATAAAAATGTATCTTGAGTTTATAGGGTTGAATAATTTTCCAAAGGGTTAATCATAAGATAAGGCATTTCTTATGACACTTAAAATATATATTTTTTTGGTACTTAACGCAATGAACACATATTTTGATTTGTACATTATTATATGTGTAATCTTTTTTTGGTTTGTGTTAAGCTACTAAGTAGAAGGAGATGATTTTAATGTGTACCGCATTAAGCTTTAATCAGTTTTTTGGAAGGAATTTAGATTATGAAATTTCATATGGAGAACAAGTAGCTGTGGCTCCACGTAATTATGACTTTCATTTTAGACATTTAGATAAACATGAAAGTCACTACGCTTTGATTGGTATGGCTCACGTATTTGAAGAGTATCCATTATATTACGATGCCATGAATGAGAAGGGCTTGGGAATGGCTGGATTAAACTTTGTTGGGAATGCAAAGTTTTATGAAGTCAAAGAAGACAAGAACAATGTGGCTGCCTTTGAATTTATTCCTTGGATCTTATCACAATGTGCAAGTGTCAAAGAGGCAAAGTCTGTATTGAAAAATACAAATGTTTGTGCAACACCATTTAATGAACACTTTCCAGTAGCTGAATTACACTATATGATCAGTGATGAAAATGAAAGCATTGTCGTTGAGTGTATGGAAGATGGTATGCATGTATATGATAATCCTACGCATGTTTTGACAAATAATCCGCCATTACCTATGCAGTTATTTCGTTTGAATGATTATATGTATTTATCAAATAAACAACCTGAAAATAATTTTGGATTGGATTTAACAGCTTATTCACGTGGGTTTGGAGCTATGGGACTTCCTGGAGACTTATCGAGTGGATCTAGATTTGTGCGCGTTGCCTATACAAGAGCAAATGCGACTAGTGATAAGAATGATTTAAGTCAATATTTCCACATTATTGGTAGTGTTACACAACAAAAAGGTCTTTGTGAAGTAGAACCAGGTAAGTATGAATATACAATTTATACGTCTTGTTGCGACTTAAGAAATGGAATTTACTATTACACGACATACAATAATCATCAAATCAGTGGTGTAAATATGTTTAATGAAAATTTGGATAGTGAAGTACTTATTTCGTATCCAATACTTGAAGAAGAAATGATTCATATGCAGAATTAATTTCTTGATAACATGAACTTTTATTGGTTATATTTTGTTTAAAAGAGAAGAAAGAAAGCCTACTGGAAGTGGTTCCATGTAGGCTTTTCTAATAGTTCATAAGCTGTTTTTGCGTTTCTAACGTTTGTGTTAGAGAATTTATCGAATAATTTATAATTGTTGAGTCTGACCATTAATTTTTTATCGGTTCTAGGAAAATGAAGCGGGAATAATTTATCGAATCTTTCACTTTCACTGATGAGAATGGATGTAACTTCATTGTTTATGGATAAATAACTAAGAAGATCTTGGATGGCTTGAGAATCAAAGTAAACTAAAACTTCTACGTGAGCCTGATTTTCTTTTGTAGAATATATCGCAAATCCTCTTGGTTGTTTATCCTCATTGATTATTGTGACAATGGATTTTCCTAAATTTTGATGGTATTGAATAAGTTGATCGAATTCATCTTCACTTAATAGAATGCTGCCGTCAAAATACTGCATAAATTGGAAATATAATGGGTATAAATTCTTTGCTTTTTGTTTGATGTGGAATGGGTTTCCACTTCTGCATAGTGGAGCTCCAATCCAATATTCTTTTGTGTTTGAAATATGTTGAAAGCTTTTAGATTCGAATAACCTTGGCATATTTGTGTATGTGATTGTAAGTAAATCATTATATGTAGCTTGTGAAATAGCTGCATCTAATAAATTAGAAAATTGTTTTCTCTGTCTATAATCAGGTAAGGTTGCAGCTATACTAATCACAGATACACGCATTTGTTGGTCCAAAAACATCATATTTCTTTTTGTGACTTGAAGACAAGAAGTGATTTTATCATCTTGCCAGAAGCAGAACATATGGTGTGGATCATATTGATATTTCATCCAGACATCAATTTCTTTTTCATCCATATTAAATGCGGATTTGATTAGTAAGTCTTTGATTTGTGCATCATATCCAACACTGTTGTGACAAATCATTGTTCATCTCCATCATCTTCATGTTCCGTATATTCGACGTCTATAGCTCCATGTTTTGGAGTTGATTTTGGTTGTTCTTCTTGATTATTTTGAGCGCTGTTATAGGTGTGAACATGTACATGTCTTCTTTGTGTGAATAGGGAAATAATCCAGAAGACAATGATGATTGGTAAAATAAATGGAAGTAGCCAGCTTGCTAACGTCCAAAAAATAAAGATGACTACGAAAAATGCTATAAGGGTAAGAATACTATCCATAAATGTACCTCGCTTTTCTAAAGTATATCATATTCATTGTGCGTAAATTAAATCACACATTCTGTTTCTATATCTTGTATATATTGAATTTGTATCTTTCCGTTTGTAAGTTCCATTAAATCTTTAGAAATATCTTCTAGAACAAGGAAATGATAGACTACATCTTCTTCATATTGTTGTTCAATGACTTCAATATTTTGTGTTCTAAAGTAATGATCAACCTTTCCAATCAAATCATAAGAAAAATGAATTTGATATTCTTGAAGGGTTGTAACAGTTGTTAGTGTTGCCGCTTTTAAAGCTTGTAAAACACTTGAACTATAGGCTCTTACAAGGCCTCCAGTTCCAAGTTTGATTCCGCCAAAATAACGAACCACAACGGCTAGAATATCTTGCATATCATTATGCATTAAAACGTCTAACATGGGATGTCCAGCGGTTTGGCTTGGTTCACCATCGTCATTAGATCGCATAATGTTTCCAATGATCATAGCTGTACAATGATGATTGGCATTGGGATGTTCTTTTTTTATAGCTTTTAAAAAATCCTTTGCCTCTTGTTCATCTTGCGTTCTATGAAGATAGGTAATAAATTTACTTTTTTTAATTTCTATTGTATTTATACAGTCATTTTGAATTCTTGGCATAGTTGTATTGTAACAAAAAATTGCTGTATTCTACAAGTTTAGTAACAAAGAAACCATTCTAGTGTTGGCGTCTAGAATGGCTTCTTTGTTGTTTATTATTATTTTTTAGGAGAGAGATATGAATATTGGTTTATTTTCTATATTCATTGCCTTATCTT
>ERZ773227.2167-NODE-2167-length-11006-cov-2.131951_pt1 | contig 11006 bp, 10 predicted proteins | sample MGYA00580525_ERZ773227 | MGnify/ENA primary metagenome ERZ773227 (study PRJEB29015, sample SAMEA2737782) | human gut metagenome | biome: human gut; feature: human-associated habitat; material: faeces | place: China | collected 2012 ... | reverse complement strand
TCGGCCTTTCTTCTACGGTACTGTACACCGAACATCACGCCTACATTCTGCATGTTGCCTTCCGTGATGCCGAGCCACACGACGAGCGCGTGGAGCGCACGGGCGTATGCCACCGCTTCATCAGAAGACCGCATCACCGGTTCCGTCACGATTTCGATCAGCGGCGTGCCGGCGCGGTTCAGGTCAACGCCGGTCTGCCCCGGACGGATGCCGTGATTGCTCTTGCCTGCGTCCTCTTCGAGGTGAGCGCGCGTCAGATCCACCACCTTCACGTAGGGATCCTTCTTCTTCGGCGTGACGAGGCACGAGATCTTGCCGCCGAGCACGATCGGCAGTTCGAACTGGCTGATCTGATAGCCCTTCGGCAGATCCGGGTAGAAATAATTCTTGCGGTCGAAAACCGAACGCTCAGCCACCTTCGCGCCGATCGCGAGACCGAACTGAGCCGCGCGGATCACCGCTTCGCGGTTCAGGACCGGAAGGGCGCCAGGCAGCGCCATATCGATCGCGCAGGCGTGCGAATTCGGTTCACCGCCGAAGCCGTTGTCAGCCGCGGAGAAAATCTTCGTATGGGTCGAGAGCTGAACGTGAGTCTCAAGACCAATGACCACTTCCCATTGCATGTTTGCTTACTCTCCATCCACTGTTAGTAACCCGCCGGAACCCGGAGGTGCCAGTCGGTTTCGCGCTGCCAGGCGTCCGCGAGCTGCAGCAGGCGGGCTTCCTGGAAGGGAGCCGCAGTGAGCTGCACGCCGATCGGACGGCCGTTCGATGCGAAGCCGCAGGGAACGCTCATGCAGGGGAGACCCGCGAGAGAAGCCGGAACCGTGTAAAGGTCACCGAGGTAGGCGGACACCGGGTCGCTCTTCTCGCCGAAGTTATAGGCGACGCCCGGGGCCACCGGGGAGATGATCGCGTCAACCGACGCGAAAGCCGTACGGAATTCGTCAGCAATCAGGCGGCGGACCTTCTGGGCCTTCAGGTAATAAGCGTCGTAGTAGCCATGCGACAGCACATAGGTGCCGATCATGATGCGGCGCTTCGGCTCAGCGCCGAGACCTTCGTTGCGGCTGCGGCGGATGAGTTCATCCATCGTCTTGCAGTCCTTCGCGCGGTAGCCGTAGCGGATACCGTCGTAGCGCGAGAGGTTGGAGCTCGCTTCAGCGCAGGCCACCACGTAGTAAACCGGCACGCCGAGACGCGCGGTCGGAAGATCCATATCCACAATCACGGCGCCGTGGTCGCGGTAGAACGCGATCACCTTATCGATGCTCGCGCGGACTTCTTCATTCAGACGGTCAGAGAACCAGGAGCGCGGCACACCGATGCGGAGACCGGCAAGATCCTTGCCGAGACCGCGGGTGAAGTCTTCCGCCGGAAGATCGACGCTCGTCGAATCCTTCGGATCGAACCCGACCATCTTGGAGAGGACAGAAGCGATATCAGAGGCGGCCGGAGCCATGAGGCCCGCGGTATCCAGGCTCGACGCGAAAGCGATCATGCCGAGACGCGAGGGACGGCCGTAAGTCGGCTTCAGACCCGTAACGCCCGTGAAGGCAGCCGGCTCACGGATTGAGCCGCCGGTATCGGTAGCCGTCGCGATCGGGGCGAGACGGGCCGCCACAGCGCTCGCGGAGCCGCCGGACGAGCCGCCCGGCACCGCCTGAGGATCCCAGGGGTTGAAGCACTTGCCGTAGGCGGAGTTCTCGTTCGCCGAACCCATCGCAAATTCGTCGCAGTTCAGCTTGCCAAGGCACACCATGCCTTCAGACTTCAGCTTGGAAACCACGGTGGCGTCGAACGGGCTGCGATAGCCTTCGAGCATGCGGCTGGCCGCGGTGGAATTCCATTCCTGGGTCACAAAAATATCTTTATGCGCGATCGGCACGCCGGTCAGCGGGCCCGCTTCGCCCTTCGCAATGCGGGCATCGGCGGCTTCCGCCTGACGGAGCGTCTCCTCGGGACGGACGTCGAGGAAGGCGTTCAGATCCTTATGGGCTTCAATGCGGTCAAGATACTGCTGCGCAACCTCAACGGCAGAAATCTCTTTGTTCTGAAGCTTCGCCGCCAGTTCGGCGACAGAGCAGTGCGTAACATCCATCATCTTGATCTCACGACTCCACGTACTGAGGAACAAGGAACATGCTGTCGCATGTTTCGGGGGCATTCACAAACGCTTTTTCACGAATATCCGTTTCCGTGACCACGTCTTCGCGGAGCCGCTCAGCGCCGTCATGGGGATGCAGCATGGGCTCGACGCCATCCGTGTTCACGGCGCGGATTTCCTCAATCATTTTGAAAATGTCATTGAGTTCGCCCTGCATCTGCAGTATCTGGGATTCAGACAGATCGATATGCGCCAGATTGGCCACATGCAGGACATCATCCTTCGAAAGGGACATGATGAAATATTCTCGTTTTATACAGAAACACTCGGCCCGCTGTAACCGGGGGACGGTTACTGAAATGAACAATTTTTAGGAAAAAAATGTGTCGCGAACGGGCACCAGGCCACTGCTTAGTCTATCATTGATCAGTTGACGGTAGTCCCCTTCATCCGCTAAATAGAATCCCTCTCAAATCCCGTCACTGATCAAACAGTGCAGCGGATACAATAGGCTACCTTTTTTTGGCTCTCTAATGAGATTTCCAGTATGTTCGGCATGAGCCTTTTCCGCAATTATTTCTCCAATGACCTCGCCATCGACCTTGGCACCGCCAATACGCTCATTTATATGAGAGGCAAGGGCATTGTTCTCAATGAGCCTTCCGTTGTCGCAATCCGGCAGGAGGGCGGGCCCAACGGCAAAACCACAATTCACGCCGTCGGCCACTCGGCCAAGCAGATGCTCGGCCGTGTTCCGGGCAACATTCAGGCCATCCGTCCGATGAAGGACGGTGTTATCGCCAACTTCACCGTCACCGAGCAGATGCTGAAGCAGTTCATCCGCATGGTGAAGCCTAACAAGCTGTTCGCTCCCAATCCGCGCATCATTATCTGTGTTCCCTGCGGCTCCACGCAGGTTGAACGCCGCGCGATCAAGGAGAGCGCTGAGGCCGCGGGCGCTTCTGAAGTCTTCCTGATTGAGGAACCGATGGCTGCCGCTATCGGCGCCGGTCTTCCGGTGTCGGAGGCGGCCGGTTCTCTCGTGATTGACATCGGCGGCGGCACGACCGAGGTCGGCGTGATCTCGCTCGGCGGCATGGTGTACTCGGGCAGTGTCCGTGTGGGCGGAGACAAGTTTGACCAGGCGATCGTTTCCTACGTCCGCCGCAATTTCGGCATGCTGATCGGTGAACCGACGGCTGAGCTGATCAAGATGGAAATCGGTTCCGCCTTCCCGAGCTCCGAAGCGAAGGAGATCGAGGTGAAGGGCCGCAATCTTTCCGAAGGCGTTCCGCGCACCTTCACGATCCACAGCAACGAGGTCCTTGAAGCGCTGACCGAGCCGCTGAACCAGATCGTGGGCGCCGTGAAGACCGCTCTCGAAAAGACGCCCCCGGAACTCGGCGCCGATATCGCTGAACGCGGCATGATGCTCACGGGCGGCGGCGCGCTGCTGCGCGATCTCGATCAGCTGCTCCAGGAGCAGACGGGTCTTCCGGTCCATATCGCCGAAGAACCCCTCAACTGCGTCGTCAAGGGCTGCGGCATCGCTCTTGAAAACATCGACCGGCTCCACACCGCCTTTACGTACGGCTAGCAGTCTTCCCCGTGAAGCCGGAATCTCCGGCTTCATACATCTGGGGATCCATTCCCCTTATCAGTTACATTTCCCATGGATAACGGCACGCCGGCCCTCTTCAGACAGGGCCTTCCCGCGGGAATGCGGCTGGCCATCTTTGCCAGCCTTTCCGTCGTTCTCATGCTGGTCGACGGAAAGATGCAGACCCTGGAAGCATTCAGAGAGAGCATCGCATCCTATGTGATCCGTCCCGCGGAAGCGGTGACGGAGGGGACTGTTGACGCCCTCGCGTCCGGCGGAAAATTCTTCACGACGGTCAGTTCCCTCACTGAGGAGAACGAGCAGCTGAAGAAGAAGAACGCCCAGCTCAGCTTTGACCTTCTCGAATTCAACCGCCTGAAGGCCGAAAACGCCCAGCTTCAGTCGATGGCCGGTGTCCGCAGCTCGGTTCATATCAGTTCTCTGGTCGGCGTGATTCAGGGGGAAACCGCTGACGCCTTCACGCATCACCTCGATATCAATCTGGGAAGCAGCGATAAGATCGAACCCGGCATGCCGGTGTTTGATGAAAACGGTGTTCTCGGACAGATCTCCCGGGTGAGGGCGGATCAGTCTGAAATCACTCTGCTCTCGGACCCCGCGCTTCAGTTCCCGGTGCTGCTGCCCCGCTCCGGTATCCGCTGCGCGACAGCCGCTACCGGCAACGATCAGATCGTCGAGCTGCAGTACGTGCCGGCCGCGGCTGATATCCAGAAGGGCGACGCCGTGCAGACTTCCGGTCTCGACCGGGTCTTCCCGCCGCATATGCCGGTCGGCACGGTGGTCAGTGTTGAAAAAGTGCCGGGCGACGCGTTCGCGCACGTCACGGTCAAGCTGAGCGCCGTACCTTCTGTCGGACGGTACGTGATGGTCGGTCTCGTGAAGGATCCTTACGCGGGTGACACGCCGAAACCCGACGCTCCGCAAAGCAGCGCGCCGAAGGAGGACGAACCGTGAGTCTCTGGAATACGCTCTTCCCGTCTCCCTCTCCGTCCACCATTGCCACGCAGCCCCGGGAGTACATCCTGCAGCCTGCGAATCCGCTCTGGGTCGGCGCCACCATTCTGGTGAGCATCCTGCTCGACTTCGTGCTGCACCGCGCGGCCTGGGTGCCTGATTTTGTCGCGATCACACTCTTCTTCTGGACACTGCGCCAGCCGAACTGGGTGGGCATGCTGATCGCGTTCCTCTGCGGCATCCTGATCGACGTCCAGCAGGGATCGCTTCTCGGACAGCACGCGCTCGCCTACGTAATTCTTTCCTATATGGCAGTCCGGTCGCGCAAGCGCCTGTCCTGGTTCAGCCCGCTCGCGCAGGCGGTCCACATTCTGCCTCTCTTCCTCGCCACGCAGGCGATCGTCTTCATCATCCGAAGCATGGCCGTGAGGGCCTGGCCGGGCTGGAGCTGGTTCCTCGGGAGCCTGCTCGCGGCACTCCTCTGGCCGCTCTGGACATGGATTCTTCTGATTCCCCAGAGGAAATCGAAGAATGACGATACGAGTCCGCTCTAAGCGGCGCGGCGGCACACTATGAAAATGAAGAAGCTTTTCAGGGAACGGAGGCGTCGCCGCTCTTCCGGCACATCTGAATTCGGCATGGCTGAATTCAGACGGCGGGGGATTTTTGCCGTCTTCTTTTTCGGTCTCTGCTTCCTGATCCTCGTCGGGCGCTTTGTCTGGCTGCAGGTGATCTGTCACGATCAGTACACCACACAGGCGGAAAGCAACCGCACCGTGAGTATCCCGGTACAGGCTTCCCGCGGCCTCATCATGGACCGGAACGGCATCATTCTGGCCCGGAATTACTGGTCGTACTCGCTTGAAATCACACCGACCGAAACCGAGGAAAAACTGAACACGCTGATCGAGCGTCTCTCCAAGGTGATCCCGATCTCGCAGACCGATATCCGGCGCTTCAAGCGGCTGCTTTCCGAGTCGAAGCGCTTCGACCCCGTGCCGATCCGTCTTGACCTCACTGAGGACGAGATGGCGCGGTTCCTCGTGCAGAAGTGGCGCTTCCCGGGTGTTGAGCTCGCCTCCCGTGAGTTCCGCCAGTACCCGTTCGGTCAGATCGGAGCCCATCTCCTCGGCTATATGGGCCGTATTTCGGAGAGTGACGCGAAGCGGATTGAGAAGGACGGTCAGGAAGAGCTCTACCGCGGCGCCTATAACATCGGCAAGGTCGGCATTGAACGCACCTACGAGGACGCGCTCCGCGGACAGCCTGGCTTCTCAGTGCTCGAAGTGACGGCCGGCGGCCGTCCGGTCCGCTACCTGGAATCGACCCCGTCGGTGCCGGGCAAAAACCTCACGCTGTCGATTGACCTCAACCTGCAGAAGGTTGTGGAAAAAGCGTTCGGCGCTGAGGCCGGCGCCATGATCGCGATTGATCCCTCGACCGGCGAAATTCTCGCCTTCGTGAGCAAGCCGACCTACGACCCGAACCTCTTCCTGAACGGCATCGATTACGACACCTGGAATCAGCTGAACACCTCGCCCCGGAAGCCGCTCCTTAACCGCGCGATGCGCGGCATCTACCCGATCGGCTCGACCTACAAGCCCTTCATGGCGCTTGCCGGTCTCCAGTACGGTGTCATCACGCCCTCCACGACGATCAATGACCAGGGTGTCTATGAACTCGGCGGCCATAAGTTCCGCGACGCCGCGAAGGTTCATAAGGGCATTCTCGATCTGAGGCGCTCCATTACGGTTTCAAGCGACATCTATTACTACAAGCTCGCGCATGACCTCGGAGCCGAACGGATCCATGACTTTATGGAGCCGTGGGGCTTCGGGCAGCTCACCGGCATCGATCTGCTCGGCGAACAGCAGGGCATCCTGCCGAACGCCGCCTGGAAGGAGAAGCAGTACAAGAAGCCGTGGCTTGTCGGCGACACCATTTCGCTTGGCATCGGTCAGGGTTACAACGCCTTCACGCTCCTGCAGCTCGCGCACGCCGTGGCAACGCTTGCTGACCGAGGTGTCGCGCTCCAGCCGCACCTCGTGAGATCGATCTACGACCCGAAGACCCACAAGTCGACGGAAATGGAGTCGACCTACCGGAAAGAAATGCCGGTGTCGAAGAAAAACATTGAATTCATCATCGACGCCATGACGACCGTGACCCAGAACGGCACCGCTGCAGGCGCCTTCCGCGGCGCTCCCTACATCGCGGCGGGCAAAACCGGCACGGCTCAGGTGGTGGGTATCGCGCAGGGCGCGCGCTATAACGCCGCCGCCATCGCGAAGCAGCACCGCGACCATGGCCTCTTTATTTCCTTTGCGCCGGCCGCCAAGCCCCGCATCGCGCTTGCTGTTCTCGTGGAGAACGGCGGCTTCGGTGCCACTGCGGCCGCGCCTATCGCGCGCGCCGCGCTCGACTACTGGCTCCTCGGGAAGAACAGCCTTGGCCTTCCCCCGCCCCAGTACCTGCGCGATCAGTCACCGAAACCCGCCGCGGAGGCAAAACCATGACCGGAGATTTCCAGACCGTCCGCAGACTGTGGATATCGTTCCTTGAGCGGCTTTCAAGGATGAATTTCGGACTCGCGATCGTCGTCGCCATTCTGACGCTCACGGGCTTCATGACGCTGTTCTCCGCGGGCTACAGCTACCCGTGGCGAGTCGCGGACCAGGCCCGGAACATCCTGATCGCTTTCTTCGTGCTGATTCTTTTCGCGAACGTACACCCGCGGTACCTGATGAAGCTCGCGGTGCCGCTTTACGCGTTCGGTGTCTTCCTGCTTCTCGCGACGCTGGTGATCGGCACCACGATCAAAGGCGCGACCCGCTGGCTCAATATCGGCATCACCCAGATCCAGCCTTCGGAACTGATGAAGGTCGCGCTCCCGATGATGCTTGCCTGGTACTTCCACAGCCGCCAGGATCAGACCTCTCCCAAGGACTTCGCGATCGCGTTCCTGATCATCGGAATCCCGGTGGCGCTGATCATGAAGCAGCCTGACCTCGGCACTGCCATTCTGGTCGCCGCGGCCGGCCTCTCGGTGGTCTTCTTCGCGGGGCTCCCATGGAAGTGGATTCTCATCATGGTCGGCTCCGGGCTCGCCTCGCTGCCTCTCATCTGGAACTTCCTCCTCCACGACTATCAGCGCCAGCGCGTGCTGACTCTGATTGATCCGACGTCTGACCCGCTCGGCAAAGGTTTCCACACCCTTCAGGCGCTGATCGCGATCGGCTCAGGCGGCGTTTTCGGCAAGGGCTGGATGGAAGGCACACAGGCTCACCTCGACTTCATTCCGGAGCGTACGAGTGACTTCCTCTTCGCGGTTTTCTCTGAGGAGTTCGGTCTGATCGGGAATCTCTTCCTTCTCGTGATGTACTTCCCCCTCATCGTGCTTTCGATGAAGATCGCCATCAACGCGTCGAATACTTTCTCGAAGCTTCTCGCCGGCGCCATCACCGTCATCTTCTTCACGTACACTTTTGTGAACATGGGCATGGTGAGCGGCATTCTGCCGGTGGTCGGTGTGCCGCTGCCCTTCATGAGCTACGGCGGCACGGCGCTTATCACTCTCGCCACCTGCACCGGAATGCTGATGGCCATATCGGCAAACAAAAAATATAAGGACGACTAGTCATGTCTTTCGGAAGAATTTTTATTGCGACCGCGCTTGTGGCTTTGCTTGCAGCCTGCTCTACCACCCACGCCCCGCAGTCTTCTTCCGGAAGCAGCCCGTCATCCCGCGGCCCTGAGATTCTTCCGCCGTCCGCTCCCGGCACGGCCCCCGCCATCACCGAGCAGGGTTCTGTGCCCCGGGTCGAGAAACCGGCCCGCGGCGCCAACCGGCCTTACACCGTGCTCGGCCGTCACTATGTCCCGATCACCGGTGACAAACCGATGCGTGAGCGCGGCATCGCCTCCTGGTACGGCAAGCAGTTCCACGGCAAGAAGACATCGAATGGCGAAGTCTTCGACATGTATTCTGTCTCCGCAGCCCATAAGACCATGGAGCTTCCGAGCTACGCCCGCGTCACCAATCTGGAAAACGGCCGCTCGATGATCATCCGCATCAATGACCGGGGCCCGTTCTACGGGGACCGAATTATTGACCTCTCCTACGAGGCGGCAAAGCGCCTGGGGTATGCTGTCAAAGGAACGGCCCGGGTCGAAGTGGAGCGGATCACGATGGCGGAAATCGCGGCCGGCACCTGGAACCGCACGGATATTGCTTCGAGCACTATCCCGGTGACGCAGGAAACCGCTGGCACCGAACGCGATCAGCGGATCACCCGCGACCGCCCGAGCATGCTCTGGTCGGTGCAGGTCGGGGCTTTCTCGAGTCCTGACAATGCCCGCGCCTGGTCCGCCCATACCGAAGCGATGCTGTCCGCCGCAAGCGGCGGACGGACTGCCACTACCCGCATCGTTCAGTCTTCTGATTCGCTCTACCGGGTTCTCGTCGGCGCCAACCTGACGCACGAGCGCGCCACGGCTGAGGCTCACCGCATCGCCGGCATCATCGGCGGTCCGGCCTTTGCGACCCAGCGCTAATCCTGTCATTCAAGGAGCAGATGGCAACTATGGATATGAATAAACTCCGGGAGGCTGCCTCCCGGATCTGGAACGCAGAAACACTGCCTGCGCTCAAAACCTTTGTTTCCCGTGAATCCCTCTCCACGGATTTTGATCCGGAGTGGGAGAAGCACGGCATCCTCAATGAAGTCTGCCGCGAGGCGGCTGCCTGGGGCACCCGGATGCTGCCTCGCGGCACTTACGATGTGCAGCAGGAACCCGGCCGTACGCCGGCTCTCATCTTCTCGGTTCCCGGCACCGGACTTTATGCCGGCCGCGAAGAGGATACGGTTTTCTTCTACGGTCACCTGGATAAGCAGCCGCCCGCGACCGGCTGGAGCGAAGGGCTCGGCCCCTTTACGCCTGTCGTCCGCGACGGGAAGCTCTACGGCCGCGGCTGCTCGGACGACGGCTATTCGGTTTACGCGGCGCTCACCGCGATCCGCGCCCTGGAGGATGCCGGCATTCCGCACCCCAGAGCGGTCGGCCTGATTGAGACCCGTGAGGAATCCGGCTCGAACGACCTCGAGCACTATCTGAAGAAGAACGCCGCACGCTTCGGCAGCCCCCGTCTTGTCTGCGTGCTCGACTCCGGTGCCGGAAACTATGAACAGCTCTGGCTCACATCCTCGCTTCGCGGCGCCTGCGCGATCGATCTCAACGTCCGGGTGCTCCGCCAGGGCATGCATTCCGGCACGGCGAGCGGCGTGGTGCCGAGTTCGTTCGACGTTCTGAGGATTCTCCTTGACCGCATTCAGGATCCCCGTACGGGCGCCATTCTGGATCCGGCCTTCAATGTTGAAATCCCCTCGAACCGGATGGACGATATGAAGAAAACGGCTGAAGTGCTAGGCGACGGCTTCATCAGCGAATTCCCGTGGGCTGAAGGCCCGAATGGTTCCGTGCAGTCCCGGTGCCGCGGCACAGAGGAAGCCCTGATCGCCCGCTGCTGGAAACCCACGCTTTCTGTCACCGGCGCGGCCGGTCTCCCGCCGCTCAGCATGGCGGGCAACTCACTGCGCTCGGATACGACCCTTCGTCTCTCCTTCCGTCTGCCGCCAACCGCGAAGACGGAAAACATTCTCCCCGCGCTTCAGAAGAAGCTGCTCACGGATCCTCCGTTCAACGCGGTAGTTTCTATCGCGGGCGGTGACGCGCTCCCGGGCTGGAATGCGCCATCCGAGGCGGACTGGTTCCGCAGTGCCTGTGACGAGAGCTCAAAGGCGCTCTGGGGAAAGCCCGCCATGCGGATCGGCGAAGGCGGCTCCATTCCGATTCTGAATCTCTTTGAGGCGCAGTTCCCGAGAGCCCAGTTCGCCGTAACCGGCGTGCTTGGACCGGGCTCCAACGCTCATAACGCTGACGAAAGTCTTGACCTCGCCTATACCGAGAAATTCATTGCCGCGGTCGGATACCTCGCCGCATCTATTCCGGAGGAAGCATGAGACGCGACACGGTAACCCAGGTCATCGTGGACTACGGCGACTTTGAGGAAAATTTCGCCACTCCCTATGAGGCTCAGCAGTTCATCACGGCTTATGAGGACGAGTACGGTCTGCCCCGCGCGGCCTGGCTTGAAGACATGAGCGGACATAAAAAGTGGGACTACAAAGTCTTTGAGGATGATTCCGGGAACATTGTGCTCGTGGATGATTAATCCTCTGTCCGGAAGCAATGCCTAAAAAAAGAGCAGTTTGAACTGCTCCCCAAATTTAGGACTTGTTAAATAAAAATCCTAAGGGGCGATAG
>ERZ773227.2166-NODE-2166-length-11018-cov-6.755633_pt1 | contig 11018 bp, 9 predicted proteins | sample MGYA00580525_ERZ773227 | MGnify/ENA primary metagenome ERZ773227 (study PRJEB29015, sample SAMEA2737782) | human gut metagenome | biome: human gut; feature: human-associated habitat; material: faeces | place: China | collected 2012 ... | reverse complement strand
CATAAAGAAGTCTTTTGCTTTACAAGCGTATCATTCCAACAACTACAAATTTACATCCAATAAGATCTTCTCAAGAACATCCTCAACGGAAGATGTCACCGCATCAGCGTGATCTGCAACTCCGGGAGCGGCATTAGCCATGGCATAACCTGTGCCGACCAGTTCCAGCATTTCAATATCATTATACTGATCGCCAAAGGCAATACATTCCTCCGGGGTGATATCGAGAACTTTCAGAAGATGCTTCAGTGCAGCTCCCTTATTTGTACCCGGTGCAATAAAATCAATCCAGATAGTTCCGGAAGTTACGATCTTAATCTCAGAGCCAAAAATACTCTGAAGATGCTTTAAGTATGCATTCAGGACATCAGGTCCATCGATCATATTGCAGATAGCAATCTTGAGGAACGGACCATTGATCTGGCTGAGATCTTCGACAATCTCTGTTTTATTGTGCATAACATTGACAATGTGGTCTACAAATTCGGGATTCCGGTCTTCAATCAGGCAGGTATCTTCTCTGGAGACAATGATTTCAAAATGATCAGATTTCTTCACTTCCCGGATGATCCGGTAAGCAAGGTCATCTCTGATCGTTCCGCGGAAAATAAGTTTGCCCTGATGCATACAGATTGAGCCGTTCTCTCCAATATAAGAAATTTCATCTTTGATCTTATCAAATACGATTCGCTCATTAGTATACTGGCGACCACTTGCGGCTACGAAATAAATCCCTTTCTGTGTCAGTGAATGAATCAGGCTGATTGCACGGGGAGTAAGCTCCTGGGTACCATCCTGAAGAAGTGTTCCGTCAAGGTCACTTGCAATTAATTTGATCATTTATTAAAACCTCCATTTAAAACTGATTCAAGTATACATGAAAATGAGGATTTCGTAAAGAGTGTCAAATTAAGCAGAATAACAGAAAAAATTTGTATATATCGGAACTTTATGTAACAAAAAAGAAATACTTGTAAATGATTTGTAATGGTTATATAATGAAAACATCTAAGGTGTATCTGAAGTATTTCAGAAAAAGATCTGGGGGAATTGCAATCGCAGGTCGCGACAGAAAAAGACCTGAATATACATATTAAAAGAGATTGCAGGAAAGGAAATGTATTATGGGTAAGTATTTTGGAACAGACGGTTTTCGTGGAGAGGCAAATGTAGTTCTGACGGTTGAGCATGCTTTTAAAGTAGGACGTTATCTTGGCTGGTATTTCGGGCAGGAGCATAAGGCAAGGATCGTGATCGGCAAGGATACGAGAAGAAGCAGTTATATGTTTGAGTATGCACTGGCAGCAGGACTGACGGCTTCAGGAGCAGATGCATATCTTCTTCATGTTACGACAACACCGAGTGTGTCTTACGTGGTAAGAACAGAAGACTTTGATTGTGGGCTTATGATTTCCGCCAGCCATAACCCGTATTATGATAATGGTATCAAGGCGATCAACAGTGCCGGACATAAGATGGAGGCAGAGGTAGAAGAAAAAATTGAGGCTTATATTGATGGCAAAATTGGGGAAGTACCGCTGGCGACAAAAGAAAATATTGGACGTACTGTTGACTATGCAGCAGGAAGAAACCGTTATATCGGACACTTGATTGCCCTTGCTACACGCTCTTTTAAAGATATGAAGGTAGGACTTGACTGTGCGAATGGAAGTTCTTCCAGTATCGCAAAGAGTGTCTTTGATGCACTTGGAGCGAAGACTTATGTTATTAATAATGAACCAAATGGTGTGAATATCAATACGAACTGCGGATCGACCCACATCGAAGTACTTCAGGCATTTGTAAAGGAGAAGAAGCTGGATGTAGGATTTGCCTATGATGGAGATGCAGACAGATGTATCGCTGTAGATGAAAATGGAAATGTTGTAGATGGTGACCGTATTATGTATGTATGCGGAAAGTATCTGATGGAGCAGGGACGCCTGGCAGATCATACGATTGTTACAACGATCATGTCCAATCTCGGACTCTATAAAGCATGTGATAAGATCGGCATGAAGTATGAGCAGACTGCGGTTGGAGATAAGTATGTATATGAGAATATGCTTCAGAATGGATATGTTCTCGGTGGCGAGCAGTCCGGTCATATTATTTTCAGCAAGCATGCACGTACCGGTGACGGTATCCTGACTTCTCTGATGGTCATGGAAGCAATCCTTGAAAAGAAGCAGAGTCTTGGAACACTGGCAGATGAAGTGAAGATTTTCCCACAGCTTTTGAAAAATGTACGTGTAAAGGATAAAAGGACTGCCTTGGATAATGAAGCAGTACAGAAGGCAATCGAGCAGACTGCTGAAGAGCTTGGAAGTGACGGACGGATTCTGGTTCGTGAGAGTGGTACAGAACCGGTGATCCGTGTAATGGTCGAAGCCGCATCGGATGAGATCTGTGAAAAATATGTTGATGGTGTGGTTAAGATCTTTGAACAGGAAGGATTATGTGAATAACCGGGATGATGAGAGATAAGCTTAAAGATAAGATGACAGAAGTTTCAGATTATATTTTTCAGCATCCGGAATTATCGAAGCACGAGGAGCAGTCTTCTCGTGCTTTAGCTGATTTTCTGGAACAGGAAGGATTTACTGTAAAGTGGGAATTGGCAGGTTTCAGGACTGCTTTTGTAGCTGAGTGGGGATCGGGGCAGCCGATCATTGGTTTCCTTGCGGAGTATGATGCACTTCCGGGGCTTGCACAGGAGCCGGTGAGCCGGCATTGTCCAAAAGAAGGTCCAGGACATGGGTGTGGACATAATCTTTTAGGTACGGCGTGTGCCGGTGCGGCAGTGGCACTGAAGGAACGGATGGAAAGAGAACAGATTTCAGGAACGGTTCGTGTCTATGGCTGCCCTGCGGAAGAAATCGTCATCGGAAAGATCCGTATGAATGAGCAGGGGGTATTCGATGAGCTATCTGCGGCAGTTACATGGCATCCATTTGACAGAAACCGTGTCAGTTATGATATCTGGCAGGCCCAGGATATTAAAAATTATAAGTTTTACGGGATAGCGGCACATGCGGCAAGATTTCCTGAAAAAGGAAGAAGTGCTTTGGATGCGGCTGAACTGATGAATGTGGGAGTGAATTATCTGCGGGAACATGTGGCAGATGATGTAAGAATGCATTATACTTATACAAATACAGATGGTCCGGCTAATATTGTTCCACCTTTTGCCTCAACGAATTATTTTATCCGCTCATGTCTGTGGAAAAAGACGAAAGATGCGTCGGAGCGTGTGGATAACTGTGCAAAGGGAGCAGCACTGATGACCGGGACGCGAGTGGAGATTGAGCATGTCACCTGCAATAAAGAGATGAAGACGAACCGTGTGCTTGCGGAAACCTTTTATGAGGAAATGAAAAAGATCCCGACACCGGTTTATACGGAAGATGAGATTGCATTTGCGGCTGAAATATCAAAGGAAGCCGGATTTGAAAATCATGGGGAATATTTCACCGGCCTTGAACCACTGGAGGATCAGCCGGTTCCACTGGCAATCGGAACGGACGTGTCAGATGTGAGCCATACTGTTCCGACGATCATGCTCAGTGCGGCAGCCATGTGTAAAGGAACACCGCTTCACCACTGGGCAACTACTGCACAGGTGGGAATGAGTATCGGGCAGAAAGGTATGTTCTATGCGGCTGAATGTATGGCCGAGGGAGCATGGCAGCTTGTGACAAAGCCGGAGATTCTGAATGCGGCATGGGATGAGTTCCGAAAGACGGAATAGAAGATTGAAAAGAAGACGGAAAAGACTGAAAAAGCGGATACCTGATCTGTTGAGAACAGGTTATCCGCTTTTGGATTATACAGGTAATAAGATGGGGAGATTACTCTACATCTACGACTTTCAGCCATCCTTCAGGAGCTTCGATCTGTCCCATCTGGATGCCTCTGAGAGTATCATAAAGTTTCTGGGTAACTGGTCCCATTTTCTCCATTCCACTTGGGAAGCAGATCTCTTCACCGTGGTTTACAACTTTTCCTACAGGAGAGATTACGGCAGCAGTTCCGCAAAGTCCACATTCTGCGAAATCTTTTACCTCATCAAAGTATACATCTCTCTCTTCTACTTTCAATCCAAGATAATGCTCTGCCACATACATCAGAGAACGTCTTGTGATAGAAGGAAGAATTGTTGAGGAGTGAGGTGTAACAACTGTACCGTCTTTTGTGACGAACAGGAAGTTAGCTCCGCCAGTTTCCTCTACTTTAGTTCTCGTAGCAGAATCAAGGTACATATTCTCATCAAATCCATTTGCATGGGCTGTTACGATGGCATGAAGGCTCATAGCATAGTTCAGTCCGGCTTTGATATGTCCTGTTCCATGCGGAGCAGCACGGTCAAAATCAGACACGCAGATGGTCAGAGGCTTAACACCGCCTTTGAAATAAGGACCAACTGGTGTAGTAAATACACGGAACTGATATTCTTCTGCAGGCTTTACTCCGATAACCGGGCTGATACCGAACATATAAGGTCTGATATAAAGTGAAGCACCTGATCCGTAGGGCGGTACATAGGCTGCATTGGCCTTTACAGTATCGACAACTGCTTCAACGAATTTATCTTCCGGGAATGCAGGCATCTCAAGACGCTTTGCAGAATCTGCGAAACGGGATGCATTCAGGTCCGGGCGAAAGATAACAGTACGTCCGTCTTCTGTTGTATAAGCTTTCATTCCTTCGAAAACTGTCTGAGCATACTGAAGAACTCCTGCACACTCACTCATCACAATATTAGAATCTTCTGTCAGGGCTCCCTCGTCCCAGCTTCCATTTTTAAAATTTGCAACAAATCTTTTGTCTGTTGGTACATAAGCGAAACCTAAATTACTCCAGTCAATGTTCTTTTTTTCCATTGTATTAAATCCTCCATTCCTCTTGCGGTTGAAGACCGTAGCGTTTCTATGCCGATATTATAATACTGTCATTAATAAAAATCAAGAGTACGCTCGGTTTTTTCGGAAGGTTCAATTTACAGTATCACGATCACGGTCTGATACCCCGCTCTTTTCAGCCTGCGTTCCATAGCAACAGCTTCATCCAGTGTCTCAAAAGAACCGACATTCACTCGGTACAGGCCATTCCCTTCTAAAAGTTCTGCAGGAAAATCCTGGGATCGAAGTTCTCCCAGCAGGCGGTTGGCATAAGTCCGGTTGCGGAAAGCTCCGGTCTGAACAGAATAAAAAGGCTGTATCACATCGTTATCAATTTCGCCTCCAAGATCCAGTGTATCGAGAATCCCCTGGGTGATGGCGAGAGCAATATCATTAAAATTATTATCAAAAATCTGATTATCAACATCAGAATTAATGAATCCGACCTCGACAAGAACTGCAGGCATCTGGGTACGGCGGAGAACGACCAGTCCGGGACGTTCCTTGACTCCTAAGTTGACAAAACCGACGGATTCAAGCTGATCGTTGATATTTTGAGCCATTTTATATTTGATACCGGATTTATCATAGATCAGAGATTCCACACCGGAAACAGTATTGTCAGTTGGATAAGAATTGCGGTGAATGGAAATAAAAAAATCAACCCCTGCGATATTTGCCTCCATGGCTTTCTGATAAGGGGATTCATAAATATCAGTGGTACGGGTATAAAGAATATCAATTCCTCTTTCCTGAAGCAGTTCACCGATGGCGAGTGTCAGGGCAAGTGCATCGTCTTTTTCCTGACGGCCATTATACACAGCACCCGGATCACGACCTCCATGTCCTGCATCAAGCATAATAGAATAAGGCATAGTTATTTCTCCGTTGATGGATCTTTTCTATATATTATATGAAAAACAGGCAGAAAAGGTCAAAGCCGGTGAGGAAAGGAACTGACAGAATGAAAGGAAAAGTGCTGGCAGAAGAAAAAGCTGATCGAATACAAGGAAAGAGTTTTCAAAAACCTATGGATTTTGTGGGAAATACATATTAAAATAAAATCCAACAGGAAGGGAGATGCGGAAATGATTTACTTGGATAATGCGGCAACTACGATGCGGAAACCACCACAGGTAGTGCAGGCTGTGGTGAAAGCACTGGAATCAATAGGAAATGCAGGAAGAGGGGCATATCATGCGTCTTTGGATGCATCCCGGATCATCTATGATACAAGAGTAAAACTGGTAGAGTTTTTTGGCGGAGACCATGCGGAGCAGGTCGCGTTTACTGCAAATTCAACAGAAAGCCTGAATCTTGCCATCAAAGGACTCTTTTATCCGGGCGATCATATTATCACAACGGCACTGGAACATAACTCGGTTCTGCGTCCCCTGTATGAAATGGAAGAAAAAGGAACAGAACTGACAATTCTGAAGAGTGATGAAAAGGGATGCATTTCTTATGAAGAGATGGAAAATGCGATCCGTGAAAATACCCGGGCGATCATCTGCACGCATGGCTCAAATGTGACCGGGAATCTGCTGGATCTGACGAAAATCGGAAAAATAGCAAAGATGCATGGACTGCTCTTTATCGTGGATGCTTCTCAGACAGCGGGAGTATTTCCAATCAACGTAAAGCAGATGCAGATCGATGTTCTCTGCTTTACCGGTCATAAAGGACTGCTTGGACCGCAGGGAACAGGTGGACTTTATGTAAAAAAGGGGATTGAGATCCGTCCGTTGAAAAGTGGCGGAAGTGGAGTACAGTCATATAGTAAAAGGCATCCCCGGCAGATGCCCACTGCTTTAGAGGCAGGGACATTAAATGCACATGGGATCGCAGGTCTGCACGCAGCACTGGATTATCTGACGGAAACCGGGATTGATACGATCCGCGAAAAAGAACAGGCATTGATGTGGGAATTTTATGAAAAAGTCAGAAAAATTCCAGGGGTGATCGTATATGGCGATTTTTCCGGGAAAGAACGCTGTCCCATCGTGACGCTTAATTTTGAGGATGTTGATTCGGCAGAACTCAGTGATGCCTTATTCACAGAGTATGGGATTTCAACAAGACCGGGAGTTCACTGTGCACCGCTCATGCATGAGGCACTGGGTACAGTGGAACAGGGAGCGGTACGGTTCAGCTTTTCCCACTATAATACAGAGAAGGAAATTCTGACAGCAGTAGAGGCACTGAAAGAACTGGCAGAACTATAAGAAAGATGCTTTGCGAGTCATCGCGTAATTCAGAGAATCTGCCGCAGGCAGCTTCTCTTGCATACTTTGGTAATAAAATACAGCACCTGGTGGAAATAAATCCACTACAGGTGCCGTATTTTTATATCAGAGGCTTACACTTCATGTTCGGAAGAAACTTTCTGCTCAGAAGAATCATCAGAAGAAACGGCTGCAGTCTCTGTATGCGTATCAGAAGCAGTTACATCGGATTCCGGTAAATAAATATGAACGCTTTCTACGCGGTTCTTATCCAGTTTTTCAACGACGAGCCGGATGCCATCCTCCGTCATCACTTCATCTCCGGTCGCCGGGAGACGATCAAGATGTTCGATGATAAATCCGCCGAGAGAATCATAATCTTCGGACTCCAGCTTTGTATTCAGATGATCGTTCACATCATCCAGGCTCATAGAACCTTCAATGATATATTCTCGGTCAGAAATCTGCTGAACCAGTTCATCTTCTTTTTCATCATACTCGTCGTGGATCTCACCAACGATCTCTTCCAGAATATCCTCCAGTGTGATGAGTCCTGCCATTTCGCCATATTCATCCAGCACGATGGCAATATTAAAGGTAGAATCCCTCATCTCAACGAGTAATTCAGAAATATTTTTATATTCGTAAGTGAAATGCGGCTCACGAAGAAAATCTTTCATATGAAACTCGGTATTTGCATCATAAAGAAGCAGATCCTTCATATTAATGATACCGACGATGTTGTCCTGCGTTTCCTCGTAGACCGGAAGACGGGTAAACTTATCTTCACGGAAAATATCGATCAGTTCTTCATAAGTATTGTCTACACTGGCAAAGGTGACATGGACTTTTGGAACCATGATATCTTTGGCATTGGCATCTCCCAGATCAAATACATTGTAGATCATTTCCTTTTCATCGGATTCAATCACGCCATCTTCGTGGCTGACATCTACGATTGTACGAAGCTCTTCTTCAGTCATTGCGTTATTCACGGCATCAGGATCAACATGCATGATCAGCATGATCACACGGGAGAATAAATTAATGATGAAGATGAAAGGTGTCATGACCGTCATAAAAAACTTGAAAAATGGAATATAACGGAGCGTGACCTTCTCTGCATTGAGCGTTGCATAATTCTTCGGGGTAATCTCTCCGAATACGAGGATCGCAACAGTCAGTACGGCAGTTGCGATACTGACCATATAACCGCCAAAATGATAGGCGAGTGAAGTAGCAAGCGAAGAGGCAGAGATGTTCACGATATTGTTGCCGATCAGTATGGCACTGAGCATCTTCTGGGTATGATTCTCCGTAATATCAAGAACCATGGCAGCACGCTTGTTTCCCTCGTCTGCAAGGGAACGGAGACGGATCTTATTCACCGCCATCAGTGCTGTCTCGTTAGATGAAAAAAATGCTGAAAGAATCAGCAGGATAATCAATATAATCAGTTGGAAAGTGTCACTCGCGTCCACTTGAAATAATCACTCCTTTTGTATGATAAAAGTCAATTTAGATATACTCGATTAGTATACACTTTTTTCAGGTGATTTGCAAGTGGCGGCACAGTCCGGCGAGTGTGAACTGTTATTTTGGATCTGCTGCTTTTACAAAATGATGCAGATTCTGCTTTGAGTCGCTTTTCTCAGCCTATTTTATGAAAAGGGTGGCTTTACTTTAAATGTGGCGTGGTGTATGATGTTTACAGCACTTAACAGAAAAGAAATGGAGTAAAAATATATGGATTTATACAGCAGTCTGTGTACGATTACGAAGGAAGAAAATATTTTGAGAGATGAGCCGATGTGCAGACATACGACTTTCCGTGTGGGCGGACCGGCAGATTATTTTGTCACACCACAGTCAGTGGAAGAGATCCGGGGGATACTCGCAGTATGCCGGAAAGAGAATGTTCCTTATTATATTGTAGGAAATGGAAGCAATCTTCTTGTTGGTGACGGTGGATTCCGGGGAGTTGTTCTTCAGATTTTTAAAAAGATGAATGACGTCCGGGTAGAAGGCGAAAGGGTGACTGCTCAGGCGGGAGTGCTTTTGTCAAAGGTGGCAAGTGCAGCATATAATGCGTCATTGACCGGTCTGGAATTTGCAGCAGGGATCCCCGGTACACTGGGCGGTGCGGTAAGGATGAATGCAGGTGCTTATGGAGGCGAAATGAAGCAGGTGTTGGAAAGTGCAGTTGTCCTGACGCAGGAGGGAAAACTTCTGACGATCCCGGTGGAAGAACTGGGACTTGCTTACCGTACCAGTGTGGTAGAAAAGAAAGATTATGTTGTGGTGGAGGCAACACTCAGACTGAAAAAGGGCGATCAGGCAGCAATCCGTGAGGTGATGGATGATCTGAAGCAGCGGAGAGTGACAAAGCAGCCACTGGAATTTGGAAGTGCAGGCAGCACATTTAAGCGTCCGGAAGGCTATTTCGCAGGAAAGCTGATCGAGGATGCGGGACTGCGGGGATTCCGTATCGGGGACGCACAGGTTTCTGAAAAACACTGCGGATTTGTTATCAACAGAGGAAATGCGACAGCAGCCCAGGTCTGCGAGCTGATGCAGGAAGTTGTAAAGAAAGTGAAAGAGACTTCCGGAGTGACGCTGGAGCCGGAAGTGAAAAGGATAGGAGAGTTTTAGGATGCGTTTTGTTATCGTTACGGGAATGTCGGGAGCAGGAAAGTCTACGGCTCTGAAGATGCTTGAGGATATGGGATATTTTTGCGTGGACAATCTGCCGATCCCGCTTCTTCCGGGATTTGTCCAGATGTTGCAGAATACAGATACAGAGATGAAAAAAGTAGCTTTGGGACTGGATGTGAGAAGTGGACAGGATCTTTCCGGACTGAAGGAAAATCTGGAAGCAATGGATCGTGACCGGATCGGATATGAGATCCTTTTCCTTGATGCGAATGATGCAGTACTCGTGAAGCGTTACAAGGAGACGAGGAGGCAGCATCCTTTAAGCGGATCGGGAAGAGTGGATACCGGAATTGCGAAAGAAAGAGAAAAGATTCTTTTCCTTAAAATGAAGGCGACTTATATTTTAGATACCAGTAAAATGCTGACCAGAGAGCTTCGGATCGAGTTGGAAAAGATTTTTGTGGATGGGCAGAGTTTCTGCAATCTTTATATTACGGTTATGTCGTTTGGGTTCAAATATGGGATTCCGCAGGATGCGGATCTTGTCTTTGATGTGCGTTTTCTGCCGAATCCATATTACGTGGAAGGGCTTCGTGCCAAGACAGGAAATGACAAGGAAATTCAGGATTATGTGCTTCAATTTAAGGAGGCGCACGAGTTTCTGGATAAATTAGAGGATATGATCAACTTCCTGATACCAAACTACATTGCAGAGGGAAAAAACCAGCTTGTCATATCAATTGGATGCACAGGCGGAAAACATCGCTCGGTAACGCTTGCCAATGAATTGTACAAGAGAATGGCGGACAAGAAGGAATATGGTCTGAAGATTGAGCATAGGGATATAGGAAAAGATGCCCTGCGAGGTAAATAGAATGTCTTTTTCAAGTGAAGTGAAACAGGAGTTAGCAAAGCAGAGTGGAAAGAGCAGGCATTGTCAGATCGCTGAACTTGCGGCGTTAGTTGCTTTTGACGGAAAGCGTCAGCAGCTGATCGGGGATGCGGGAGATGTGCTGGATTCGGAAAATCCGCTTCTGCAGGAAAAATATGGACTGTTACTGGCACAGCTGTTCCATGTTAATATAGAAGAGATAGATACATTGCCACTGGAACGCATTCTTGAGACAATCAAGATGTGGAATCAGTCTTTAAGGTGTGCAGACATCACAGAGACGGTAAATGGTATTTTACTGCAGCAGACATGTTGCAGGCGGGCATATATCCGGGGGGCATTTTT
>ERZ773227.2164-NODE-2164-length-11043-cov-5.369221_pt1 | contig 11043 bp, 8 predicted proteins | sample MGYA00580525_ERZ773227 | MGnify/ENA primary metagenome ERZ773227 (study PRJEB29015, sample SAMEA2737782) | human gut metagenome | biome: human gut; feature: human-associated habitat; material: faeces | place: China | collected 2012 ... | reverse complement strand
AGATCTTTGAGCTGAGCTCCAACGGCAAGTATCGCTGCATCTACTGCGAGCAGGAGCTGCAGGTCAAGCCGGAATAATCTTTATAGACAAAAGCGCCCCCGTCAGAAATGCACTGACGAGGGCGCTTTTGCGTTATGATGTGGTTTTCAGTGTCCAGATTGTGCCAGCGTGCGGCCATCGAGCTTCGCCCATTCTCTGCGGCCATTGGACGAACGGCCAAGAATAATAGATGCCGCAGCAGAGGCGCTGGTGAATACGTGATCCTCGGTAAATACGTTACTCTGTACTATACCGATCTCCAGCAGAGTCTTTCTCTGTTCCACATAGTTCTGGGGCAATCCACTCGTCACATCCGGGGCAATGCGGCTGCCCTTCAATATCAGAAAACAGTCTTTATCGATGGGATACCCCATAGCGCTGCTCCCGCGACCAGCCAGCAGAAACAGGCCTTCGTCCGTTTCACTCTGCCGGGAGGGACTCAGCTCCCATTTTTCTGCAAAGACTTCATTCAGCGTTTCTTGTCGCTTTTTCACAACATCAGGTGTCCACTTTGGTTCATTGATAACCTGCGTTGTGAGGACATAGGAGCTCGTGCCGCCTTTGGACTGGAAATATTTTTCCTTTTTGGTTGTAAAGCCATAATTTTGTGCCGCAGAATTTCTCTGCCGGGTCAGCGGCACGAGATTTGCGATACGGTTGAGCCAGTACATCCTCTCCTGCTCATCCGGCCAAAGTTCTGGCCAACTTCCATGGACGGGAGGATGCTGCGGCAGGACATGCTCGATGGTAAAGAGCTTCTGATTGTACGATGCTCCACCGTCACTCATGAAAGAGTCCAGCCGCTGGATGATGTAGTTGCGGCGCTGCGCTGTCATCGTATAAATCTCGCCATCCAGTGTCTGCCGGAAATGTTCTTTTTCCCAATCCGTAAGCTCAATGTTTCTCAGCGGAGAGGTCAATGTGCTGTCGGGCCGACCCTCCATCTCCACCAGAAGCCATTTGTACCGGTCCACACGATGGTTGACGTCCTGCGCTGTCACAAGCAGATAAGATGCCAGCCTTTCCAGCTTTCGGATAAACCAGAGAACATATTCCGAATCATTCGGGTGCTCTGCGAGAAATTTGATAGCAGGCGGCATCCAGTCGGAGTTGTTTGTCTTGTTCAGCCAGAAAAGCAGACCGTTTACCTCGTCCGCATGATGTGTAGCAGTGAACTCGCAATTTTTTAGCTGAACGTAAGCATTCGTATAGGGTACAAGATAGTCATCGATCAGTCGTTTCGGAGATACTGTCTTCAAAATATATTCTTCAAATTCCTCCCGAAGGGTCTTTTTCTGGCGCTCTTTTACAAAGATGGTCCGGGTATGCGTAAATACCTCGTTGAACCCGTCACGTCCGGTCAACTCCTCAAGTCCTTCCCATTTTTCCGTATATTCCTGCTGCTTTTCTTTGGGAAGGCTGCCAATAACTGTGGATTTGATAATGTCCGTCGGCAGTAGGTCGAGGCCTCGGCTGTTCATGACCGTAAAAATACGGAACGCTGATTCCTGACTCGGCGTCGAAACGACCACCAGATAGCAGCGGGTCAGCAAAAACTGTGTAAATCTCAGCCTGTCATCGTCATTGCTGAACATTTCAGCAAAACTCTTGCGAAGCACAGCGCAGTTTTTCTGGATATGCAGCTTTGCTTCGGTGTCCAACAGCGCCGGGTCCAACTGCCCCAATGCGTCCAGCTGAATGTTCTGGATGTACTTATGGAAAAATGGCTGATCCTTTTCCTTGAGAAATAGCCTCGGTTGGGCCTCGATCCCCTCCAACACATTGCCTTTCTCCTGCAAATATTTTTTGCAGTCCACCTTATAGTCTTCGTTGTCAAATGTATCAGCCAGAACTGCAAACAGGATAGACAATGTGGTCAGGCGCTGCTGTCCATCAATGACATCGGCGTATCGGTCCTGCTCGTCCTTGATCAGGACGATACTGCCCAGAAAGAAATTTTCTGTGTTCTCCGTCTGGAAAAATCCATACAGATCATTGAATAAATCGCCAGTTTCATCTTCTGTCCACGCATAAGGACGCTGGTAGCCCGGAATATGATATTCAAAATCCGAGCTGAATATCTTGGAAAGCGGATATTCTTTTCCGGTTATCTTGCTGCTTACCGCATTGCTCATAGCAGACCCTCTTTTTCTATCGCTCTAACACATCCGCTGGATTCGCAGTTTTTTCAGACTTTCCGGCGCAGCAGGCTCATCGGCGGCAGCTCCGGGGTGGGGATGGTATAGCGCTCCATCGCGTGGGGCGTGGACTCCACCAGCTCACCGGCCTCATTCTTTATCCACTCGGGGTTCAGCGGGATGCTGCGGCCATCCGGGCAGAGCACTTCCAGCGTGTCGCCGAGGCTCCACTTGCCCCGCTGCTGGCAGCTGGCGACGCCGTTCTCCCAGCCGTCCACCGTACCGACAAACTCCCACTCGCGGATGTAAGTCGCGCTGTCGGTAGCCTGACGGGCCTGCTCCCGGCCAAAGTAGAAGCCGGGCGAATAGTGGCGGTGGCTGGTGCGGGTCAGCTCATCCAAAACCTCTTCCGGCAGCTCGAAGTTCTCGTTCATCGGGTCGGCCAGATACTGGTCGAGGGCGCGGCGGTAGGCCGCCGTCACGCTGGCGACGTAGTAGAACGTCTTGGCGCGGCCCTCGATCTTGAGGCTGTCCACGCCTGCCTTGCAGATGAGGTCGAGGAAGGGCGCGGTACACAGATCGTTGGCGTTCAGGATGTAGCTGCCGTTCTCGTTCTCGCCGATCTCATAGAGCTGGCCCGGGCGGGTCTCCTCGCTGAGATAGTACTTCCAGCGGCAGGGCTGGGCGCACTGGCCGCGGTTTGCGTCGCGGCCTGCCATGTAGTTGGAGAGCAGGCAGCGGCCCGAGACGCTCATGCACATGGCGCCGTGGACGAAAGCCTCGATTTCCAGCTCCGGCGGGGTCTTGTCGCGGAGGGTGGCGATGTCCTGCAGGGTCATCTCCCGGGCCAACACCACCCGCTTCGCACCCATATTGTAGGCGGCGCGGGCAGCGGCCCAGTTGGTGATGCCGGTCTGGGTGGACATATGGACGTCGATGTCGGGCGCGAAGGTCTTGCAGGCGTCCAACACGCCGAGGTCGGCCACGATGAAGGCGTCCACACCGGCGGCAGCAGCGTCCTTGATGGCCTGCGGCAGACGGTCAGCCTCCTCGTTGGTGGGCAGGGTGTTCATGGTCAGGTAGACCTTGCGGCCCCGGGCGTGGGCATAGATGACGCCCTCGCTCAGCTGCTCCGGGGTGAAGTTGGTGGGTGCAGAGCGCATCCCGAACTCGGGCAGAGCGCAGTAAACGGCGTCCGCGCCGTAGTTGATGGCATACCGCAGGCGCTCGAGGTCGCCTGCCGGGGCCAGAAGTTCCGGTATCTGTAACATGGTATTCCTCTTTTACTTCATACTTTTATTAACTTTCGCCGCCTCATCGCAGTTTTTCTGGTGGTCTGCGTAGGTGCGGGCGTAGTAGTAGTGACCGGCAAGGTCTGTGACAAAGAAATAGGCGTCCTTCGCCTCATCGTCGGGCTGCGGGGCAAGCGCCGCACGGATGGCCGCGATGCCGGGGTTGGAGATGGGGCCGGCGGAGAGGCCGGTGCAGGTGTAGGTGTCGTAGGCTTCCCGAATGTTCTCCGGGATGCTGTCCCAGCCGCCGTAGTAGGGCGCGACCCAGTTCCAGAGGTAGTTGTTGTCGGCGTCGCTCTGGACGTAGCTGGAGGTGTTGCTCTGCAGTTTGGGGTAGGGCGAACCCTCGGCCAGACGGTTGCGGAACACCTGCGCCACATTATCGTCCTGGTCGTTGCCGGCCTCCTCCTGCACGAAGGACGCCAGAGTGACCACCTCGGAGAGGGTCATCCCCTGCTTTTCCATCTCGGCATACATCTCATCGGTGATCTGCTTGTCGAAGTGAGAATAGAACGTCTCAACGTAATGATGGACGGTGTCATCCTTCAGGAAATCGTAGGTATCCGGGAAAAGATAACCCTCGCACTTGAGGAAGCGGTCCGGGGCGTCCTTGTCGTCGGGGACGTACTGCCAGAACCTGTACTGGCTGAAATCGCCGGTGTTGGCCTCCTTGAGGAAGTCCTCGGCGCTGCACAGCCCGGCATCCTCCATTTTTTTCGCAATGGCGATGGCCGTCGTACCCTCTGGGAAGGTCAGCCGGACGCTGTCGGCCTTCGCGTAGGCGGAGAGCGCCTCGATGATGTCGTCGTAGGAGCTGCCGGGGGCGAGGTCGAACTCACCGTATTGGAGCTTGCCTGCCGCGCCCTGTTTGCCTGCATACCAGCGGAAGACGTGGGGGTACTTGATGACGCCCGCCGTCTTGAGCTTCTGGGCGATGGCTGCCACGCCGCTGCCCTGCTGGATGCTCACACTCACCGGTTCGCCAGCGAAAGCACTGCCGTTGATCTCTTTTCGGATGGCCAGCAGACAGCCGCCCGCCGCCAGTACCAGGATCAGCAGCACCATCAGGATCATTTTCGCTGCGCCGCCTTTTCTGCTTTTTTTATGTTTTGCATCGTGTGCCATGTACACACTCCTTTACCATTCCGTTCAGCTTTCCATCATCAGCCGCATATAGCTTTCTTCCACATCGAAAGGCTCCGCGTCGAACCGTATCATACCGTAGTCCTGCCGGGTGCCTTCGCCGAGGAAAAGGTTCTGAGCCGCGCCCACTGTGATGACGGCGCGCTCCACGATGACCTCCTTCTCCCGGGCCGCTTCCATCAGCACCTCGGCAGAACGGTCATCATCGGCCATCAGCTCCACAAAATAGAGGGTGTCCTCCCGGCGGAAGTAGATGCCGTAGCCCTTCTCGCTGGACACGATGGTCGCGCCCCGGGCGTAGAGGTCGGTCAGCACGACGGCCATCTGCTCCGGCGGGAACTGGACGGTATCGGGATAGAAGCGCTCCCGCAGCTCACAGAGCTTGCGGGCCGTCACGGAGTCGAACTCCGCCTGACTCCACAGGTTGCGGGACACCTCCCGGGGCAGGCAGCGGAGGGCAAAAGCCCGCTGGAAACCCTTGTTTTCCAGCAGCGCGGCCTGCTCCTGTCCGGTCGGAACGGCCACGGTGAAGCCCGCGCCCCGCAGCTTCTGCTGCGCACAGAGATAGTCCACGAGTCCTGCCAGAATCAGGCTTCCCTGCCCGCAGAGGCCGTAGAGGTAGCTGCCGCTGCGTCCCTTGAGGGTGACGGGGACCGCCAGCGCCGCAGCGACGATCTCGTCATTCTCCTCAGCGACGTAGATATTTTCCGCCCCGGCGAACTTTTCCAGAGCGGTCTTGATGAACTCGGCGCTGTCGCCGCGTTCTTTCTGCCACAGTGCCACGACTGCCGCCTCATCCGACGGCTGCATCAAACGATACATTGATAGTATCCCTCCCATTTTCGCGGTTATCCGAGCTCTTTTTCCGCCAGCGCCCGCACCTCGGCCTGAATCTCCTCGATGGTGCGCATGGCTCCATTTTCCGTGCAATGGACGGTGGCCCAGCCCAGATTCGCCGCACAGTACTCGGCGGCACGGCGGCTGCGGGCCAGATATTCGATGTCCTTTTCGTGGACGTCCTTCCTGCTTTCGTCGCCATGATAGCGGCCAGTCATGAGCTTCTGGCTCACAGCGGGGTCTACCTGTAAGTACACCACAGCGTCCGGTGCGGGCAGGCCCAGCAGCCTGTATTCGTAGTCAAAGGCCCAGCGGAGGAAGTCGTCCCACTGCTCCGGCGGGAGCTTGGAGCACTGATGCACCGCGTTCGACGTGGTGTAGCGGTCGGCGATGACGATGCCGCCCGCCTCGTAGAAGCTGCCCCACCTGGTCTTATAACTGGCGTACCTATCCACCGCATAGAAGCTGGACGCCGCATAGGGGTTGACGTCGTCGGGCTTTTCGCCGAACCGGCCGGAAAGGTACATCTTTACCAGCGCACTGGAATCGCTCTCGTAGTCCGGAAAGGTGATCTCCATCACCCTTCGACCGCTCTCGGCCAGATGGGAGGCCAGCAGCTTTGCCTGGGTGGCCTTGCCGGAGCCGTCCAGCCCTTCGATGACAAGAAGCCTGCCCTTGCTCATTCTGCCTTCTCCCCTTTCAGCGCGGCGTACTGGGCGCGCACCTCAGTGGTGCGGCCGCAGCACATCTTGCCCTCCGGGCAGGGGCCGGACACGCAGGCCGGGCCGGCGGTGCGGAAGATATGGGGTGCCACCGGGTAGACCAGCCGCAGCATCTCTTCGGCCAGCTGCCGTATCTCCCACTGGGCGCGATTGCAGCAGCGCAGGTGGAAGAAGTTCTGCAGGCTGCGGGCGTTCATGGTCACCACCATCTTGGTCTCGCAGGCGTTGGGCAGCACGAAGCGGGCGTCCTCGTTGGCCTGCTTGGAAGCCTTGGCCCGGGCCTGCTTTTCGGGCAGACCTTCGGCCATCAGGCGGGCGGTGTGGCCGTCTTCCAGCTTCTGCACGAGGTCGAGATAGCGCCTGGCGTCCTCGTTCATGCTCTCGATGAACGCCGCCTTTGCCTCGGGGATGGCCTCGATCTCGGGCGGGATGACGTAGCGGAAATCATCCAGACGGACGTACCGCTGACTCTGGACGCTGAAGGACGCGATGCGGTGGCGGGTGATCTGGGCCAGCAGGGTACGGCTGACGCCCTCGATGCCGAAGGTGAAGCTTGCGTGCTCGATGGGGCTGGCGTGGCCCAGATCGCTGAGCATGGTCAGGAAGCGGGCAGTCTTTTCTTCATCCAGCCCGTCCAGCAGGTCGGTGATGTGGGCGTCGGAGTAGCAGAGCTTCGCCGCAGCCGCCACGACCTTCTCCGGCTCCGGCGTATGTGCTATCAATCGGACAGTCATCATTTTTCTCATTCCTCCGTCGTTATCTTCACAAGGGGCGCAAAGTTGGCCATAGTCTTCTTCACGCCCACCTTCTCGAAGCTGATCTCCACGATCTGGTCGCCGGCGGCGGGCTTGACTTTCAGCACCTTGCCGCGCCCGAAGACCTTGTGCTCCACGATGTCGCCCGGCTCATAGTGTTTGGGGCCGGTGGATGCCGCTGCCGGACGGGGCGAAGAGGTCACACCGCCGCCTGCGGGTCTGACCGGCGCTTTGGACGCTGCCGGACGGCCATAGCCAGAGCCGAAGCCGCTGCTTCCCGAACCGGAGCTGCAGCCGCCATGACCCGATGAAGCACTTCCCCGGTCCGCGTGATCGGAGCCAAAGCCTCGGTTATTGGACATTGGTGCGTTATATTCTTTATTCAGATAGCTGCTGCGGCTGCCACAGCCCGAGCCGTAACCGGAGGCCGCACGACCCCAGCCGGAGGGGCCGGAGTATCCCGACGCACCACCCGGCACGGTATCGCTGCCGTAACCGCTGCCCCAGCCGCCCAGACGGGAGCGCTGTTCCAGCACCGGGCTGCGGGTCTCTTCGATGTACTCCGGCTCGATTTCCCGGAGAAAGCGGCTGGGCTCGTTGCGCTGGGTGCGGCCATAGAGCATCCGGGTGACGCTGTTGGAGATGTAAAGCTCCTTCTTGGCGCGGGTGATACCCACATAGGCCAGGCGGCGCTCCTCTTCGAGGTCAGCCTCAGAATACTTGCTCATCTCACTGGGGAAGACGCCCTCTTCCATGCCAATGAGGAATACATAGGGAAACTCAAGGCCCTTGGCCGAGTGGATGGTCATCAGCACCACCTGGTCGGCGCTCTCGTTGTAGCTGTCAATGTCGCTGATGAGGGCGATGTCCTCCAGATAGCCTTCCAGCGAGGCCTCTTCGCCGTGCTGGTCGCAGTAGCTCTTGACGTTGTTGACCAGCTGACCGAGGTTCTGCAGACGGTCAGTAGCATCCTCGTGGCCCTTGGCGGCGTCGGCTTCCAGCATGGCGCGGTAGCCGGTGATCTCGATGACATCGGAGGCGAACTCGTCCAGCGTCTTCGTTTCCAGCGATTCCTGCAGTTTCTGGTAGATGTCCCAGAACTTGAACAGCGGCGCGATGGCGCGGCTGAGCTTGGCGTACTGGTCGGCATGGGAGATGACATCCAGCATACTGATGCCCTGCTGAGCCGCCAAGTCCGCGATGACTTCGATGGTCGTCGCACCGATCTTGCGCGCAGGCTCGTTGATGATACGGCGGAGTCGGACATCGTCCCGGGGGTTCGCCACGATGGACATATAGGAGTGGATGTCCTTGACTTCCTTGCGGTCGTTGAAGCGCTGGCCGCCCACGATCTTATGCGGGATGCCTGCACGGGTGAAGTAGCTTTCGATGGGGGCCGACTGGGCATTCATCCGGTAGAGGATGGCGTGGTCGGCCAGATGTCCGCCCTCTTTGAGGTGCTGGCCGATGATGTCCGCGATATGGCTGGCCTCGTCCTGCTCGTTCTCGGCGGTGTACACCTGCACCTTGTCGCCCTCGCCGTTCTTCGTCCAGAGGGTCTTGCCCTTGCGCTCGGTGTTGTGCTGGATGACACAGTTGGCGGCATTCAGGATATTCGACGTAGAGCGGTAATTCTGCTCGAGTCGGATGGTCCTGGTGCCTTTATAGATGCGCTCGAAGTTGAGGATGTTCTCAATGGTCGCGCCGCGGAAGCGGTAGATGCTCTGGTCGTCGTCACCCACGACGCAGATGTTTTTCTCCGGGCCGGTGAGCAGGCTCACGAGCCGGAACTGAGCCACACTGGTGTCCTGATACTCGTCCACCAGCAGATATTTGTACTTGTTCTGGTAGAACTCCCGCACGTCCTCGTGCTCCGACAGCAGGATGACCGTCTGATAGATGAGGTCGTCGAAGTCGAAAGCTCCGGCCTCCTTGAGCTTCTTCTCATAGGCGGCATAGACCTTGGCCGCAAGAGCGCCCTTCGTGTCCCGGGCCGGGGTCTTCAGGGCCTCTTCCGGGCTGATGAGCTGGTCTTTCCAGCGGCTCATCTGGTTGATGGCACTCTTGACCGGGAAGAACTTGTCGTCCACGCTCAGCTCTTTGTAAACAGCCTTCATGACACGCTGGGAGTCGTCGCTGTCGTAGATGGTAAAGCTGCGGGGGTAGCCGATCTCCTCGGCCCAGCGGCGGAGAATGCGGACGCAGGCCGAGTGGAAGGTGGATGCAAACACCTCGTCGCCCTCTTCCCCGCCCAGCATCCGGCGCAGACGTTCTTTCAGCTCACCGGCGGCCTTGTTGGTAAAGGTGATGGCCATGACGTTCCAGCTCCGGACGGCGTCCTTCCGCAGCATCCCGTCCAGCCACGACGGGGCATCGGTGCCGGTCATGATGGCAGTGCGCAGGGCTTTCACATCGTCCTCCGTCACCTCCCGGGGCGTCCATCTGGAGCCGTGGGCCGAGCCGAAGCGGATGAGGTTGGCGATGCGGTTGACCAGCACGGTGGTCTTTCCGCTGCCTGCACCCGCGAGGATGAGCAGAGGGCCGTTGGTGGTGAACACCGCCTCCCGCTGCATATCGTTCAGGCGTCCGAACTGCTTTTCGATATACGTATCACGCAAAGCGCAGAATTGTTGTGCGAGATCTGTTGCCATTGTTTCACCTGTTCTTTTCAATCATTTCTGGATATATCACTTAAAATATAGTATATCACATTTCAAAAAAGTTGTACATAAAAACAATGCAAACAAAAACCGCCCCACCGCGGTCAATACCACGATGGAGCGGAAATTTCAGGAAATGCTTAACCGAAGATGTTGATGAGGATACCAGCAGCGACGGCGGAGCCGATAACACCGGCCACGTTGGGGCCCATTGCGTGCATCAGCAGGAAGTTGGAGGGGTTCTCGCTCTGGCCGACCTTCTGAGAAACACGGGCAGCCATAGGCACAGCGGAAACGCCAGCGGAACCGATCAGGGGGTTGACCTGACCGCCGGTCAGGATATACATGACCTTGCCGCAGAGAACACCGGCAGCAGTGCCGAAGGAGAATGCGATGAGGCCCAGCACGATGATGAACAGGGTGCGGCTGTTCAGGAAGGTGTTTGCAGAGGTGGTGCAGCCAACAGACAGAGCCAGGAAGATGGTGATGATGTTCATCAGCTCATTACCGGCGGTCTTCTGGATACGGTCCACAACGCCGCACTCCTTCATCAGGTTGCCCAGCATCAGCATACCGACCAGAACGGCGGCATCCGGCACGATGAGGGAGACGATGATGGTGACCATGATGGGGAAGATGACCCTCTCGGTCTTGCTCACGGTGCGCAGCTGCTTCATCACGACGGTACGCTCTTTCTTGGAGGTCAGAGCCTTCATGATAGGCGGCTGGATAACAGGCACCAGAGCCATGTAGCTGTAGGCCGCGACGGCGATGGAGCCCAGCAGCTCAGGAGCCAGACGGGAGGTGACGAAGATAGCGGTGGGGCCGTCTGCGCCGCCGATGATGGCGATGGCGGCAGACTGCTTCTGGGTGAAGTCCACCAGACCGGTAGCGGCCAGCAGACGAGCGCCCATGTAAGTGCCGAAGATACCGAACTGAGCGGCAGCGCCTAAAAGGAAGCTCTTCGGGTTAGCGATCAGCGGACCGAAGTCTGTCATCGCACCGACACCCATGAAGATGAGGGATGGTAAGATACTCCACTCATCCAGTAAATAAAAGTAATGTAAAAGTCCACCAACTCCGTTCGATGAGTCTTCAATCGATCTCATAATATCCGGATAGATATTTACAAGCAGCATACCAAAGGAAATCGGTACAAGAAGAAGCGGCTCAAATCCTTTTCCGATCGCAAGGTAAAGGAAGATACACGCAACTAAGATCATGATCAGGTTTCCTACGCTTAAATTCAGGAATGCTGTCTGCTGAAGAAGATTCAAAAGTGTATTTTGAATGTATTCCATGTTAATCCCTCCATGTGGAATCTGCAGTCAGCAGAAAATTAGTTTAATGTAGCGAGTGTAGCACCCGGCTCTACGGAATCACCAACAGCAACGTTGATGCTTGCAACAGTACCATCCTGCGGAGCAACGATCTCGTTCTCCATCTTCATAGCCTCG
>ERZ773227.2161-NODE-2161-length-11054-cov-2.585053_pt1 | contig 11054 bp, 5 predicted proteins | sample MGYA00580525_ERZ773227 | MGnify/ENA primary metagenome ERZ773227 (study PRJEB29015, sample SAMEA2737782) | human gut metagenome | biome: human gut; feature: human-associated habitat; material: faeces | place: China | collected 2012 ... | reverse complement strand
CCGAACATAATTATGAAAAGGCAGCAGAGATAGCTGATACGATTAACTGGAATAAAATAAAAAATGTAAATGCACTTGTAAAAGTTGGAGAGATTTATGAGAATACCGGTCGTTTAGAAGACAGCCGTGAGGTTTTGCTTATGGCATATGACCGGTCTCCAATTGGAAGAATGATCATTTATCGCCTGGCAAAAGTTGCCATTAAAATGAAAAATTTTGATGAGGCGAAAGATTATTATCAGGAATTTGTGGAGATCGCACCACATGATAATTTGAAATATGTGTTGAAATACGAGATCTGCAAAGCCCAGGGTGCAAATATAGAAACTCTGATCGGAATTTTAGAGGAGTTAAAAGAGCAGGAATATACCGAAGAATGGGCATTTGAACTTGCATGTCTGTATCATAAAGCAGGTATGGCAGATAAGTGTGTGGAGGCATGTGATGAACTGGTACTGTGGTTTGGTGACGGTCCATATGTAGAGCGTGCCTTAGAACTGAAGATGATCTATCAGCCGTTAAATAAACAGCAGGAAGAAAAGTATCGCAGATTTTGTCAGAAACGCGAAGGTGTTGTTGAGGTCAGACCGGAGGAGGAGCTTGACTCCGGTGAGATCGTGAATGAAACCGTACAGATACCGGATGTGAAGCTTTCACCGGAACGGTTTAATACACAGAATCTGCAGGAAGAGCTGCAAAAGAGCATGCAGCAGATCATGCAGGCGACGGAAAAAGAAACTGTTACAGACAGTATGGACAACATCAAAAAGCTTGTGGAGGAGATTCCATATCTGCAGCTTCCGAAAGAAGAATATGATCCATCTGAGGAAGAGGAAGATACGCTGGAACATATAGAGACGGATCACGAGATCGATGATTCGTTAAAGATCAATTTCAAAGAGCTGCTTGCAGAAGAACATGATGGACAGATTGGGATGTATATGCCGGAGAAAACGGCATTAGAGCACCAGATCACAGGTCAGATGAGCATTGAAGAAGTGCTTGCTGAGTGGGAAAAGACGAAATATGCCGCAGAAGTTGCATTAGAAGATGCAAAGCAGCGCAGACTTGAATCTGCAAAGGCGCGTGCGCTGCAGGAAGCAGAAGAAATTATGGGACGTCTTGCAGACATTATTCCAAAGCTTGATGCAGGTGTTGCTCCAAAAGATATACTGCAGGATCAGTACATAGAAGGCAAGCCGTTAGAAAATGACAGGGCAGCAGCTATGGTTGCAAACATGAATCAGATCTTACAGGAAGAGATTGACCGGATATCGACAGAGACGGCGGATATCGATAAACAGCTGGCAGAGGCAGCCGGAACAGCAGCGTCCGCAATGGAACCGGAACCGGCAGCGTCAATGGGAGAGATATCTGGGCCAGGAGTGAATGCAGCGGAGCTTGCAGAAGAAGTATCCGGGATGATGCAGGAGACAGAAGATGTGGAAATATCCGGACAGGAGCAGATACCGGGATCTCAGCCGGATGAGGAAATCGCAGATCTCTCCGCAGAAGAAACGGATGAGGAAACTGTAGATCTCAGTACAGAGGAGAAGGCGGCAGAAGAAGTTTCAGATATTAGTGAAGAGAAAACATCTGAAGCAGATGATTTTGATATAGTTACCGCAGACACGATCGATCTTGGCAAAGTGGTAACGGAACAGGCATTAGCCGAAGCGGTAGAGCATATTACCGATACGGAAAGCGCGACGGATGATATCACACAGAAAGAGCTGGCTGACAACACGGCAGTTGAGGTAACGAAAGAGGTTCTTAAGAAAGAGGACCGGGTGGAAAGAGTCCTTCCGGAGATCACAGAGCCTGAGGATGAGACCGGTTTTGAGGCAGTTACATCACTGGGTGAAGAACTTCGGGGGATATTTACCTATTTTGTTTCGATCAAGGGAATGGAAGAACAGATTTGTCAGGCACTTACAGGTGCGGCAAGACATCTGATAACAGGAAAGGATGCTTCTACCGGAAATATGGTGATCCAGGGTGGCAGCGGAAGTGGCAAAACAGTCCTTGCAACGGCTATGGTGAAAGCACTTCAGAAAGAAACCGGAAAACCAAAAGGAAAGGTTGGAAAGATTGAAGCTTCCGCACTGAATAAAAAGGATGTAGCATCACTGTTAAAGAAAATTTCCGGGGGCTGTCTGATCATAGAGAAAGCCGGAGATATTTCCAAAGAAACGGCAGTCCGGCTGGCACTTCTTCTGAAAAGTGATACAAGCGGATTATTTGTCATTATGGAAGATACACACCGTGGAATTGAGAAGGCACTCGGCAGAGATGAAGGATTTGCTTCCCGTTTCTCTGAGAAGATCAATATTCCGATATTTACCAGTGATGAGCTTGTTTCATTTGCGAAAGCGTATGCAAACGAACTTGGCTATACAATAGATGAGATGGGTATTCTGGCACTTTACAACAGTATCAGCAATATTCAGAAATATGACAAGGCAACAACGCTTACAGAGGTAAAAGAGATTGTGGACGATGCGATTCATAAATCTGAGAAGGGCGGTTTACGAAAAGCATTTAGCATTATTACGTCCAGAAGATATGATGATGAAGATTATGTGATTCTTCGCGAAAAAGATTTTGGAATCTAAAATATACAGGCTATAATCATGACATAAAAATAAAGGGGTGTAAGGGTATGGCTAATTTTTCAGAGTTGGATCGCTATTTATTTGGACAGGCGACGCATTACGAGATTTACCGGAAACTGGGGGCTCATTTTACGGATCAATATGGAATTCGTGGAGTATGTTTTGATGTGTGGGCTCCGAATGCCGCAAGAATATGGGTGATTGGTTCTTTTAACGGATGGGATGAAACGGCAGATGAAATGACAAGGTTAGAGCCGGATACCATGGGAATATTCGAATTGTTTATTCCGGGGATCGAGGAAGGTGCACTGTATAAATACGGAGCAGGTACTGTATTATACCAGAGCGGAGCATGCGGAGAAGGACTATCTGATCCAGGAGTGTTCTCTGGCAGGGATCATTCATCATATTGCCATGAAAAATAAAGATGATCTTCTGGAAAATAAAGTGGAATTTCAGGTAGAAAATTGTGATCTGTCTGTGGTGACCGATGAAAAATGGATGGAAGAGCGTGCAAAGACCAAAGATATCTATGCAAAACCTATGGCGATCTACGAGGTACATCCGGGATCCTGGATGCGCCATCCGGGCAGAGAGGATGACGGATTTTACAGTTATAGGGATCTTGTGAAATATCTGATCCCGTATGTGAAGGAGATGGGATATACACATATTGAGCTGATGGGTATTTCCGAGTATCCGTTTGACGGTTCCTGGGGATATCAGGTAACCGGTTATTATGCACCGACTTCCCGTTATGGAACGCCGCAGGATTTTGCATATTTTATCAATGAATGTCACAAGCACAAGATCAGTGTGATCCTAGACTGGGTGCCGGCGCATTTCCCGAAAGATGCACATGGACTGGCTGAGTTTGATGGAACATGTCTGTATGAATATGCGGATCCAAGGAAAGGAGAACATCCGGACTGGGGTACAAAGATATTTGATTACGGCAAGAATGAAGTAAAGAATTTCCTGATCGGCAGTGCATTGATGTGGATCGAGCATTATCATATTGACGGGCTGCGTGTGGATGCAGTGGCATCTATGTTATATCTGGATTATGGAAAGCAGCCGGGACAGTGGGTTCCGAATAAATACGGTGATAATAAGAATCTTGAGGCAGTGGAGTTTTTTAAGCATGTCAATACACTGATCCTTGGAAGAAACCCGGGAGCAGTCATGATCGCTGAGGAATCTACGGCATGGCCGAAAGTCACCGGCCGTGTGGAAGATGACGGACTGAATTTCAGTTATAAATGGAATATGGGATGGATGCATGATTTCCTGGATTATATGAAACTTGATCCGTATTTCCGCAAGGATAATCACCACAAAATGACTTTTGCCATGAGTTATAACGAGAGTGAGAAATACATTCTTGTGCTTTCCCATGACGAAGTGGTACATCTGAAATGTTCCATGATCAATAAGATGCCGGGCGAGATGGAAGATAAATTTAAAAATCTGATGGTCGGCTATGCGTTTATGATGGGACATCCTGGTAAAAAACTTTTGTTTATGGGACAGGAATTTGCACAGCTTCAGGAGTGGAGTGAGGCGAGAGAATTAGACTGGTATCTGCTGGAAAACCCGGATCATAAGCATATGCAGAACTGGGTAAAGAAATTATTACATATTTATCAGAAAAATCCGGCACTCTATGAACTTGACAGCAGCTGGGGTGGATTTGAATGGATCAATGCAAATGATGCTGAGCGCAGTATTTTCAGCTTTATCAGAAAGAGCAAAGACGGAAAGAATAATCTGCTTTTTGTATGCAATTTTACACCGGTGGAACGCAGCGACTACCGCGTAGGCGTACCAAAACACAAGACTTATAAGCTGATTTTAAACAGTGACGATGCAGAATTTGGCGGAAGCGGCAAAGAGCGTCCGGTAAATTATAAATCTGTGTCGCAGGAATGTGATGGAAGACCATACTCGTTTGCATATCCGCTTCCGGGCTTTGGTGTGGCAGTATTCCGCTATTAAAAACTGTATAAAATAGCAGAACAGCGTTTGAAATCGTATCGAAAAACTTAATAAATGTGCTGATGTATCCGATATATACATCAGCTATGGATGGCGCAGATATTTCAGGGAAGTGAAAGTATGCGCCATTCTTTTGTCCTGATATAACCGGATTGGTCAGATATAACTGAGTGAAAAGCAGAAATCAGGCAAGGAAAAACTGTACGGAAAGTATGTAAGAACAGAAATGACAAGGAGAGTCGGATCATGAGAATAGATAACCAACAGCAGCAGAATAAGGGCGTGATGGATTTAATGCCGCAGACAGGCGCCGTGGAAGAAAAAAACGGAATTCAGATGTTTGCGGATGCGGTAAAGACAGAGAGTAGTAAAAAATCTGCAGGAACTACGTCTTTTCAGGCAAAAGAGATTACTTATCTGAATCCGGCAAAAGAAGAGAAAAAGACGGTCATAGATGAAATAGAGCAGTCCGGTTCCATGGATGCAGGCGAGCGAAAAGCACAGATGGCTGTGCTTGCGGAAACTACTTCACCGGAAGATTATGAAAAAATGCAGGAGGATGGCTTTTCGCTGGATGATACCACGAGCAATAAGATCGTGACCGTGACGGATAAGATCAAAGCACAGCTGGCAAAGGCGGGGGTGGATATTTCTAAATTTGGAGATGATCTTGATCTCGAACAGCTTGCACAGATCACGGGCAGTCCGGAACTTGCAGTTCAGATCGCAAACAGTCTGCGGGAAGCGGATCTGCCGCTTGCGGATGATAATTTTAAACAGATCGCAGAGACAGTAAATATGGCGGATTCTTTATCCGCATTGGATGATGGCGCTGTAAAATATCTGATTGATAATCGGTTAGAGCCTACGGTGCGAAATATATATTTTGCTGAGCATTCTGCAAGTGCAGGCTATATTTCGGCAGAACAGCAGGATATTTCGTCCTTCCTTCCACAGGTGAAAAACGTGATCGCATCAGCAGGACTGGAAGTAAATGATGATACCATTGCAACCAGTAAGTGGATGTTAGAAAATGATATACCGCTGACGAAGGAGAATCTTACTTATGCACAGGCTCTGCGCCAGACGGGACTGACCACGGGGGCAGAAGATATTGCCGCACTTGCAGCAGAGGCGGTCAGCGAAGGGAAAAGCGCACAGGATGCGGTGATCCTGTCCGGCTATACATGGATGGAGCAGGCGAAAGACGCTGTGGATACCGTAGAAAATGCCACGGATGAAGATCTTGCTTATATCGTGGAAAAAGGATTGCCACTTACCCTGGACAGTTTAAGGGAAGCTGCGGCAAATCGGACATCGGGAACGGCGGCATCAGAAAGCCAGGCGTCAGGAACAGTGTCATCATCTGAAGCTCAGAGTGAGGATGCAGCGCAGAGCATTGCGAACGAGAGTTATACCCCAAAAGGGCAGCAGCTTCTGACGGCACGCAGACAGTTAGAAGAAATTCGTCTTGCAATGACGGTGGAAGCAAATTACCGTCTATTAAAACAGGGGGTTTCCATTGACACCGAGCCGTTGGTAAAACTGGTGGAACAGCTGAAGGATCAGGAAAATGCATATTATAAAAATCTCCTGATATCTGAAGGTGTGGATGTGAACGACGAGCAGGTGGAACTTTTTAGAGAGGTCGATAAAAAAGTTTCCGATATGCGTTATGTTCCGGCATATGTGCTTGGAATGAAAGATGCCGAGGTGTCGACGATCAATGGTGTCCATAAAGCCGGTATGGAACTGAAAAGTTCTTTTGAAAAGGCAAGTCAGCAGTATGAGACCCTGATGACAGCACCGAGAACCGATCTGGGGGATTCCATCCAGAAGGCATTCCGTAACGTGGATGATATTTTAAACGACCTTGATATGGAACTGACGGATGAAAACCGTCGTGCGGTTCGGATTCTTGGATATAACAGTATCGAGATCACCCAGGATTCTGTGTTTCAGATGAAAGCAGCAGATGAAGAAGTGCAGCGTGTCTTTAAAAATATGACTCCGGCGGTTGTCACACAGATGATAAAACGCGGGATCAACCCACTGGAAATGGATTTTACATCGTTAAACCAGGAGGCAGAGAACATTAAGAGCGAGGAGTCTGGTAGGGAGGATAACCGCAGATTCAGTGAATATCTCTGGAAAATGGAACAGAATCACGAAATCAGTGAGGAGGAGCGAAGCTCTTATATAGGAATCTATCGTCTGATCCGACAGGTAGAAAATACAGATGGTGCAGCAATCGGTGCACTGATACAGCAGGGATCGCCCCTTACGATGAAAAATCTTCTGACAGCTGTGCGGTCTGAAAAACGCAGCAATAAGATGGATTATTCTGTAGATTCTGATTTTAATGGCGTATCCGGGACATCCAATGGCAGCTCGATTACGGATCAGATTGAGGCAGCCTATCAGAATAACTGCTTAAAAGATGCTTCGGAATTACTGACACCGGAGCGTGCGAAAGTGTTGTTTGATCAGGATTCTGACTGGGAGAACATGACGCCGGAGGAATTTAAAGCAGCGCTGGAGCTGGCAAAAGAACAGGCAGATGAGAGTGGCATTGATGCAGATTATGCAAAAGAGCAGCTTGCGCAGTTAGAGCAGGCAGCAAATGCGGATGAGAGTATTTATCGTATTTTGGATAAATATGATATTCCAAATACAATATCAAATGTGCTGGCAATGGAATCCATGCTCAACCAGCGTAATCAGATGTTTCGTAAGATTTTTGGAAGCAGTATGGCAGACCACAATGGAGACAATCAGGTAGATGCGGATGATTTAGAAGCAATTAAGCAGGAATTGTTAGAGGAATTTGGAGAAGCTGTTTCAGAACCGGCAGATATGGCGGCTGCGCAGGAGAAGTTAGGCGAACTTGCAGAAAATGTGATGAAGACGATGATAAACAGCGATCATGTGACGAGTCTTGATGTGCGTGAGATGAAAATGCTTTCCGCGCAGCTTTCCGTAAACAGTATTCTTGCAAAAGAAGAGCAGTATGCTGTTCCAGTAATGGTCAATGATGAACTTATGAATGTTTCTGTTAAAATCGTGCGCGGTGTGGACAAAAAAGGAATCGTCGATATCATGATGGAAAGTGAATTGCGCGGAAAGATCGCGGCGACATTCCAGGCAAAGGAAGATGGTATACATGGACTGGTCGCCACAGATTCAGAGGAGACGGCAGAACTCTTTGAAGAACAGGCACAGAATCTTATGGATTCGCTTGGCGGAGAGAATGATGATGTTACAGAATTACACTGTGCACACATAAAGGACCTTGATCTGAATCATTTCTCCATGGGAGCGTTTGGAGTCGATGCAAAGAATGAAACTCCGACCTCTGAGGATCAGGATACTTACCGTGTGCAGACCTCACGTTTGTATGGAATTGCAGAGCATTTTATCAAAGCAGTAAAAGGAACACTCGCACAGGAGGCATAAAAATTGATTTTCGGACTACATGGATTCCGATAGATAATTTTGTATACCGATATATATGGCATTTACGAGCTTATTTTGGTAGTCGTCTGTCAAAAGAAGATCTGCCTCTGTCGGATTACTTAGAAACCCACACTCTACAATAACGGTAGGTGTGGGTGTTTTTTTGAGCAGATAATAGCTTTCATTTGCTTTTGCAACGCGGTGATTATCAGGATCAACATTTGCGATCAGGCTGTCCTGGATCGTATCTGCCAGTTTTTTTCCATCCTGCGACTGACCAAAATAAAATACCTGTGCACCGCAGACTTCCGGAGACGGATAGCTGTTCTGGTGCAGGCTGACCGTAAAGATGGGGGCTGCCTCCGTGATGATTTTACAGCGATTTTGCATATCTTCAGCTTTTTTGTTGGTGTTTCCCTCAGAATAAAGACCGATGTCCGAGTCGCGTGTTAGGATAATCCGGATGGAATCCTGCTTGAATTTATCCCGAAGTTTCAGTGCCAGTGCAAGATTGATGTCCTTTTCCAGTGCGTCATTGGTGCCGACTTTGCCGGGATCGATACCGCCGTGCCCGGCATCGATCACGATCGATAAATTACCGGAAGGTGAGCTGGTCTGTCCGGTGTCCCCGGTAAGCTCTGTATTATGTGCGGAATCTGTGTCCGGTGTGCCTTTTGTGTCTATGTGACTGTTTTGTACAAGTATGGCGCTTTGACTTCCAAGAAAAAATGCGGCGATCACCAGACAGACAGCCATGATAAGTTCTATCTTTTTTTTCATAAAAACCCCGGAGTATCGTTTTTATAAAATATTCACGATATCCGGGGTTTATGTCATAATAAAATGATTGAATATTTGAATGATTGTATTTAATTGATGTATTTAATGATAGTGTCCCAGATAGAAGGCAGCTCTAAACCAAGTTTCCAGAAGGAGCCGCCGGCAAGCTGGTTTTCCTGAAGGACTTTTAATTTCTCTTCCAGGGAAGCAGCATCCTCCACCCATATTTTGTAAGTGATACCATTGTTTTCGTATTGTACATAATATTGACCGTCAATGTCTGACCATACCGGTTCGGCAGCATTTGTACTGATCAGTTTTTGAATCTCTGACATGCTTGTTGCATAGGAATCCAGTGTAAAAAGCTGATAGCTGTCGGCTGAGTCACTGGTGCCAGCAGCTTCATCGGCAGCCTGGGCATCGGCAGCAGCATTGTCTGTTTCATCAGTGTCGTTATTATTGTTATCGGATGTCTGTGTTGTGCTGTCATCAACAGGTGTCTCGGACCATACACGGGCATAAAACGGCATGCCTAAGATCAGCTGATCTGCCGGAACTTCTTTTAAGGTATTGGCAACGCCTTCTTTTACAAAGCCGATCGAAGCTACAGATCCTGCTTCCTCAGAACCGGCATAATGTTCATCGTATGCCATGACAACAACATAGTCTGCAAAAGTTGCCTGTTCTGCGCGATTATAGAATGCAGTAAAACTACTGGGAACATAATCGTCCACGGAAAGAACAATGCCATTGTTTGCACATTTTAATGACAACTCCCGTATGAACTGAATATAAGAGTCACCGACTTCAGAACTTAATGCTTCAAAGTCAACATTGATACCGTCAAAATTATATTGAATAGCTGCGGAGATCAGGTTATTGATCAGGTTCTCACGTTTGGATGTATAAGTTAAAACGGATGTGGTGTCGACATCTTTGTTTTCCAGATTGCTTACAAGTGCCCAGACTTCAATACCTTTCTGGTGGCAGTAATTTACATAGTCGGAGCTTGCAAGTGAGGCAATGTTTCCGTTATTGTCATTCAGGTAAAACCATGTAGGGGAGATAACATTGATCCCCTTGGTGTTCTGAAGCACGGATGCAATGGTTGTATTGGCATCTGCGTTTGTGATCTGATGCCATGCCATATTGATCTTAAAATCTTTTTTTATATGTGTAAATTCTTCCGCAACATAATCGCTGGTCAGCGTTTTTGTGGATGTTGCGCCAAGTGCTTTTGATTTGATATATCCGATGATTCCTTCTGCAGTGGATACTTTTGTCCAGGTATCTCCTGTTTCTAAAACAGTAACTTCCGTGTTTTTGCCAATATCTGCGAGGATCGGACTCTTGATGCCGCCTTTTTGACGGAGCTGTGTTTTTTGCTTCGCCGGCGCAGTGGTGTAGTCACCCCAGGCAGTCGTAAGAATTACACGGTTTGGTGAGTCAAGTACTTCATAGGAGAAATCGGAGTACAGTTTTAAAAAGTCGATTGCGATATATGCAGTCTGGGCATCCGCCTTGACAATTGGGTGATCTAAGGAATGAGAATCCTTTGTCACATAATAGCTGGTACTGTCTGCATCCGCAGAAATCAAATCTGTTGCAGTTGTGTAAAGAAGTTTATTTTCATTGTGATCCCAGTAAAAACGGTCATTCAGATAAGAACATACAGTTTCATAATCAAGATAGACAGTTCCGTTAAGGAGTTTTCCTTTTGCGTCGAGAATCTGGTTATCTAAGATCAGGGCTACGTCCTGTTCGCCGGACAGATTATAATAATCAGATAAATTCATATGTTCTTTGGAAGGTGTATATTTTTCTATGATGCTTCCGAGAAGCATAAAACAGATAATGACGACGATCAGAGCGCCGGCAGCCAAAATAGGGACAAATTTTTTCTTCATGTTAAGAACCCTCTTCTTCTTAAGAATTATCGTTTGTGTTCCTATTGTAGCATAATGATATGTAAATTCAAAGTTATTTACTCTTATTTTACGGCAGAGCTTATGTTCGGTAAAACTCTGCCGTTTCTTTTTGTCGGATTTGTATATCGTCTTAGATATTTTTTCTTATTCTGACCGGGTGGGCATTGAGGTACTCCATCCCTGTCAACTGTTATGATACCGGATCTGTCTGCAAAATGTACAGACCGTTATCAAAGGTTCGTTTTTTTGATCTTATCAAAATGTAATTCTGTTAACA
>ERZ773227.2153-NODE-2153-length-11112-cov-4.602424_pt1 | contig 11112 bp, 10 predicted proteins | sample MGYA00580525_ERZ773227 | MGnify/ENA primary metagenome ERZ773227 (study PRJEB29015, sample SAMEA2737782) | human gut metagenome | biome: human gut; feature: human-associated habitat; material: faeces | place: China | collected 2012 ... | reverse complement strand
TGAGATTCGGCTCCCTGTTTGATGCAACTCAGACCATGGTAGCTCAGATCGCTGATGATCTGTATGAGGTTCAGGTTGTTTCATGGTATGACAATGAGAACTCTTACACAAGCCAGATGGTAAGAACAATCAAATACTTCGGAAAACTTCTTGAGGCTTAATTCTCATAAGAGGATCATGACTTAATAAGCAATTTGAATTATTGACTCACAATGGGGTCCGGTCTTATTGTTGGACCGGACTCCATTTTTGCTATCAAGCAAAGAAAGATTAACAGGAGGCTATTATTATGGCAGCACTTAACAAAAAATCAGTAGATGATATTAATGTAAAAGGAAAGAGAGTCCTTGTAAGATGTGACTTCAATGTTCCACTTATCGATGGAAAAATTACAGATGAGAACCGTATCGTAGCAGCACTTCCGACGATCAAAAAGCTGATTGCAGACGGTGGAAAGGTAATCCTCTGCTCTCATCTTGGAAAGCCGAAGGGAGAGCCAAAACCGGAGCTGTCTCTTGCACCGGTTGCAGTAAGACTTTCCGAACTTCTTGGACAGGAAGTAAAATTTGCAGCAGATCCGGAAGTTGTAGGACCGAACGCAAAAGCGGCTGTTGAAGCAATGCAGGACGGAGACGTTATCCTTCTTGAGAATACACGTTACAGAGCAGAAGAGACAAAGAATGGTGAGGCATTCAGCAAAGATCTTGCATCTCTTTGCGATGTATTTGTGAATGATGCATTCGGAACAGCTCACAGAGCACACTGCTCTAACGTTGGAGTGACTCAGTTTGTTGATACAGCAGTTGTTGGATATCTGATGCAGAAAGAAATCGATTTCCTCGGAAATGCCGTAGAGAATCCGGAAAGACCATTTGTTGCAATCCTCGGTGGTGCAAAAGTATCCAGCAAAATCTCAGTGATCGAGAACTTGCTTGAGAAAGTTGATACACTGATTATTGGTGGTGGAATGTCTTATACATTCAGTAAAGCACTTGGCGGAAGTGTTGGTACATCTCTTCTTGAGGAAGATTATTGCCAGTATGCACTTGATATGCTGAAAAAGGCAGAGGCGAAAGGTGTGAAACTGCTTCTCCCTGTTGATAATGTGATCGCTGATGATTTCTCAAATGATGCAAATATTCAGGTAGTTGCAAGTGGAGAAATCCCGGATGGATGGGAAGGTCTTGATATCGGACCGAAGACAGCAGAGTTATTTGCTGATGCTGTTAAGACAGCTAAGACAGTTGTATGGAACGGACCAATGGGATGCTTCGAGATGCCTAAATTTGCAGCAGGTACAAAAGCAGTAGCAGAAGCACTGGCTGAGACTGATGCAGTAACGATCATCGGTGGTGGAGATTCAGCAGCCGCTGTAAATCAGCTTGGATATGGTGACAAGATGACTCATATTTCAACAGGTGGCGGTGCATCACTTGAGTTCCTTGAAGGAAAAGAACTTCCGGGTGTTGCAGCAGCAAATGATAAATAATCACCTGACTAAAGTGGGCGTAAGCAAAAAATGAGTCCAGACAGGGATCACATTCACCATATCAATAAGTACGGGCGTATGCAACGGACAGGCATGATAGGGTGAATATCCCTGTAATATGGAAAAGGAGATAGAACAATGGCAAGAAAAAAAATTATTGCAGGAAACTGGAAAATGAATAAGACTCCAAGCGAGGCAGTAGCACTTGTAGAAGAGTTGAAGCCGCTCGTTGCGAACGAGGAAGTTGATGTAGTATTCTGTGTACCGGCTATCGACATTGTACCGGTTGTAGAGGCTGCAAAAGGAACCAATATCCAGGTTGGTGCTGAGAATATGTATTTTGAGGAAAGCGGAGCTTATACAGGCGAAATTTCTCCGAATATGCTTGTAGATGCAGGTGTTAAATATGTAGTTCTCGGTCATTCAGAGAGAAGAGATTACTTCGGTGAGACAAATGAGGATGTTAATAAGAAAGTCCTGAAAGCATTTGAGCATGGTATCACACCGATCATGTGCTGCGGAGAAACTCTTGAGCAGAGAGAGCAGGGCGTAACAATGGACTTCATCCGTCAGCAGGTTAAAGTTGGATTCCAGGGAGTCACAGCAGATCAGGCTAAGACAGCAGTAATCGCTTATGAGCCAATCTGGGCAATCGGAACAGGAAAGACAGCTACAACAGAGCAGGCACAGGAAGTTTGTGCAGGTATCCGTGCATGCATCGCAGAAGTTTATGATGAAGCTACAGCAGAAGCAATCCGTATCCAGTATGGCGGATCTGTAAATGCTGCTACAGCTCCGGAGTTATTTGCTCAGGCAGATATCGATGGTGGTCTTGTAGGTGGAGCATCTCTGAAGGCTGATTTTGGTAAGATCGTAAATTATAAATAAGCCGAATAATTTTGTGTAAAGTTAATAAAAAGTAAGCTTATATATAAGCAGAAAGGCTATTTGATTTGGTAAAGATTACCGGTTGAATAGCCTTTTATCAAAGGAGAAGCAAAAATATGATAGGAATTATCGGTGCAATGGAAGAGGAAGTCCGTGAGTTAATTGCGGATATGCAGGAATGTGAGATGAATGAAAAAGCATCTATGAAATTCTACAAAGGAAAGCTTTATGGAAAAGATGCTGTAGTTGTGCAGAGCGGAATTGGTAAAGTAAATGCGGCAATCTGTACGCAGATTCTTGCAGATTGTTATCATGTTGATGAGGTGATCAATACGGGCGTGGCAGGTTCTTTGGATGCAGAGATCAATATTGGCGATATCGTAATCTCTACAGATGCAGTGCATCATGACATGGATGTAAGTGCATTGGGCGATCCGGTCGGACAGGTTCCAAGAATGGATGTATTTGCATTTCCGGCAGATAAGGAACTTGCTGAAAAAGCAATGCAGGCAAATAAAAAGGCAAATCCGGAGATCCGCACCTTTATGGGAAGAGTTGCGAGTGGTGATCAGTTTATTTCCAAAAAGGAAGTAAAAGATCGGATTGTTGAAAATTTTCAGGCAAAATGTACTGAAATGGAAGGTGCAGCAATCGCACATGGAGCATATCTGAATCACATTCCGTATGTTATTATCAGAGCAATTTCAGATAAGGCAGACGGAACAGCACAGGTTGACTATCCGACCTTTGAGAAACAGGCGATCACACATAGTGTAAATCTGATGAGAGAATTACTGCCGATGATCTAAGGACGGGAAAATAGACGGGAGAAATAAAATGTAAGGCGTAGTACTAATTTTGATTTAGTGCTACGCCTTACATTTTATTTAGCGGTTGTGAATATATTCTTGTAATAAAATTTTTAAGATATTTTTCTCATGAGAAGAAAGTTGAACATAGAGTTCTTCGAAATCCTGAGCTAGATAGTGTTCAGTATTGGAATTAATTCCATCTATAAAGAAATCTATATTGCAATTAAAATATTCGGAAATGGAAACTAACCGCTCAAGACTGACTTTCGATATGCCTCGCTCTAACTGGCTGATATAGCCAACAGAAACGTCCATATGTTCTGCAAATTTTTCTTGAGTAATACCTTGAGAAATTCGCTTGGTTTTTATGCGATCTCCGAGAGTTTTGTAATTAATAGCCATGTTAATCACCTACTTTCGAATCATTATAATGTAGCTAAACACTAAAATTAAAGAAAGTAATAACTAAAACTTTAGTTACAAGTATTGAAAAAAGAAAAATAAAATGTATAATAAAGTAAGTACAAAAGTGAAAACGAAGGGAGGGGAAAAGATGAATAGAAAAATTATAGCAGTTCTTATGTTAGTTTTGACTATAAGTTTTCTCTTAATGGGAGCTTTGTATGGAAAAACTGCAGAAACCCAAAAAGGAATAGAAGTCAGTTTTGGAACAATGGTTGATGGAGAATTTGTATCGAATGAGACAGGAACACTTGGTGGAAATCAGCGAAAGTATGAAATATTGCAGTCAAGTGGAAAGCTTTTTTATGGTCTTAGTGGAGTAACTGGGATTGGATTTGTTTTGTCACTTGTAATAAGGAAAAAAGATTAAAGGGGAGAGAAGAAGATGACAGTTAGAATTGATAATTCAGGAGTAGATAAATTTGGAGAAGCTTTTCCTGTAATTTTTGCGATTTTGGTAATTCTTATGTTAGTAGTAATTGCAGCCAATTTTATATTGAGAACAAAAGATGATTCGAAAGAGGCAATTAGAAGAAAAGTAAAAATTTTAGAGAAGCAGTCAAATGTAGGAGCCGAATGGTATATCGTGGAATGTGAAAATGGAGAGCGTTTGCGATTAAGAAATTTTCAGGGATATAAGGTATTTATTACTGTTGGGGATGAAGGAATTTTAGAATATAAAGGCTTAACAATAAAATCTTTTCAAAAGCTGTAATAAAGGGATGAAAAATGAATAGAAAAGCATTAATTTTATACATAAGAGATTTAAGAGATCTGGAAATTGCTGCACGTAGGATAGAAAAGCTTTATCAAGAAGAAAAAAAGGATTATGAGCAGGTACTGGACAGTTTAGAAAACGGTAAATTCATGTCGGAAATTGAAGAACCGATTTTTGGAGTGTTGATGGGATGTGGAGTATGTTTTCTGATGGGATATTTTTGCAATTGGTTAAAGAAATTAGTTGCACTTCAGTTATGGAATTATTGTTTCTTTGGCGTTGCAATCTTTTTTTGGTTTATGGGGATAGTTTTCTTATTTGCAGTTATCAGTGGCGTACTTGAAAATAGTCGAAAAAGGGATGAAGCTCAAAAAAATAATGCAAGAGAGGAAAAAAGGATTGCTGATAATCAAGAGCTGATTAATCAGGTGAAAAGCAATTGGAAAAAGAAAGAAACTTATATCCAGTCAGAATATAGAAAAGTGTATGAGTTGAAAAAGAATTATTATGATCAGAATATTTTGGCAAAACCATATAGAAACTTGCCGGCACTTATTTATATATATGATTATATATCTACATCATCTGCGTCATTATCAGAAACATTATTACATGAACATATAGATTATGGAATAAAGAAAATAGTAGAAAGATTGGATTATATTATAAAGCAAAATCAAGCTATTATTTTTAATCAACATAGACAGGAAGCCAGAAATCAAACTATGATTGACCAAAATCAAAAAATGTTATCTACATTGAGAAGAACAGAAGCGAATACAGAGCAAACTGCTCAATATGCAAAATTATCTGCTAACTATAGCAGGACATGTGCTTATTTTTCAATGGCAAACTATTTAGAAAAGAATTTTTAAAAACCATAGATTGTCGGCGAATGATGAACTGACAGTATTGTATTGAAAAGAATTACAATACTGTCAGTTTTTTCTATGTATAAAAGGAAAATATGCAAAGCCAACAAATATTACAAATCGTATTGACAAAAAAAGAAAAGGATACCTATAATGAAATTAGATATGAAATGGGTTTCAAAAAATGAAGAAAAAAGCTAGGAAATAGATTATAAAATGAAGGAGAAAGAAAAATGAGGCTTGCAGTTGTAGGAAGTATCAATACGGATATGACAGTTACTGCGGAGAGAATCCCTTTAAAGGGTGAGACGCTGATGGGCAGCTCCCTTTCTTATATTCCGGGGGGAAAAGGGGCGAATCAGGCAGTAGCAATGGCGAAGCTTGGTGCAGAGGTAGAGATGTTTGGATGTGTCGGAGACGACAGCAATGGAGAAAAAATGCTGGAGAATCTGAAAGCAGTCGGAGTCGGAACAGAACATATCCAGATTCTGAAAGGCGTTCCGACGGGGATCGCAATGATTACGGTCGGAGATAATGACAATACAATCATTGTTGTACCGGGAGCAAATGGTAAGGTAGACAGAGCCTATATTGACAGTATTAAATCAGAACTTGAGAAATTTGATATGGTAGTGCTTCAGCACGAAATTCCATTAGAGACAGTTCATTATGTGATAGAGTTTTGTTATGAAAAAGGGATAAAAATTGTTCTGAATCCCGCACCTGCTGCAGCAGTTCCGATGGAAATCATTGATAAGGTGACTTATGTGACACCAAATGAACATGAAGCAGTTCTGATTTTCGGTGATAAATTAAGTACAGAAGATCTGTTGAGAAAGTACCCGGAAAAACTGGTCATTACCCAGGGATCAAGAGGTGTTTCAACGTGTCTTAAGGATGGGCGGATTCTGAATATTCCGGCAAGAAAAGCACAGGTTGTAGATACGACAGGAGCTGGAGATACGCTGAATGGTGCTTTTTCGGTGCAGATCGCGGAAGGAAAGGCGATTGAAGATGCACTTACATATGCAAATGTGGCAGCAAGTCTGTCTACAGAAAAATTTGGAGCACAGACAGGAATGCCGACCGCAGAAGAAGTAGAGACAGAGTTAAAGAAATAGTCAGATCGGCAAAAGAAAAAAGAAAGACCGGATAACGGCGGTGAAAGGTGTCGAAATGAAAAAGCAGGGAATTATAATAAAAGCCATGTAACGGGTTACAGACAGATGGATACGGGGGAAAATAAAAAGAATGACAAGTATCAGAGATGTGGCAAAGATCGCCGGAGTATCACCTGCGACCGTTTCCAGAGTCATGAATGGAACAGCAAATGTAAATGAAGAAAAGAGACAGCGGGTGGAGGCTGCGATAGAAAAGACGGGATTTTGTCCCAATGAACTTGCTCGTGCTTTATATAAAAAGTCCTCAAAGATTATCGGAGTAATCGTACCGGATATTGAAAATCCTTTTTTCAGTGAACTGGCAAAAGCCGTGGAAGATGAGGCGTTTCAGAATGGTTACAGAATGCTTCTGTGTAGTTCCGGGAATAATGCAGAAAAAGAGATGCAGAATATTCAGATGCTGGTACAGATGAAAGCAGATGGGGTAATTATCATGACCGACAGTGCAGATACAGGAAAAGTACTGAAGGCCTGTCAGGTTCCGGTTGTTCTTGTAGACCGGACTTTGCAGAATGTAAATGAAAAAGCGGTTGTTAAATCGGATCATTATAAGGGAGGATATCTGGCAGCAGAGCATCTGGTGCAGTGCGGATGCAAAAAGATTGTGTGTCTGAAAGAACCGTCAGGCTATTCCAGTGGAAATGAGCGATACAGAGGTTATCTTGCGGTCTGCGAAAAATACGGTCTGAAAGAGCAGTCTGTGGATTGCACCTATGTATATGAAGAGGGAATCCGGGCTGTAGGAAAAATGCTGGAACAATACCCTGATGTGGACGGGGTTATTGCAGGAAATGATATGATCGCGATGGCTGTGTATAAAGAACTTACCAGGATGGGCAAGAAAATTCCGCAGGAGGTCCAACTGATCGGATTTGATGATGTAAAATTCGGGCAGATATTTACCCCAGAACTGACGACGATCCATCAGTCAATCCGGGAAATGGGAACTGCTGCAGCACAGATCATAGAGAAATGTGTAGAAGGGCAGCCCTGTCAGAAGAAAAATATATTTGATGTAAGTCTTGTTGTAAGAGAGACAACGATGGAGTGGTGATTTTTACTTGAACCGGAATGAAATCCTGTTATTTTTCAGGTATATTTGTTCGGTGGTCCGTCTTGCAAAATTGTGCTAAAACTAGTACAATAGGCTGTGGAGTTAAAAATTAGACAATCTAAATGCAAAGGAGATTTTGGAATGAGCAAAAAACCAACCGTATTGATGATTTTAGATGGATATGGATTAAGAGATAAGACGGAGGGAAATGCAGTAGCACTTGCGAATACTCCGGTTATGGATAAACTGATGGCAGAGTGTCCGTTCGTAAAAGGAAATGCCAGCGGACTTGCTGTAGGTCTTCCGGATGGACAGATGGGTAACTCAGAGGTAGGACATATGAATATGGGTGCCGGACGTATCATTTACCAGGAACTTACAAAGATTACGAAGTCCATTGAAGATGGAGATTTCTTTGAGAATAAGGCACTTCTTGCAGCCTGCGAAAATGTTAAGAAAAATGATTCTGCACTGCATCTGATGGGACTGGTATCTGATGGAGGAGTCCACAGTCATATTACTCATATCTATGGAATCCTTGAACTGGCAAAGAGACAGGGAATCAAAAAGGTTTATGTACACTGTTTCCTAGATGGCCGTGATACACCACCGGCATCGGGTAAGGAGTATGTAGAGCAGCTTGAAGCAAAGATGAAAGAGATCGGTGTAGGTGAAGTTGCATCCGTATCCGGTCGTTATTATGCAATGGACCGTGATAATCGTTGGGATCGTGTGGAAAAAGCGTATAAAGCACTGGTCGCAGGAGAAGGAAATACAGCAGAGTCAGCAACAGCAGGAATCCAGGCTTCTTATGATGAAGATGTAACGGATGAGTTTGTTGTACCATTTGTTGTAACAAAAGACGGTGCTGCTAAAGCTACAGTAAAAGAGAATGATTCTGTAGTGTTCTTCAATTTCCGTCCTGACAGAGCAAGAGAGCTGACAAGAACATTCTGTGATGACAGCTTTGACGGATTTGACAGAGGAGAGAGAGTTAAGACAACCTTCGTATGCTTTACTGAGTATGATGCAACGATTGAAAATAAGATGGTAGCATTTGTGAAAGAGTCTATTACGAATACGTTCGGACAGTTCCTTGCAGATAATGGACTGAAGCAGGCACGTATTGCTGAGACAGAGAAGTATGCTCATGTAACGTTCTTCTTTAACGGTGGAGTGGAAGAGCCAAATGAGGGTGAGGACAGAATCCTTGTGAAATCTCCAAAGGTTGCTACTTATGATCTGAAGCCGGAGATGAGTGCGTATGAAGTATGTGACAAGCTGGTTGGAGCAATCAAGTCTGAGAAGTATGATGTGATTGTGATCAACTTTGCAAATCCTGATATGGTAGGACATACTGGTGTGCAGGCGGCAGCAATCAAAGCGGTAGAAGCGGTTGATGAGTGTGTAGGAAAAGCTGTGGAGGCTCTGAAAGAAGTAGACGGACAGATGTTTATCTGTGCAGACCACGGAAATGCAGAGCAGATGGTGGATTATGAGACAGGTGCACCGTTTACCGCACATACGACGAATCCGGTACCGTTTATTCTGGTCAATGCAGATCCGTCTTACACACTCAGAGAGAACGGATGCCTGGCAGATATTATCCCGACGTTAATCGAGCTGATGGGAATGGAGCAGCCGGCAGAGATGACAGGAAAATCTTTACTGATCAAAAAATAAAAGAGCGATATAATATAGCCGGATAAAAAGATGCCACAGACTGGTATATTTATTTTTGGACAGGCAGGGCAGCTGCTGTCAGAAAGAAATTTATCAGTTTTGTGGCACTTTTTTTGAAAGGAAAAGGATCATTTTCCGGTAAAATTCATGCAGGAAAGAAGCTGAGAAAGTGAGAATAAGAGAATATAAACAAAAATATAAGTACAACTTATAATATGATTAAAACTATACAAAAATACTAATAAAAAGAACTGATTTTTCTATATCACATATCGATGTCCATACGGGCAAAATCATTGACTTTCCAAAAGACTATGTATTATAATTTTTGAGTAACATCAGAAAATGATATGGTGCTTATAACACCGGAAAAGAGGACAAAGAGGATGAGTAGCAAAGTATTTCAGCCAATTAAAGAGGGAAAAGTACGTGAAGTATATGATAACGGCGACAGCCTGATTATTGTAGCGACAGACAGAATTTCTGCTTTCGATCATATTTTGAAGAACAAAGTCACAAAAAAGGGTGCGATTCTGACTCAGATGTCTAAATTCTGGTTTGATTTAACAAAAGATATCGTTCCAAATCATATGATTACTGTTGATGTAAAAGATAATCCGGGAATATTAGGAGCAGCTGTTAGTTTGAAATATGATGAGGGTCTGACGCTTACTGATGCAACTGCAGGAGATGCGTTCTCTTCTCTAGTATTGACAAAACCGGGAAAAATACAGTCTCCATGTAAATTCGTATGGGATGGACAGGAAATAACAGCGGATGACATCAAAGATGGCACCATCTTAAAACTTTCTTTTAAGGTGAGCGACACTGCAAAATCAGGAGAAAGCTATAAGATTAGTGTATCTTGTGACGCTGGAGATATGGTTGATGCAGATTTGAATGCTGTAGATGTAAAAACAGAAGATGGCGAAATTGGAATTTCTGCATTTACACCAGGTGACCTTAATGAGGACAACAAAATTAATTCTACAGATGTCATTATGATGAGAAGACAGATAGCAGGTGGATATGAGCAGACTATTAACGAGAAAGCTTGTGATGTCAATGAGGATGGAAGAATTAACTCAGCAGATGTCATTCTTGTGCGTCGATATATTGCAGGTGGATATGGCGTGAATCTTGGTACGACAACGGAGAAACACACCCATACCATGAAGGCAGTTGAGGCAAAGGAAGCTACTTGTACTGAAAAGGGTAATCAGGCTTATTATTACTGCACCTCTTGTGGTAAATATTATAGCGACGAAAAAGGTCTTAATAATATCAAATTGGAAGATACTGTAATTCCAGCTAAGGGACATGTTTCCGTGGTAGATGCTGCAGTAGCTGCCACTTCAGAAAGTACAGGACTTACCGAAGGCTCACATTGTGGTGAGTGTGGCGCAGTGTTAGTAAAACAGGAAGTTGTTCCACCATTGGAGAATTCGGAGAATTCTATTACGTATCATCTGTATGAGGATGATGCATATTTGCAGAAGCAGGAAATTGAAAATACAAACCCGAATACATATAGCTCTGAAACTGGTTTAACATTGAAGAATATTAGTTGTGAAGGCTATATTTTCGAAGGCTGGTATGATGGAGAAGGCTCTAATGCCAAGCAGATAAAACAGATTGCTGCAGGCGAAACGGGTAATATTGATCTGTATGCGCATTGGACAGCAAGAGAGTATACGATTACTTTTGATTCACCATTGGCAAAAGTGGATAGCATTAAATACAAGGTAAATGAGGGTGCGACATTGACAAATCCTGAGTGGTTTGGCTATACATTTATGGGATGGACCGATGAGAAAGATAATCTTGTTGATAAGATTCCATTGGGTAAAACCGGAAACATTACCTTACATGCAAACTGGACCAGTAAGAGAAATCAGACAAGACCGGTAAAACAGTTAGGCGAGCCAATGATTGTCGAGGATGAAAAAGAGG
>ERZ773227.2152-NODE-2152-length-11125-cov-5.500542_pt1 | contig 11125 bp, 9 predicted proteins | sample MGYA00580525_ERZ773227 | MGnify/ENA primary metagenome ERZ773227 (study PRJEB29015, sample SAMEA2737782) | human gut metagenome | biome: human gut; feature: human-associated habitat; material: faeces | place: China | collected 2012 ... | reverse complement strand
GAGCATTTGGCTCTTTTTAATTATATCGAATTTACACCATTATACAGACTTTATCGCGTGAATGGGCGAGAAGACCTACTAAGTGAGTGAGAAGTGAGTGGTGAGTGGGTCTTTAGAGCCGGATTGGAGACGTGAATGGGCGAGAAGACCTACTAAGAGAGAAAAAAGTGAGCGTTGAGTAGGTTCTTTGAGCCGTATTGGAGGCGTAAGTTGGCGAGAAGACCTACTAAGTGATAAAGAAGTGAGTGTTGAGTAGGTCTTTTGAGCCGGATTGGAAGTGTGAGTTGGTGAGAAGACATACTAAATGAGAAAGATGTATTACTTGAGTAGGTCTTTATCCTTCAGAATCATCTTTTGTCAAGCAGAAATGTAGAAAAAGACCTACAAAGCAAGGAAAATATTGCTTTTAGTGGTTTTATAACGATATCGGATTAAATATTACGATGAATTGATGCAACTATCATTCGACAGGTACTGCAAGTTAAAAAATGTTGCTGAACTTATGTATAAAATATTATATCGACATATAATAATATAAAATAGGCGTTTACAAAATATATATAATATGATATATTTTTACTATTCCAGTATACAAACAAACATAACGAATAAATGTTCGAAAGGTTCTTGACAATGCAGACATAATAAGATATTATTTAGAAAACGAACACATGTTCAAAAGGAGAGTTTAAGGTATGGTTAATGAAGATAAGATGAAAGCCCTTGATGCGGCAATTTCTAATATTGAGAAACAGTTTGGTAAGGGCTCTGTAATGAAGCTTGGGGAATCAACAGCTAATCTTAATGTTGAATGTATTCCTACAGGTTCTTTAAGTCTAGATATCGCTTTGGGAATCGGTGGAGTTCCTAAAGGAAGAGTTGTAGAGATATATGGACCTGAATCAAGTGGTAAGACAACAGTTGCACTTCATATGGTTGCTGAAGTACAGAAGAGAGGCGGTATTGCAGGTTTTATTGATGCAGAGCATGCTCTGGATCCTGTATATGCTAAGAATATTGGTGTTGATATTGATAATTTATATATTTCGCAGCCTGATAGTGGCGAGCAGGCACTTGAGATTACAGAGACTATGGTAAGATCTGGTGCAGTCGATATTGTAATTGTCGATTCAGTTGCAGCTCTTGTTCCTAAAGCAGAGATTGATGGTGATATGGGCGATTCACATGTAGGTCTTCAGGCAAGACTTATGTCACAGGCATTAAGAAAGCTTACACCTGTTGTAAGCAAGAATAACTGCGTTGTTATATTTATCAACCAGCTTCGTGAAAAGGTTGGTGTTATGTTTGGAAATCCGGAGACAACTACAGGTGGTCGTGCACTTAAGTTCTATTCTTCTGTAAGACTTGATGTAAGAAAGATTGAGACACTTAAGCAGAATGGTGAGGTTATTGGTAACAGAACCAGAGTCAAGATTGTTAAGAATAAGGTTGCCCCTCCATTCAGAGAAGCAGAGTTTGATATTCTTTTTGGAAAAGGTATATCTACAGAAGGAGATCTTGTTGATCTTGCTTCTAATGCAGGTATTATCCAGAAGAGTGGAGCATGGTTCTCATATGAGGGCAATAAGATTGGACAGGGACGAGAGAACGCTAAGCAGTTCCTTCTTGATAATCCAGAGATAAGAGAAGAAGTTGACAGAAGAGTAAGAGAACACTACGGAATTGTGGACGGTGTTAAGGAAGCAGAAGCATCTGATGATGCTAAGCAGGCTAAGTCTAAGAAGAAAGCAGATACAGAAGAGTAATATTAAGGTGGGTTATGGAAGATAATATTGAACTTATTGTCACATCCATTAAAGAACTTACTAAGAAACGCAGGCTTGTATATATTAATTATGAGCCTGCATTTGCTTTATATGCAGCAGAATTAAGAAAGTTTGGAATTAAGGATGGAGAGTCTGTCAGGAAAGAAGCGTATGATTCTCTGATAGATGATGTGTTATCTAAGCGTGCAACGGTAAGAGCGATGGCATTGCTTAAGAATAAGGATTATACAAGAAAAGGTTTGGAGGACAAGCTTAGAGATGGATATTATCCTGATACGTGTATAGATTATGCATTAGAGTATGTAACCAGGTTTGGATATATTAATGATGAGCGTTTTGCAGAGAATTATGTTAATTTTAAGGCAGGTAATAAGCCAAGAAGACAGATTGAACTTAAGTTAAAGCAGAAAGGCGTTGATGCAGACATTATCAGCAGGGTTTGTGACGAATTTTATGCGGATAACTGTGATATAGAATTAGAACAGGCAAAGTTGTTTGTTGAAAGGAAGCATATTGATTTTGCGAATACTGATTATAAAGAGATTCAGAAGGTCAAAGCTGCATTATATCGTAAAGGATTCAGTATGGATATTATTAATAAAGCATTGGATTCTAAGGGGCTTTTCCTTGACATAATCGACAATTGAGTATAATATTAGATTGTTGTATTTTTTGTACAATGAAAACTAAATAAGGAGGTGCTCCTGCGTTGATTCCAATAGTAATCGCAATTATTGCTACTTTAGTGATAGTCGCTCCTATTACTTGGTTTATCTCGTCTAATGCAATCAACAAGCGTAACGATGCAACAATCGGTAATGCCAATGAGAAAGCAAGAGAGATAATAGATGAAGCTCTTAAGACAGCTGAAACCAAGAAAAAGGAAGCTCTTTTGGAAGTCAAGGAAGAGTCTTTAAAGACTAAGAACGAACTTGAGAAGGAAACTAAGGAAAGACGAGCTGAGATAAGCAAGTATGAAAAGAGAGTTCTTTCAAAAGAAGAGACACTTGACAGAAAGATTGAGGCTGTAGAGAAACGCGACTCTAACATTACCAGGAAAGAAGAAGAACTTGGTAAACAGAAGCAAAAGGTTGAAGAACTTGAGAAGAAGAGACAGCAGGAACTTGAACGAATCTCAGGATTGACCTCCGAACAGGCAAAAGAATATCTATTAAAGACTGTTGAAGACGAAGTTAAACATGATACTGCTGTAATGATTAAGACATTAGAAAGCAGAGCGAAAGAGGAAGCAGACAAGAAGGCTAAGGAGATTGTTGTTAATGCAATTCAGAGATGCGCCGCAGACCATGTGGCTGAGACAACAATATCAGTAGTTCAGCTTCCTAATGACGAAATGAAAGGCCGTATTATTGGTAGAGAGGGTAGAAATATCAGAACTCTTGAAACACTTACAGGTGTTGAACTTATCATTGATGATACACCTGAGGCTGTAGTTTTGTCGGGCTTTGATCCGGTAAGAAGAGAGGTTGCAAGAATCGCTCTTGAGAAGCTCATACTTGATGGAAGAATTCATCCGGCAAGAATTGAGGAGATGGTTGAGAAAGCCCAGAAAGAAGTCGAGACATTAATTAAAGAAGAAGGTGAAGCTGCAACCCTTGAGGTTGGTGTACATGGTATCCATCCAGAGCTTGTAAGACTCTTAGGTAAGTTAAGATTCAGAACAAGTTATGGACAGAATGTTTTAAAGCATTCTATTGAAGTAGCACAGCTTACAGGTCTCTTGGCTGGAGAGTTAGGACTTGATGTTAAGATGGCTAAGCGTGCTGGTTTATTACATGATATTGGTAAAGCTGTTGACCACGAGATGGAAGGCTCACATATTCAGTTAGGTGTTGATCTTTGTAGAAGATATAAAGAATCAGCTCTTGTTATTAATGCAGTAGAAGCACATCATGGAGACGTTGAGCCAGAAAGCTTAATTGCTTGTCTTGTACAGGCTGCTGATACAATTTCAGCTGCAAGACCTGGTGCAAGAAGAGAAACGTTAGAAACTTATACAAACAGACTGAAACAATTAGAAGATATTACCAACTCGTTCAAGGGAGTTGAGAAATCCTTTGCCATTCAAGCAGGTAGAGAGGTTCGTGTTATGGTAGTTCCTGAAGTCGTTAGTGATTCAGATATGGTAATCATGGCTCGTGACATTTCTAAGCAGATTGAGGATCAGATGGAATATCCTGGTCAGATCAAGGTTAGTATTGTCAGAGAGTCAAGAGCTGTAGATTACGCAAAGTAAACTAACATAAACCAAGGCTGTTACATAATGTTAATTCGTTATGTGACAGCCTTTTTTGATTTTAACACACTTAATATAATTAAGCATTTTAGAGAGATGTTTTAAAATATTAAGTTATTTTTAAAAATATTTGCAATTATGAAATATACATTGTAGAATAGAGCATGTTGATTATATGCTGATTAGGAGGAAGATTATGCAGTACAATGATATGAGTAAAGAAGAGCTTTTAGCTTTAAAGGAAAGCTTGAACAAAGAGTATGCAGAAGCTAAGGCAAAGGGACTTGCGTTAGATATGTCAAGAGGTAAGCCATCAGCTAAGCAGCTTGATGTTTCATTAGGACTTCTTGATACAATCAATAGTTCATCAGACCTTAAGGCTTTAGATGGAACAGATTGCAGAAATTATGGTGTTTTAGATGGTATTCCAGAAGCAAAGAAGCTTATGGCAGATATGATGGGAACAACACCAGATCATGTTATTGTGTATGGAAACGCAAGTCTTAATATTATGTATGACCAGATTTCGAGAGCATACACACATGGTATTCTTGGTAATACTCCATGGTGCAAGCTTGATAAGGTTAAGTTCTTATGTCCAGTTCCTGGATATGACAGACATTTTGCAATCACAGAAAGATTTGGAATTGAGATGATTAACATTCCAATGTCAGAGTCTGGTCCAGATATGGGTATGGTAGAAGAGTATGTAAGCAAGGATGCTTCTGTAAAGGGTATCTGGTGCGTTCCAAAGTATTCTAATCCTCAGGGATATACATATTCTGAAGAAACAGTTAAGAGAATGGCTGCACTTAAGCCAGCTGCTGAAGATTTCAGAATTTTCTGGGATAACGCTTATGTTATCCATGATTTATATGATGACAATAAGGATGAGATAGCTGATATCATCAGTGAATGTGAGAAAGCTGGTAACCCAGATATGGTATTTGAGTTTGCTTCAACTTCTAAGGTGAGCTTCCCAGGTTCAGGTATTGCAGCACTTGCTACATCTGCTAATAATATTGCAGATATCAAGAAGCAGCTTACAATCCAGACAATCGGACATGATAAGCTTAATCAGTTAAGACATGTGAGATTCTTTAAGGATATAAATGGACTTAAGGAACATATGAGAAAGCATGCTGAGTTCATGAGACCTAAGTTTGAGGCTGTTGAAAGTGTTCTTGAAGAAGAACTTGGCGGACTTGGAATTGGTTCATGGACAGAGCCTAAGGGTGGATATTTTATATCATTTGAAGCTATGGACGGATGTGCTAAGGCGATAGTTGCAAAATGTAAAGAAGCAGGTGTTAAGCTTACAGGTGCAGGCGCAACATTCCCTTATGGAAAGGACCCTAAGGATTCCAATATAAGAATTGCCCCATCATTCCCAACTCCAGAAGAGATGAAGCAGGCTGCTGATCTTTTTGTACTCTGTGTAAAGCTTGTAAGTGTAGAAAAGTTACTTGAAAACAAATAATTAAATGAATATAATTAATATAAGCTTGCTTTTTATAAGCAAGCTTATTTAATAACCGGGTATATAATAATCAGATGTTATATATCATTATATAGTTGGGAGGATATACATATGGCTAAGATTGGTTTTATTGGAATGGGTAACATGGGATATGCAATGCTTAAAGGTGCTTTAGCGGCATTTTCACCATCAGATATTATATTTTCATCACCAGACAGGGAAAAATGCGAAAGAATATCATCTGAGACAGGTGTAAGATTTGCAGAAAGTAATGCTGAATGTGGCAACAATGCCAAGTATATTGTGCTTGCAGTAAAACCACAGATGTATCCAACAGTACTTAAGAATATTGTCAATGTGGTAACAGAAGAAAGTGTTATTATATCAATTGCACCGGGAATTACTATTGCGTCTATAAATAATGCTCTTGGAAGCAACATAAGAGTTGTAAGAGCAATGCCTAATACACCTGCACTTATTGGAGAGGGGATGACAGGAGTATCATATAATATGACAGATTTTTCATTTGACGAAAGAGATGTTATTGATAAATTCTTTAATTCATTTGGAAAGGTTGTTTATGTTGATGAAAAGCTTATGGATGGAATAGTGTGTGCAAGTGGCAGCTCACCTGCCTATGTATATATGTTCATTGAGGCAATGGCGGATAGTGTTGTAAAGTATGGAATAAAGAGAGATGACGCATATAAGCTGGTTGCCCAGACTGTCCTTGGTTCGGCAAAGATGGTACTTGAGTCAGGAGAACACCCGGCAGTACTTAAAGATAAAGTGTGTTCGCCTGGTGGAACAACAATTCAGGCTGTTTCTGCACTTGAAGAGAATGGTTTCAGAAATGCACTTATCAAAGCAACTGACGCCTGCTATGACAAATGTACAAGCATTAAGTAACATTTTTATATAGAAAGGCTGAATATGAAAGAACATATTAAAAGAGTGGATAGAATTCTTAAATATAAGGGTTCAATACTTGATATATATACAGATGTTATAGAGACTCCCGACGGACATAGGGCAGAATGGGATTATATTGACCATAGGGGAGCGGCGGCAGTTGTTCCGGTGTTAGATGACGGAAGGCTGCTTATGGTAAGGCAGTACAGAGATGCACTTGACAGAGAGACGATTGAGATTCCCGCAGGTGGTCTTAATGGCTGGGATGAGCCGACAATTAATGCGGCGGCAAGAGAACTTGAAGAAGAGACCGGATACAGGTCAGATAATCTTACCAAGCTTGTATCAGTTGTGACTGCGGTTGCATTCTGCAATGAGGTGGTAGATGTATATCTTGCAACAGATCTTGTCAAAACGAGCCAGCATCTTGATGAAGATGAATTCATAGATGTAGAAAAATATACACTGGATGAACTTAAAGATATGATATTTGCAGGAACGATACAGGATTCCAAGACAATTTCAGCAGTTCTTGCTTACGATGCCTTACTTAACCGTAAAAAGAATAATTAAGACAAAGTCTTCATATATTGATTCAAAGTACATTTTGATGGATATATATGAAGGCTTTTTTATTATGGGTAATTAAGAATGTAAGATTTGCTGCATTAATTATTGCGGGAATTATACTTGGTACATGCTTTATAAAAATGTGGCGTTATGGTGATGTGTTTTCAACTGAATATCTGATTGTATACATTAATTCTAATGTTGCATATGCAGATGTATGGCAGGAGGTGCTTGCTTACAGATTAAGGAGATTCATAACATTGGCAGTATTGATGATTACTCCATTCAGAAAATTGTATGTATACTGGCTGTGTCTGTATAACGGGTTCTGTCTTGGAATATGTATGACAAAGGCTGTTATGTTCCATGGAGCAGGGGGAGTAGTTATGGTTCTTGTCTGGTTGTTTCCACATTATCTGTTATATATAATGACCGTTCTGCTTATGTGTCATTATTTTCTTAACAGAATTGACACTTTAAGAAGAACGGTCATTATTGTGAGTATGTCATTGTTACTTACATTAATCGGAACATTTGCAGAAAGCTACATTAATCCCGACATAATGAAAATGTTTTTAAACAAGGTCTGCAATATCGTATAAAAGCTTTTCAGATTCAGCCCATCCGAGGCATGCGTCTGTGATTGATTTTCCATAAACACCGTCGCCAACCTTCTGGTTACCCGGCTCAATATAACTTTCAATCATAACACCCTTAACAAGCTTCTTAACATCAGCAGAGTGATGGCAGCTATGAAGAACTTCCTTGACAATACGAATCTGCTCAAGATACTGCTTACCTGAATTGCTGTGGTTAGCATCTACAATAACAGCAGGGTTCTCAAGATCTCTTGCAGCATACATGTTATAAAGTCTTATCAAATCTTCATAGTGATAGTTGGGAATCGTTCTGCCCAGAGGGTCTACTGCACCGCGGAGAATTGCGTGTGCCAGCGGATTTCCCGCAGACTTGACTTCCCAGCCGCGATACAGGAACACGTGAGAAGCCTGTGCCGCAGTCAGGGAATTCATCATAACAGACAGGTCGCCGCCGGTGGGGTTCTTCATACCCACCGGAATATCCAGACCGCTGGCAGTCAGGCGGTGCTGCTGGTTCTCTACCGAACGTGCACCAATTGCAACATAGGACAGCAGATCAGACAGATACCGGTGGTTTTCCGGATAGAGCATTTCGTCTGCACAAGTCAGACCTGTCTGCTCAATGGCACGGGTGTGCAGTTCGCGAATGGCGATCAGTCCCTGCAGCATATCTTCCTTTTTCTCCGGATCCGGCTGGTGCACCATGCCCTTGTAGCCTTCACCAGTGGTGCGGGGCTTATTGGTGTAGATCCGCGGGATCAGAAGCAGCTTATCCTGTACCTTTTCCTGTACCTTTGCCAGACGGCTGACATAATCCAGAACAGCGTCTTCCCGATCCGCAGAGCACGGTCCGATAATCAGCAGCTTCTTGTCGGATTCACCGGTAAACACCTTTTTGATCTCCGCATCACGCTTCGCCTTGACATTCACCAGCTTTTCCGACAGAGAGAACTGGGCTTTCAGTTCCTTCGGAATCGGCAGCTTTCTGATAAATTCCATATTCATGTATTCGTCCTTCTTTCTCATTGCATTCGATCCTGCCGGCGTACTCGGCATTTTGCCGCAGCCTGTCCGTTCCGCACAACAATGTCATTTATAAGTATACTATATTTACCGGAAAATTGCAAGGGGCAACACCGCAAAAAGCTTGTGCGGTATTGCCTTAACTTACAGGTGTTGCGACCGGAACAGTTTCGCTGGTGGTTTCTTCTTCCACATGCTCGGTAGAATCCGACTCCTTGTTTTTCATATCCGGTTCCAGCAACTCCAGTGACAAATTGCCCTGAGCCGTGTATGCAGACAAAAGCACTTCCTCTTCCGGCAGCATCATGACACGTTCCAGCTTCGAAAAGTCTACGTGGGCATCGCTCCACCGATAAAGCAGTTCCGGCAGGGCATTTTTTGCCGACATGCGGAACAGACCGGAGGCGTTCCAGATGCCGTACACAAAGTCATCATTTTCCGACTCCGCCAGCATTGTATCTGCGGTCATGCGTTCCGGAACAGCCGTCTGTGTTTTCCAGAGTGCCCCGTCTGTTACAACAACATGGGACAGGTGCTGTACATCTTCGGCATCGCATTCCAACAGCAGCATGCCGTCTGAACTGCACCGAATCCACTGATAATCTGATTCCAGCGAAAGCATATTCTTGTGATTGCCCTGTACCGGACAGAGATTACCATTGCCGTCCAATGCCATCAGGCAGTCAGATTCATCGATCGTTGCCGTCAGGTAAATGTGGTCGGAAGCGTCACTGCGGACACCGGTAAATGCCATGGCAATACCGTATTTATCGCAGGTTTCAATGACCTGCCCGTCCCGGATGGAGCCGCCCGGCTCCACGATGGCCGTCACGCCGGAACGGCGCGCGCGCTCGATGTTGTCCCCAAAGGGGAAAAATGCGTCGCTGCCGAGACAGACGCCCGTGACCTTGGACAGCCATTCTTTTTTTTCGGCGGGCGTCAACGGTTCGGGACGTGTGGTGAAGGTCTCCGCCCACACGCCGTCGCCCAGCACGTCCTCCCATTCGTCGGAGATATACACGTCGATGGCGTTGTCGCGGTTGGGGCGGGAGACGTCGGGACGGAACGGCAGGCCCAGCACCTTGGGGTGGTGGCGCAGCTGCCAGATGTCCGCTTTGTTGCCCGCAAGGCGCGTACAGTGGATGCGGCTCTGCTGGCCCGCGCCCACACCGATGAGCTGTCCGCCCTGGGCGTAGCACACCGAGTTGGACTGGGTGTATTTCAGCGCGATCAGGCACAGCGTCAGGTCCCGCTTCTGCTCGTCTCTCAGCGCCCTGTTCCGTGTGACGATATTGGAGAACGTATCGTCGCCGAACTTCAGCTCGTTGCGCCCCTGCTCAAACGTGATGCCGAACACATCCTTGTGCTCCACAGGTGCGGGCTGGTAGGATGGGTCGATGGCGACAATGTTGTAACCGCCCTTGCGCTTTGTTTTCAGGATGGCCAGCGCGGCGGCGGAATAGCCCGGCGCGATAACGCCGTCCGACACCTCGTGCTGGATGACCTTCGCCGTGGCTTCGTCGCATTCGTCGGAAAGGGCGATCCAGTCCCCGAAGCTGGACATGCGGTCCGCGCCGCGGGCGCGGGCATAGGCGCAGGCCAGCGGGGAAAGCTCGATGTCCTCCACAAAATACATCTTTTTCAGCGTATCGTCCAGCGGCAGGCCCAGCGCCGCGCCGGCGGGGCTGACGTGCTTGAACGACGCGGCCGCGGGCAGGCCCGTGGCCTGGCGCAGCTCTTTTACAAGCTGCCACGCGTTCAGCGCGTCCAGGAAATTGATATAGCCCGGTTTGCCGTTCAAAACGGTGATGGGCAGCTCGCCCTCCCGCATGAAGATGCGCGCGGGCCGCTGGTTCGGGTTGCAGCCGTATTTCAGTTCCAGTTCTTTCATATCCTTAAAAACCCCCATTCGATGTCCCCGGCGGCCCTGCCGCACACGGGGCGGCGCGTTACACTTTTTCGTATTTGTTCACGATGCGGTCCTGCGTTTTGCCCGTGGCAAGGTCGATATACCGCACAAACAGCGAAACCTTGTTGTCCTCGTTCAGACTGTTCCACACCATCCGCGTGAACGTGTCGATATCGCCCATCAGGCGCACGTGCTCCGGCTCGCCCGCGAAGCTGGGGATGGGGCTGCCGTCGCAGCGGTAGGTATGGATAAAGCGGCCCTCGCCTGCAACGGGCTGGTCGTATTCAAAGAAGAACCGTTCCACGGAATCCGCGTTGCCGCCGTCGGATTTCAGAATGGACAGCTTGTACTTCATTGCGCCGCCCTTCACCTTCACAATGCCCGAGATGCGCGGCGTGAAGTTGGGGGAATCCGGCTCAAAGGTGCGCGTGCGCAGCGCCTTGGCAAAGCCCTTGCCCGCGGTCAGGTGGTCGTATATCGTATCCGTCTGGTCGCCGTTGGTCACGATGGTTGTTTTGCCCAGCACGCGCACGGGCGCGTAGATGATGAGGGACGGGTCCTCCAGCTTGGAGGGGTCCGCCGCTTCGG
>ERZ773227.2149-NODE-2149-length-11143-cov-3.973755_pt1 | contig 11143 bp, 7 predicted proteins | sample MGYA00580525_ERZ773227 | MGnify/ENA primary metagenome ERZ773227 (study PRJEB29015, sample SAMEA2737782) | human gut metagenome | biome: human gut; feature: human-associated habitat; material: faeces | place: China | collected 2012 ... | reverse complement strand
AAGTGAGATTGAATGACGACAGGCATATCGATTCATTGGGCGGAATTTGTGCCACCATAATGATTGTTTTTATAGTTTCTAATATATAGTAATAAAATCATTACTACTAGAACAATACCACAGATGGCATACATTGTAGTTGAATTTAAATTATAGAATAAATAATAGATTACTGTTCCAACAATAATTAATAATCCTATGATCACTAAAAATGCATCTACATATTTTTTCACTCAGACCTATTCAGCTTCTTACTCATTGTCAACATACTATGATCATGACCATCCACTTTTGTCTGTAACACTGAGTTTTGTTCTTTTACATCATCCAATTGAATTATCTATTGCTTATTCCAATCATTCTACTAATTTCCAAGTTTCCATCATAGCTTCCCACTTTCTGCATTCATATAATATTTTGACTGCATATTGAATAATTTCCAATATACAGAATGTGCCTTCATTAATTCATAATGACTACCCATTTCTTCAATGCTTCCATTCTTAAAAACAATAATGTTATCACAAAACCTTGTCGATGCCATTCTATGTGAAATAAAAATAGCCAACTTATTTTTTGATAATTCATTGAATTGTTCATATATCTCCGACTCCGATTTTGGATCCAATGCAGCCGTTGGCTCATCCAATATAATTATCGGTGTATCTTTATAGATAGCTCGGCTAATCGCAATTTTTTGAGCAACTCCTCCTGAAGGTTCAAAACCATCTGAATCAAAATCCTTGTGTACACGTACATTCAAGCCTTTCTTGTATTTCTTTACAAATGGAGAAATCCCCAAAGAATCAAATATACCATGAATTCGATTTTCATCACTTTTTCGCGATAAACTCACGTTTTCCTTAAGTGACATTGAAAATAATTGGAAATCCTGGAATACAGTTGAAATGAATTTAACATATTGAACATAATCATACTCTTTAATATCCACCCCATTTAATAAAATCATTCCCTCAGTTGGGTCATATAATCGACAAATTAATTTAATAAACGTAGTCTTACCCGCACCATTTTCTCCAACCACTGCAATTTTATCTCCAGCCTTCATAAAACAATTGATATCTTTTAAAGCCCATTTATCGCTACCGCCATATATAAATCCAACATTTCTAAATTCTAACGATTCAAATCGAGAAGGCATATTACGGTTGACCTTTCCATCATATATATCCATTGGCAAATTCATAAATTTCTCAACAGCTTCAAAATAATAACTATACTGATTTATATCATTCACACTATCGATCACTTCATCCATAGAAGTTGTAAATGTCGCAATTGCATTAATATACAGTGTGAAATTAGCGATGGATATAAATCCTTTTGATACCATAAAAACCATATATACATAAGAAACCATTCTTTGAAAAAAATCCATAAGATGCATAAAGAAGTCGGATTTGTCCATAATATACATCTGATTTTTATAAAACTTCCAAAGCTTATGTAAACAACCTTTTAAAAAATCCATCAATACATATTGACCTTGATTCATTCGAATTTCCTTGCCATACTTTACATCCGAAAACACATTCATAAAATAAGACAATTCTCTTTCCTTCGGATTTTTCTCCATTTCCAATCTTGCATAGGCCTTCTTAAATCGCATCTGCGCTTTACTATTTAGAAATGCTAGGCACAAAAACACAAGCAACACTGCTTTATTCAATGAAGCTATGATCCAAATCACTGTACCGAAAATCATCACTTTACTAATGATTTCCATCGCTCGATCTAATACAAAACTAAATCCTTGTCCATTCGCATATAAAAATTTTTCCGCATTTTGTTTCAAATTTAAAAACTCTGGATCTTCCAAACACGCATAATCCACTTTAGAAAGTTTTGTATTTAACTCCACCTGAAACTTTTCTAAAATAATACATCGCTTATAGAAAGCCGTATTCTTTAAAAAGTCACTTAAAAACTTCATTAAGAAAATCACAATTGAAAAGATAATGATATATGTAAGTAAATATGAAATTCGATTTTGCCCCATTAGTTCATCCAACAAAACCTTTGGAAAAAACATAATCAATAAAGGTGGGATCGTATTCGTTATTTGATACAAAATCAAACAAACCAAATAGCTTTTTTGTACATTCCACGCATACTTCCAAAGAAATGTTAAGCTTTTAAACATACGTATCACCTTCTTTATAAGAGATTCTAGCATAAATGTAATTCTTTTCAATAATAAATGCATGTTTTTTTCATTTGTTTCATTTTATTTATAATATATCATTTTACAAAAAGAGTTTTTTTATCATTAATATTATTAGAACTTCCAAAAAATATATTATGATAGCTATTCTAACTTTTATAATTCAATTGTTTCATCATGACATATTAAACGTGTACTTTCTTAGCACACCATTTCAAAACTAAATACAAAATCACACTATATAGTCCAATAATTACAATTCCTGCAAAATATCCAAAATAACTAGTACCTAATAGGTTCATTCCAAAATCTCTGTATGACATTGGATTGAATGTATTGATTTTCTGCATGTTTCCTAATGGCGATGCAAAAGAACAAAGACCCAAGACAACTAAAAACACAAGCAAAGATAAATATTTGTTTTTCATAAGTTTAGATAATACAGTTATGAGTAGGACATAAAATGTTGTAGACAGCACAAGTCCAAATGCTACAAATAGTGTACATTGCCACAATGGCATCAATTCCATTCCTGGCGTTGTAAACTGATTGACACTCATATTCGTTAGTCCACTTGCCACAAGCTCAATATGATCCAATCCTTGTGTATCCCAATAATGAAAACCAGTAAATCCTGGCTTATAATATAAAACCGGATAGATCAGATTCGATACACCTTTAAAAGGTACAAGAGCTATCATATAAACTAAAATAGGCAAGAAAACAACCAATAGAACAAAAAGCACGTCAGAAATTAAATTCCATCTTACATATTTTTTCTTTACTCCAGAAATAGTTAGAATTGTTTTTTCTGTCTTTGCTCGTCTTTCTCTTTGTTGAAACAATAGAAGTCCAACCAGCAAAGGTAAAACTACAGGCAATATATATCGAGCTATCTGTAGTGAAACACTGGATGCATCCACATATGAATATGTTATTGGAGTAAGATCATGTTTTAGCAAGTAGTCAAAGTAACGAGCCTGCTGCATAGAACAAAAATATAAATTAATATCATTTGATTTTTGTACAATTAATTTGTCGTATTGCGACAAATCAGGTAATCCATATTCCTTCCTTAATTCTTCTAGAACATCTGCATGTTCAAAATAGGAATCATTAGGCATATTTGAAGTCACCATATACCACTGTGCTTCTAACACACTCACCTTTACTTTATATTCACAATATGACTTCCAATTTTTTTCTTTTCCATCCTGCTCACCCTTATCAATGGTCTGACGTATCAAATTTACTTCATCCATAAATTCTTGGTAAAGTTTGGGATCATTCTTTTGTGAAACACTTGCTATACCAATGCCTAGTGATGTTTGATATGGACTTTCCGTAAATGATCTTGTATTCAAAATAAACAACAAAGCAATCTCACAAACGATGAATAGTACGACTAGAATCAGATTTTCTTTTCTTTTTAAATTAGATTTGATATTGAAAAGCACATAAGTCCACATTTATCTCACCAACTCTCTTTTTTTGAAACATTGTAATGAAATCAAACTACAAGACAGAAAATACATCAAGCTTATAATAGCAGCCAGGACAACCTGCTTATGAATAATCAGGTTCACAAAATCAATATGTAAAAATGGAATATACACAAAGAATCTAGAATAGCCTGTTACATTTCCTAAGACAAAGAAAAGTGCATATAGAATTAGATTTACAGCTACAATAAACCCATTATTTAAACTGAATGTAAATAACAATGCAGATATGCCTACCACAAATATACTTTCTACAACTAATAGAATAATACTTTTCGCAACAATTTCTTTCACTGTATACATCTGATTAAAGTAAAAGTACGGATAATCACAATTTCCAATTCCAAAAATCAATCCAGAAAGAACGATAATCAAAAACATAGCTATTATCAAAAAAACAGCTACAAACAATGAAAACTTCATCTTATTCAACAGTATTTTTTGCTTTGAAATTCTTGAAACATATAAGTTTTTATAAAACCCACTTTCCATTTCCAATCCGAATATATCGCATAATAATATGCATAGGATCAACATGACAACTAAATACAGTTTTTGATTAAACAATTCATTGAATATATTAAAAGTATTAGGTTCATATGGACTATTCAACATTTCAATATGATTCTTCTTTAGATATTTCAACTGCTTTGTTTCATTCTGCAAAGTTTGAACATCTCTTTCCTCAAAATCATTGATGATATACCCCTCATTATTTGCCTGTAACATCAAATGATTCCAGCTCAATTTTGACTCTATAAATTCATCTGTTTTATTTTCACTGTTGTAGTAAAAGTGGATCAGACCACTCGCATTGCGATACACCTTTTTCCAAAATTCAGACTCTTCTTCACTTCCTGCTTCATCCATTCTGTTTTCAGAAATTCGATAGGCCTTTTGGTAGATTTTAATTTGAGATTCATTATAGTGTTTATCCATATAAACGTTGTAACCTATAAAACAAATAAGAAAGAATACTAGAAATCCAAATACACCGACATTTCGTTTATTAAAGATAAACTTTTTAAGTTCGTACATCATAATGATGCCTCTTGAATAAACTTATTGTATACATCTTCTAATGTTTTGTGTATTTGAGTAATATTCTTCACTTGAACCCCTTGCTTTTCTAAATTTGAAAGTACTTCCATAACAGAATTTACTTCTAATTTATAGGTGTTTCCTGTTTGTTCTATGATTTGCAAGTCTGATTGATCTGGTATTTTTCTATCCGTTTCTAATACATATACATTTTCTTTTTCTTCCATGGAAATCTCTTTGATTTTCCCAAAATGGATACCTATGATTCGATCTGCCATCTTTTCAATTTCACCTAACTGATGACTTGAAATTAGTAAAGCTACATTCTTTTCCTTGGCCAAGCGTATCAATTCTTCACGTAAGCCTTGAATCCCTGTAGCATCCAGTCCATTCATTGGTTCATCTAGTAACAATACTTTAGGTTCTTTCATTAAAGCCACAGCTAAACCTGTTCTTTGCTTCATGCCCATAGAATATTGGGATACTGCCTTAGTTTTCAGCTGAGAACCAATCTGAGTAAACTCCATCATTTCATGCAGCTTTTCTTTTGAAGCATGATTTAAAGTGGCCATTAATTCCAGATTTTCTTTACCTGTCATATTTTCAAATAATCCAGGACCTTCAATCATACACGAAACATATGATAATGCTTTTTCCCTTTGTTTAACTACATCTTCTCCACAAATAGAAATAGTTCCTTCGTCCATATTTATCAAATTACACATACATTTCATTAGTGTGCTTTTCCCTGCACCGTTTTGTCCAACAAAGCCAACTATTTCACCAGGTTTCATACTAAAAGAAACATGATTTAATACAATTTTATCTTTGAAACTCTTAACTACATTCTTCACCTCAACTACATTTTTCATCTTTCTCATCCAACTTTCTTTTTAGTAACAGCACATCATACACGACAAAGTAACTAGTAACTATGTATATTTATAGATTAACTGTAATTATTTTACATAGCAATGTAAGCACATGATATTTTTCTGTAACCTTTTACATATTATATATCACCTGTAGTTTATTTTTTCAATAACTTTTTTATGATTTAACATATCCAAAATAATCTTACATGAAAATAAACCCAGACCGCTCACCGACACTATTCTTGATCATATTAAAAAATAATCTTATACAATTTCAAAAGGTAAATTTTTTAAAGAGAAGCATTCAAAAATCGAATAATAAAAAAGAGAGTCATTTCATAAATTAAAGTGGCTCCCTTCGTGGATTAGATGTCTCTGTCACCATGGAATATTCAGTAATAATTCAATCCATTACTGATTCATAAATAAATGGTAAAAATAATTCTTTTTGCTAAGCAAATCTTCAAATGATCCATGTTCTACAAGTTTTCCATGTGATAAAACCAATATATCATCAAATCCCTGTAGCATTTTCTTATGTATCTTATGTGTTACATAAATTATGGTTTTATCGGTCAATTCTATAATATTACGTTCAATTTTTTCAGTATTAATACTGTCAAGACTTGATGTAATCTCATCACACAACAATAAATTATGACAATGTAGTTTTGCTCTTGCTATAGATATTCTTTGGATTTGTCCTCCTGATAAATTGCCTGCATCTTCAGAAACAAATTGATTCAAATCTAAATCTGAAATATTCGCAAATTCCATTGCACTTGTCAAATCTTCTTCAGAAAAATTCTCTCCTAAGCACAAATTTTCTCGAATAGTTCCTGAAAATAAATGTTCTTCCTGCCGGATGATTATCGGTTCTTTGTCAAATGAAATGATTCTTCCTTTTTGAATTGAATAATAACCCAAAATCAATTTTAATAAAGTCGACTTTCCTGATCCACTGTCTCCAACAATCGCATATTTTTTTCCTTTATCAAATTGGAAAGAAAAATCCTTGAATATAGCTTCTTTGTTTGGAAATTCGAAACTCACATGTTCAAAACAAACTTTATTTTGATTTTCTGAAATAAGAAGTGGTTTCTCGGTTTCTTTCTTATCAATCATTCTAATCAATCTTTCATTAATGCCTTTGATGGCCACAAAATTTCCATAATACGAGGCCATAGTATACAAGCAATCAATAAAATTATTTGAAAGTGTCACCACAGACATGAAATATGTAGCACTAAAATATCCATTTGAGCTCAATATTGCTAATGCTAAAAGAAAAAACATTTGTCCAATTGCCGCTACGGAATTGGCATATGTTGTATTTAACTGAGTAAAGAAATTAAAGTGGAAACATTTATTCTCATAATTATCAATATTCTCTTCACCTTTATGAATATAATGTGGTAGAACACGATAATCTTGAATGATATCAAAACATTGAAATAACTCTCTTAATTTTGAATTATATTCTTGGCTTTGTTCAGATAATTGATTAGATGATTTCTTTAATATCTTTGCAAACAGACGTGGAACAGCTATCGTAAATATAGCAATCAAATCCATCATAAAAAAGACAATCCAGTTTACATGTATTAAATAAAAACAAATACACAAAAACACAACACATTGAGTAATCATTGATAGAAAAGGAAAGAAATAATTATCATCAACCATTTTTACATCATTTGTAAATAAAGATAAATATGATCCGATTGAGTTCTCATAAAATTCATTATGATTTTGATTAAATATACTACGATAAATATCTTTGGATAAGTCTGCCCTTAATTTCTGTCTATATTTTGCTTTATACCTTGAATTCAAATACGAAAACAAAGCTTGATAAATCATAAAAGCTATGATCAGCCATAAGCTCACAGTTATTTTAGACTCATCTTGATTTAAAAAAATGCCAGAAACATTTTCAATAATATAGGCTAAAAATAGGGGTGTTAAACATGTTAATAAATTGATAATCAGCGTGAAGCAAAATAATATTTTATTCTTTTTTATATATCTAATCATAATTGAATCTCTTTTATACTCTCAGTGAATCTTTCTATATATCTAATATTGTAAACATTTTCGCTTCTTTTTCAATCGTTTTTCATCATTTTCACTACCATACAAATGCATATCAGACAGTCAAAAAAGTATCACCATAAACAAGTGATACTCTTTTATTATGAATATATAAAAAAAGTCATAGGGATTTTTGCTTTTAGAAAGCAATAACCTTAAAACACTCATAGTATTTTAAGCCCTACAACTTTTAATCTAGCTGGTATCTAATTGCGGATTACCATTTTTAACTATGACCATTCAAATCTATCACGCGATCACATTCTTCAGCTAATTGTATATCATGTGTAACCATTATAATTGTACATCCTTCTTTTTTAAATTCTTTGAGTAGTTTTATAACAATTTGTTTATTTTCTTCATCTAGTGATCCGGTTGGTTCATCAGCTAAAATCAATTCACATGGCTTAACTAATAATCTAGCAAGGGCTATACGTTGTTGTTCTCCCCCAGAACATTCATATATGTATTTTTTTGAATATCCATTTAAGCCAACTTTTTTTAACGCGTCTTCAATGTACTTATTTACGGTCTTATTATTTTTTTCATTTATCGCCATCTGTAGATTTTCGTATACAGTTTTATTTTCGATTAATGCAAAATTCTGGAACAAATATCCTATTTTTGATTTTAAAAGTAAAGTGGCTTTCTTTGAAAATGGCTTAATTCCTTTTTCTCCAAACAAAATGATTTCTCCTGAATCTGGACTATCTAATAAGCCAATCATATTTAACAATGTTGATTTACCACACCCGGATTTTCCAATTATTGCAACAAACTCATTTTCATATATGGTACAAGAAAATGAATCAAAGATTGCTTTCTCTTTAAATTTCTTTTGAATCGAATCTAATTCTACAATTTTCTTCATAACTATCTGGCTCCTTTCAATGAATCTACACATTCAGCATATTCTTTTTTCTTTAACGTGAAAATGGTAAATATCAAATCTATTCCAAGTATTAAAAAGCCAATTTCAAAAGATTCTAATATTCTTTTAGAATATAATGCATAGAAAATAATCACCGATAGATAAAGAGATATATTTATACTTAAATATAATGAATATCTTTCGTAGAAAGATTTCCCTAAAAGATATTGAATAGACAAATAGTATCTTTTTTCAAATAAGAAAATGACAATCGCTTGAAGTTGGTAAACAAATAAAATTGTGCTTATTAAAACGATTAGTATAGTTAATGAAATCAATTCATATGTTTTTTTGTTCTTGACCTGTGCAAAATAAGAATCACTTAAATAAAATTTTACTTTTTTGTCCATATTGTTCTGAATTAAAAATCTTTTAAAATTTGAAACACTTTTTTTTGTATCGATTGGGATAAAATAATTATCAGTTGAAACCCTTGCATTTTCCATCCAATTATGATCTATAAAAATTACCGGATTTATTTTTTCTAAATCTTTCGTATTTTCTACATAAGGCATATGTCTAACAAAACTAAGCCTTGGTTCGATTCGAATTACCTTACAATCTTCATAATTTGAATAATAGCTTATCTGATCCGCATTGAATGAATAATTTTCAGGTATCAGTAAAATAGATTCTTCTATCTGATTAAAATCTAAAGGATTTCCGAATTCATCGCGAATCGTATAATCTTTTAAATAATTATTATTTACAACTATATATGGTATTTCATTTGAAACAGGTATTTCTAAATCACTGTCCATATGATTTTTTAAGAAGTCAATTCGTTTGTTTATATCGAAATCCTCATATATTCCATTATGTTCCTGCATATAATAATACAGTTTATTAACAAGTTCAGATGAATAAAATAAGTCCTCATTTAAAGACACAGATATGCCGTTTGTTATAATTTTATTCGACATTTGACTTTCATTCAAATTCAAAATGTAGAGATAGTGTACTGATTCTATCCAATCCGCGCAGTTTGTTAAGAATACAGGAAATAAAACAAAAATCAGAATTCCTTTCAAGACCAATGATAGAACTGTTTTATTTTCTTGAGTACCATTTTGTTTTATATACTTCACTGATTTGACGGTTATCGTTGAAATTAACAAAATAATCCCTATCATAATTAAACTGATAAGTAGCTTAATTCCCTCATTGATTAGATAGTATAAGAATAAAGAGGCACATGGTCTATAAGGGCCAACAAATAATGCGAATAAAATAATTTCTAAGAAAAGAAATAGACCATATAAGATTGCAATATGTTTTGTATATAGTGATATAAAAATTTTCTTGGTTGAATTACCTAGCATTTTACGTATTACTATTTCTTTTCTATCTTTCAGAAAAATAAAAGCGAAAATCAATGCAGTCCCTAATATTGCATTCAAAAAAACCATATTCAAAAATTTTTCTTTTTGCATAGAGTAAGGAACAATTTCAACATCTGAGATACCTTGTCCTTGGCTATTTTCAGGGATAAATTCTTTAAAATAATCTTTCATTTGACTTGTAGAAGTTTTATTTGAAATAGAGTAAAGTGTAATAATTTCAGAACCTGGAGTGTGATTCAACAAATCATTTAAAGTGTGAAATTCATATATGTCATTGTAATCTCCATAATAGCTTCGATTTAAATAGTCAATATAATTATATGCATTCTTATCATTTATATTTGTAGAATAATAATTCTTTGAATCCTTTTTAAAATTAATTCGTTTTTGATCATTCCGTATATATAGGGATTTCAAATCCTGTGGATCAGCAGAATAAATATAGATTAAATTCTTTTTTATAAACCCTTCAGTATTTTCGTAAACTTCTATAATTCCTGTACTGTTTGTCTCTTCACAATATTCATGAATTGTTGAAACTAAATCTTCATTAAATCGTAGGTTTAATCCTGTTACTTTTTTATTAGTTGTTTGTCCAATTGAAGTGGCAAAAGAATTCATTCTGTTTATCTGATCAGAAGAAAAGGAAGAGAATCCGGAATAAAAAATATATACACTTAGAATAGCAACAAGCAGGTATGATAATTTTTTCATAATTCAAATCTCAACTTTCTAAAAAGAGTCTCTTATTGATAAGGGAACTCTTTTGATTATCTAGTTCTTAATCCTGAAGATGCAGTATGCGAGTGCGAATAAGCTGTTTTTGGATTCCAATTAACGCTGAATCCTGTACTAAATTTACTATTTTGTCCCGATGCCATTGTCAAACCATTATGAATAATAGAACCGCTTATATAATTAGAATATTTATAATTATTTTTTTATTTAACATCTGTCAATCTAATTCATCTCATGACTAAAGTCACGAGTGTTCTTAGATTGCTTTATAAACTAAATTCCTTTATCCAATCACCGAAAGATAACAATTGATATCCCTGAAAAACTAAAGTACCTTCCATACCAACGTCTACAACATTATATTCAAATACACTAACTTCAAAAGTTTTCATTCCCTCTTCAGTCATAAAAATCAATTCATAAAAAGCTTCTGG
>ERZ773227.2144-NODE-2144-length-11186-cov-88.993711_pt1 | contig 11186 bp, 8 predicted proteins | sample MGYA00580525_ERZ773227 | MGnify/ENA primary metagenome ERZ773227 (study PRJEB29015, sample SAMEA2737782) | human gut metagenome | biome: human gut; feature: human-associated habitat; material: faeces | place: China | collected 2012 ... | reverse complement strand
GAAAACTGTTGAGCCTTGAAAGTGCAGTCGACATTACCGACAGCATAGACTGGTCGGACGCATTCAGAGCCGCTCCTGCAAGCCATTTTGCTTTGTGTTCGCTTGGCAGCTTGTCCATAAGCTTTGAAAAATACATTTTAGGCTTTGCTTTCGGGTCGGGCTGATACTTAGCAAGCAAGTCCTGAATTAGCTTGAAAACCGAAACAATGTGACGTTCGTTCTTGTCGCCGAACTCAGCTAAAAGCAATATGACCGAGGCGAGCAGACCCTCAGCCGCATCGTAGAAAAATGCGTTTTGACCGTAGTTTGAGCTGTCACCTCCGCCGATATTGATAATTGTCTTTGCTGTGATTTTTGCGTACTTTTCTGCTTTGGCTTTTGCTGAAAGATTGGCTTTATCGGACAGATAGATGTCCATGTATTTGTTGACCAGATGCAGGATATTGTTCTCATCAGAGCGCGTCGGATTTCTTAAATCCAAAACCGACACATTGTAGCCGTAGTACTTTTTTGCGATAGTACCGTAATTTCGTGCCACATCGCCCTTTGTATCGGTACTGATGAACGACATTCCGCTTGCACAGGCAAGTTCGATGTTAGGGTACAAAAAGTATGCGGTCTTGCCGACACCTGCAGCTCCTATCATCAGCGTATGAACATCTCCGTCATCCACAAGAGCTATGGTTTTCTTCCCTGAACCTCTGCAACCAACAACTGTGCCTTGTACAGTCGGCAGATTCTTACCCTGCCGCCAGAGTTCAGGCTCGAATGGCAGAGGGATAAAAGTTCTCTTTATCTCCGTTTTCGTCGCCCACCTTGCAGTTCCGTGCTGTCCGTTGCCGACCTTTTTAGCCTTAATTCCGTTAAGCGACTTGTTGTCAAGCAGATTTACAACTACTAAAAATGCAACAAAAATCACTGCAAGCACGCCTATTAAAATCATTTGTTTTTCATTCAATTTTTCACTTCCAATCATAGAATATTCTATCTTTTGTATTTAATAAGATAGTTAGTTTGTTATCTTCAAGGTATTGCGCTGTGAGGCGGAGGGTATAGCATTACCCGAATTCCATACAAGGTTCGGGTTCTGAAACTATATCTTCTGATTCAATATTCTCTTGCATAGGAGCATTTAAAGTTTCCTCAACAGACAGTCTTACAGCGCTGTCGGCGAGCTGATACAGCAATTTTGCCGTATTTATTGACTGCTCACGGGTACGAGCTGTTTGCCTTAAATCTTTCATTACAGCCGTAACACATTCCTGCAAATTTCTTTGCTTGGCAGCAACTTTGCCTTTATCTGTGTACGCCTTGTACTCTGCTTTCAGCTTGGCTCTGAGCTTTGCAAACATATCCTTTTCACAGCTTTTATCAATAAAAAACGCCGAGCCTGCAAGTGCATACTCAGCGAGATATTTGTATTGTTTGTTTTTGAAGGCGGCATAGATCTGAGACGTCAGCTTATCCGGACGGCATTTGAGATACTGCAAATTTTCAGCCTGACGATGATATTCTTCTTTATGCTTGTTAGGTACAGCAGGCAGAGCAGGAGCACCATTCTTCGCTTTTAGCACCTCGTTCCAATCTTTGTATGGAGGTGCAAGGCGTTTGACGTTTGAATATCCGTTCTCATTTAGAATATCCCTTAGACGGTCAACCGCCTCGATCCCACCCTCGTCATTATCAACACAGAGAATAACTTCTGACAGGTTTGAATGGTTCTTTAACGCCGTCAAAACAGCATTTTCATAAACTCCGTTCATAGCGATGTAGCTGTGTTTCTGCCAATCATTCGGATACAGCGTAAGAAAGCTCAGCATATCAATGGGAGCTTCAAAGACATAAAGTCGTTCATCCTCTCCGAAATGTGCAAAGCTGTAACGGGTATCAGAGCCTCCGCAAGTGATACGGAACGTACCTCCAACGCTGTTTGTTGACCGCTTATGTGCCTGTTTAGGCACACCTTTTTCATTAAGCCCGACAAATACTGCGTTGTGGTGGGTTTTATCCTCATAGAGGGTATGCTGTTTTGCAAAGTAAGTGATGATGTCAGCTGAGATAAACCGCTGTTTTATGAGGTAGGCATAGACTCTGTGCATATCACTATTAGGTTCAGGAAGTTTAAATTCTCTTGGCTTTGGTTCTTGAGTATCCGCTTTCGGTGGGCTGTTAGACAGCGGAGTAACCGTCTGCCCTAACAGTTCCTGCACCGCCGTCTGAAAGTCCATGTCATAGAATTCCTGCATGAACTTTATCGCTCCGCCGCCTGTCTGATTTTTATGGTCGAACCATTTTGACCCACGGATAGTTATACTGTCGTGCTTGCCTGAGCTGTCGTAATATATGAGCTTATGCTCTATGCCGACACGCTCAAGCTTTTCACCACGCACACGCAGGTATTCTGCCAAGTCTACGCTGTTGGCAAGCTGTTTTTGTTCGTCTGTGAATGGGATATATGGCACTTTATCACCGCCTTAATACTTCACATTCTCCGCAAACTTAGCCATCAGCTGTGAAAAGCTCTGCCTTTCCATCATATCTGAACTGAGAAATGCACCCGACACAACGGTAAGCTTGTTCTCGTTCAGCACTGCGTAGGTTTCCGTGTATCCGAACTGAGTCGCCATACCATCGGATTTCTGAACAGAGCCGTACCGCTGATACTTGCCCTTAGAAACAACACTGCTTGTCATTCGGTAACTCGAAACAAAGTCATCTTCGGTGATACCGTTCATCTGAGCAGCAGTTTGACTAAAGTAATGATCTCCTAAATTTTCAAGGATATATTTCATGTCGTAATCAAGGTTACTCTGACTTAAATCGACACACAGAACATCTATCATACCTCCGCCGTTTTTGCCTTTGAGAGATATTTTCTGAATACCGTTGGAATCGTCGTTCTCATTCTCAAAAGAACAACCTTTCATCGCTTCAGTAACGATTGTAGAAACGTCCACAAAGCTGATATTTGAGTCAAAAAACTCCGCAATAAAAGTATTAGACTTCACCTGTTCTTCATCAACTGTACTTTCAGCCTCCGAAGAGGCAGCCGAGTCGTGTATGGACTCGGCTGTGGCAATAGTTGTGGTAGTTTCCGATGTTGACTGCAATGGTGGACTTATCGTTCCGCAGGCGGTCATTACCAGCATAATCGTCGCTAAAATTGCAGTCATTACTTTTGCTTTCATATTCATTTTCCCCCTATCAGATTATGCTCCAGATGTACAGCGGACAGGTCAGAGAAAAAATCAGACAGCCGAAAATGATAGCGATCGGCGTCCATTCAAGCTGGCCGTGTTTGCGGTAATCAAGATATGCTAGTGTTATCTTCACAAACAGCAGAACTGCAAGTATAACGTCTATCACGGGAAACACCACATTGTTTACGACTGAAACGACCTGCGATCTTGCTGTTGTCCAAGTGCTTGTCACCGCACCCGCAACATCGCCCGAAGCATAAGCGGTTAGCGACATCATAGCCGCAAAACATACTGTGCTTGCGACTCCTGCAATTACTTTCTTTTTTAACTTCATTCCACATCACTCTCCTCAATAATTTTTCCTAACAGAATAGTCCGGCTGCTACCCTCTGCGCCGGTGCAAGTGGACAGCATGACCAAATGGTCACTTTCAGTTACTTCAATTTCTTTGTAAATACTTGCACAGTTTCTCAGCTGCGAATCCCATTTCTCAAAAGTGCGATCAGCAAGATAAAGTCCGCTTGTGTCTGTAGTCCTTGCAACCGCAAAGAAATCTATAAGCCTGACATCGTTCTCAGTGGTCAGCCAGCCGTAGCTGTGATTCATGAAATATTCCTCGTTTTCGTAATTCGGAATATCGGCAAACATCGTTCCGTTTCCCATATTGTGACCGTAGATCACGCTATTAAAGTCAGAAAAATCGCTTGAACAGCGATAGTCCATAAACAGTGATCCTGCATACAAATATGAACCGTCCGCCGCCCTGCGTGTGTAATAATCGTTATCTCCCGACTGCATGATCGGATAATCGATATTTGTATCGGGAACATACAGCCAACCCACAGAATCGTCAAGCTCGTTGGAAAGCTGACGTACCTGTTCGGTCAGTTCTTCTTTGGTATCCTCGGGAACTCTGTCAGACGACGGTTTTTCTGAATCGTTATTTACCGCTTCGTCAAGCGTTTCTCTCGCTATCGGCGTGGGAGCATAGATCAGAATATCACGCCAATTGATTTTCTGAGCAACATCGTTTTTTACAAGAAGATAAATTCCTCCTCCGAGGAGGGCGGCTGCGGTCACAGCCGCAATAGTGCGAATAACTTTGGTTTTCTTAGTCATAGATCAATCCTCATCAATTTCAATAAATTCGGGGCAAAGAGCTGAATGATCTTCAGGCTCCTTGTCATCATTTTTCTTTCTGCTAATGATCAGCACAAGAAAGATTATGAGCGAAGCGCCCATAAGTGCAAATGCCGCAAAATCACTGTGATTATCGCCCGTATACGGAGTAGTCGTTTTGGGAGTAATCTCGTCGTACATAACGACTTCGGTCACAGAACCGTCCTCGTTCACAACGAATTCAACGTCGTTGGCAATTACATATCCGTCGGGAGCGGCAGTTTCGTGAAGTGTGTACTTTTCGCCTGCGATAAGTTCAGCCTCAATAAAGTGAGGCTCTGTTGTGGAAACCCATTTCTCAACAACATTTCCGTTCTCGTCAATAATTTGCAGAGTAGCACCCGGCAATTCTTCGCCTGTTGTAATGTCCCGCTTTGAAATACGAACCTTAGTGGTATCGTCCACCATAGCGATAAGCGGATAGCCGTTATCCGAAACGGCTGTTGAATCAACGTTTTCTACCGTAATATTGCCGTAAACATCAACAGTAAATTTAATGTCCGTCGCAATCACATAACCGTCAGGAGCGGCAATTTCTTTAAGCACATATTCACCCGCACCAAGCTTTGAAACAATGTGATTTGTGCCGTCGGAAGTCCACTTATCAACTGTCTCACCGTCAGCATTTTCAAGCACCATTTCAGCACCCACAAGTTCGTTTCCGTACACATCACGCTTTGATATCTCAACAGTAACTGGCTTGTTTTCCGCAGTTATCTCAATAACGTCTCCGTCATCTGAAATGCTAACGGCATATTCTTTGTCGCTAAGAATATATCCCCTTGGACTTTCTATCTCACGGACGATATACTTTCCAAATGGAACGTCATCAAATTCAAAAAAACCATTCTCATCTGAAACGGCAGTCATTATTGCAGTATCTCTGCTGAACTTCACGCAGTCGGCAGTAAACAGACCGAACACAGCATTTTCAAGAGGTTCGCTCTTGTCATCTACCTTATGTCCCTCTATCCTGCCACGCTTGAGAAGATTTACAAATTGTCCGCAGTCAATATCCACAGTCCGGATATCCTGTCCCATATATTCGAAATTCACAAGATACTTTTCACCGTTAAGAATATAGTGTCCCTCGGTTGCAATTTCCTGAACATAATACCTGCCGAAAGGTATCTGTACATCAAATTTTGCGGTCATATCCTCATCAAGTGAAACCTCTGAAAGCAGTCCGTCCGCAGGAATAACCGTACCGTCAGCCGCCGTTATATCTTCTGCGGCAAACAGTCCGAAACGAACATTTTTGTACTCTCCGTTACTGCCGATACCGGACAGTTCATCATTTTCCATAACCTTAGAAAGCGATATCCTCACGCCCTGATACTCATTTTCAAAAGCTGTATTCACAGTATCTCTCACCTCAAATTCCTGCCCTGCATATGTCAGCTCAACATCTTTAGGCTCATTGTTCAGCACATAACCGCCGGGAGCCTTTATCTCTCTGATCTCATACTTGCCGAGATAAAGCGGCTCAGTTTCAGCATAGCCGTTTTCGTCTGTCGTGATCTCTGAAACAACATCTCCTGCATAAGCTCTTGTTGTTCCGTCGAGCGTAACAATATCCTCTACAGCGATCACCTGAAATACTGCACCGGAAAGATTTCCGCTTGCAAACACGGGAGTGTAAGTTGTTGGATTCACGATCATTTCACCGTTTTCATCTGTGTAAGCGGAGGACGCCATTGTCACGCTTGTGAAAATATCGCCTGTTTTCTGAACGCTGATCCTGCCTTTCTGAGCGGTGTTTTCTTTGCGGACTTTAATAACCGTCAGGGCATTTTCTTTCTCTGCGTTATCAGCAGAAACTGTGAAAGACACGGGCGTACTGTCAAGTGCATAGCCATAGGGAGCCTGAACCTCAACAAGCGAATATTCACCGTAGGGAAGAACTTCGGGAGTGATCAGATAGCCCTCGCTGTTTGTGTAGAAAGTGTCGATCGTGGTTGGCGTCGGGTAGCTGAAAGTCATAGAAATCTTCTGACCGTTTGAATCATAGATCTCAAAGCCAGCACCCTCGTAAGGAATTGTTTTTCCCGTTTCGGAATCCACCTTTACAATCTTGATATAGCTTTCAAACTTTGCATTGTTAATGAGATAGCGATAGGTCTGTCCGTTCTTGCTGATATTCACATCAAAATCAGCAATAAACTCAGTACCTTCCCAGCCGACTGTCTGATGCACAGTGTAAACGCCGTATGGCATATCCTTGGTCTGTGCAAATCCGTTTTCATCGCACGTCAGGTAATCACGTTCACTCTCAGCAGCATTCTCATAGCTGCTGGCCGATTTCAGATACACTTCAAATTCTGCCCCAACTTCTGGAGTTTCAATCTGAGTATAGCCGTCATCGCTGTGCTTGATTATTGCGATATTTCCCTTGATAACGTCCTCAGTCACTGTCATAGAAAGTGGGTTATGCTCAATGAAATAATTCTCAGCTTCTGCACCAACTGAGTAAACTGTTTCATCAAGCAGATAGCCTTCGCTTGGTGAAATTTCCTGAACAGTGTAGTTTCCGCAGACATACTCTTTTGTCTTGAAATATCCGCTTTCATCTGTTGTGTAGGTGTCAACAAGCGTTCCGTCACGGTAAATGCCATAAACTGCGCCTGAAAGAGTGCCGTCGCCCTGTGCAGAAGATGTTTCGGAATCCTGCTTTGTCACCTCAACCGTAAACTTTTTGAGGATATTTTTGAATTTCTTGGTTGTTGTTGCGTCCGCCGTCAGGGTTGCAGTCTGATCTGCAGGAACAACATATCTAATGGGAACATTTTTCTCGGAAATGGTGTACACGATCTTCTCATTATTGCTGTTGTAAACAGGAATATCGGAAAGGATTGCAATACCGTCCGAACCTGTTTTTATTGTGTAAGTCTTACCGTTGCCCGTAATAGTGAACTCTCTATCATCGTTCTGATTATCCTCAGAGTGCTTGTTTATCTTTATCGAGCCCGTTTTAAGTTGATTGTTGAACTTCACATTCACAGTCAGATCAACATCTCCGCTTGTCAGCGTAACATTCTGAGCCTTAGGAACTTCGTATCTTGTATCTACATTGATCTCGGATACGGTGTAGGTGATCGCTTTGCCCGTAGATGTGTTGTATACCTTTAATCCGCTAAATTCGGCAACGCCGTTTGCATTGGTTTTCTTGGTGTAACTGCTGCCGTCGTTTCCTGTGACCTTGAACTCTCTGCCGCTTACGATCTCGTCATCGGCGGTCTTATTGACCTTAATTTTGCCTCTCGTAAAATCTTCGGTCACAAATATATTTTCGTCAGCCTTTAATGCGAACACTTCTTCAGAGATACTGTAACCTGTCGGTGCGGAGATCTCCTTAACGTAATACTGCTTTTCAGGTAACTGAATGGAACCTGTTCCGTCCTTGCCGATAGTGATCTCGCCGACCTTGTTTTTACAAGCCTTATCGGTATATACTCCGTATTTTGCAACCGTGCCGTCTACCTTGCTTGTGCCTGAAATCTTAACCGTTCTGTCTGAAGCAAGAACCTTAGTTATTTCAAATTTTACATCATTTTTTGTTATCCTGAACGCCGACATATTCATAGCGGTAGCAGTCTTACCGTCAGTTTTGTTGTTGATAACAACGCCCTCCGAACCGCTGGATTCTATTCTCCAATGCTTTCCGCCTGCACCTTTTCCATCGCCAACTGTCTTTGAGTTTATGAATTTTTCCGAAACACCAATAGATCTCAGATAGCTTATTACATCATTTCTTGAATCAAATTCGCCCATATATATCCAAGCGTGATCCTCACCACCCGGATTCTGAGCGACCACCACAGAACCTGCTGTAATAACCGAACCGTCAGCACGCTCCCAATACGGTCGGTCCGTTGTCTTGATGTTTTTCTTTTCGACTTCGACCTTTGAAGTCTTTCCGTCGTAAGTTATGGTGCAGTTATCATTGACTGTAAGCCAATGATCTGTATCAACAGGCACAGGGTTGTTCCAACTGAACCCCGATGTTTTGTATCCAAGCTGCGTAAGAGTATAGTACACAAGACCCGAACAGTCAATGCCGAGATTATTTATCGTTTCAACAGAAAGCGGAGTGTACTGACCCTGAACATACGCATGCCAGTAGCCCTTGTTTCCATAGGTATACGGCGTACCCAGCAAAGTCGCCGCCTTTGCGATCACCGTATCCGCTGACGGGAAGGTCGGGTTTTCCATAGGTGTGCTTGCGGCACTTGCTGTGATAGCTCCGCTCATAGATGAACCGAGCATAGAAAAAGCACAGAGTCCTGCCATGAACCCTGCGCTGAGTTTCTTTAATATTTTCGATTTTTTGAACATAAAGTGCATTTCTCCTTTTCATTTTTGCAAAGAAAAAGAGCCGGATTTCGGCTCTTTTTTTATCTTATTTATCACAATGTTCTTTTGCTTTCAAATAGATTTCCTGAAACATCTCCGTATCTCTTATTTCATCATACACACTCCAATTCAGATAGCCCAGAAGTTCTTTGCAGCATAACGTGGGCGATGAAACACTTATGTCATACATATCATATATAAGCTTGTTTACCGCAAGCGAGGTGTATGGCTTCCTCTCAGGCAGTTCATCAACGGCAATGGAATAATTCAAGGCTTTTCTCAGATTTTCAAATGCCTCATCGTAGTCCTTTGTCCGTACTGCAACCGCAGCAATGTGAGTGCATACCAAACACATAAGCCTGTAATGGAAATTATAATCTTTGTTTTCAAATATCACATCAGATACATCAACAATCTTGTTCAGAATTTTTAACCTGTCTGTATCTTCAAGCTGCGGATCATTCTCACAGTTCACATCAGCTCTGGTAAGCAGAGAATAGCAAAGCTCCTGCAAATGAATGATAATATTTTTCTGAGAAAGCACCATTTTTTCATCACCTGCTAAAAGAAATTCTTTGACTGTATTTTTTTCAGCAGCAGGCAACTCCTCAGCACGCTTCAACGCCTTTTCCTTGTTTCCTGCCCAATAGTAGTAATAGCATATATCCACTCTCATCCAGTCAGTGATCTTTCTGTCAGTACAATTTGCCAGAATATATTCCGCAATTTCAGCAGCCTCCGACGATCTCGTCTTGCTTGTTCCTTCGCCCTTACTCTCAAGACAAAACAAATTTGCCGCAAGCTTGGCTGACATCATATAGTTATTCGGAAATCTTTTCACCGCCTCGCGCAGCAATGCTACATTTTCCGCACGCAGACCCTTGCTCTCGTTCTCATCGACCTGTGCTAATATTTTTTCAGCCTCTTCGTTGCTGCATATTTTCTGCATACCCACCAGCTCATCAAGGGACACGCCAAATATCTGAGCAATCGAAGGCAGCATTACGATATCGGGATAACCATCTCCGCACTCCCATTTAGACACCGCCTGAAAAGACACATTCAAACGTTCAGCCAGCTGCTCCTGCGTAAGACCCTTTTCTTTACGAAGCCGTTTCAAGTTTTCACCTATAAATAATTTCATAATAACCTCCTGATATTCAAATAATATTCAACAGTACTGCTATGATTTTATTATAAAGGAGAACCGCCGAAAAATCAATAAACCGGTATTTGAATATTGTTCAACGTAAGGTTGAATTTTTCGATAATACGTTTAATTTTGTTTCAGAGCCTCACTTTCACAATACTCTTTCAGCGGACAATCGCCGCAGTCATCAAACATCGCACAGGTACGCTGTATCTCTTCTTCGGATATTCCACAGTCAAAATGCTGCTTTTTCTGCTCGTCCTGCCACACGATAAGTGAAACACCGCTGCTGTCACGTTCGACCTCTACCGTTACAGCATTTCCATGCCTATCATAAAGTCCAGAAAATTCTGTTTTGCCTTTTGCCGTTAAAACCTGTGCCAATATTATCTTCTTCATAAAAACCTCCTAATCAAAAAGCGAAAGCTGTTTGATAGCTTTCGCACGTTCGCTTGTGTCATAATTTGAGATAAGCAGTTCGCCGTACTGACAGCCTGCGTCATAACGCTGTGCTAAGTTGTTAAGTCTGCTTATCTCCTCGATGTGGATATTAGGCTTGTCCCATATCTCCCTTATCTCCGGACAGTCATTGTATGAAACCAAGAACTTGCCTTTGATCTCTAAAAGTGTATCACGCAGTCTGATATGATCTTTCGCCGTAAACCCAACGTCCTTGTAGTAATTTTCAGTCGCAAAATACGGCGGATCGCAGTAGAAAAAGCTCACAGGGCGGTCATACTGCCTGACAAGCTTTTCAAAATCCTTGTTTTCGATAACGACCTTCTGCAAACGCCTAGCCGCAAGATCAATCATCGGAAAATCAGACCACATTGAATGTGGCTGACTGCCAAAACTTTCAAGACTGCTTGCATAGCTGTAACGTATAAGCTGATAAAACTTAGCCGCTCTGTCAACGTCATAAAGCCTAGGCAAAATACCACGTTTGTGAAGTATAGCTAAGTATTCAAAATCTTCTCTTGAATCAAGCACATACCTAAGCTTGTATTTCAGCTTTGCAGGTTTATCACGAACGCAGCGGTACAGATTTGCAAGATTTGAATTAAAGTCATTATACACCTCAAAATCTGCACCGGGCGGCTTGTGAAAAAGCACCCAGCCTGCACCGCCGAACACCTCGATATATCTTTCATAGTAAGGCGGAAATCTTGCAAGCACGGCGTCCCTGAGAGCCTTTTTCCCTCCTACCCATGACATAAAACTGTTCATTTTCTTCCTTTCTGCCGTTAAAACCAACAGCAGAAAAGTCGCTTTGCAAGCACCAGATTTTTATCTGCTGTTGGCAA
>ERZ773227.2143-NODE-2143-length-11189-cov-2.367253_pt1 | contig 11189 bp, 6 predicted proteins | sample MGYA00580525_ERZ773227 | MGnify/ENA primary metagenome ERZ773227 (study PRJEB29015, sample SAMEA2737782) | human gut metagenome | biome: human gut; feature: human-associated habitat; material: faeces | place: China | collected 2012 ... | reverse complement strand
AACAGTCGGTTCATTCCTTCCTGCCAAGGGTAAGGAAATTCAAGATAACGTATTATTTCATAATATTTTTCAAATGCCTGCTTCCATGAGGCGGTATCAACTTCGCGGTATCTAAGCACCCCATCTTCTTCAAACAAATTGTTGGCAATAGGCTTAAATCCAAAAGACTCAAGGTAGCCTTCCTCATAATATGGGTTTAGTTTTACAAACATAAGTCCACCTTTAGGAATTAGACGTGTAAGTTTTGAAAATGTTTCTGCAGCTACATTTTTTGGCATTACATCAAGAACGTTAGACAAAATAATGCCATCAAAAGAGCCATCCTCATAAGAATCCAGAGCAGAAATATTTCCAACTTTAAATTCCAGATTATCATAGTTGTTAATTTTTGCCATTTTTGTTGCATAGTTAATTCCGGTTTCAGATACGTCAACGCCAAGACCGTAGCCGGTGTTACCAAATTCGTAACATTGGAAAATGATATCGCCCGTTCCACAGCCAAAGTCCAAAACTTTCTTACATTTGCTTGCAAATATGTCAAGACAAATATCAAACATAGGTTCAACAGAAAGAGGTTTGCCTTTCAAGTCTACAAGCTTACATTCTGAGTATGTTTCATTCCAAAGATTTACTGCACGATTATATTCTGTTTCTATTAATTCTTCCTGATTATTCATAGGAAAACCATCCTCTCTAAAATAGTACTGTATTTTTTACAAAGCAAAACGAACTTGTAATAAAATTTGTTGAAAAGAGTTACTATAAAAACTCATTGCAAAAAAATACGGAAGCACTTTCGTACTTCCGTATATTATAACTCTTAAAAATAATTATTACATAATTTTTCTAAATAATTCTTTGAAATCTTCAACACTTGCATCTTTTGGATTTCCAGGTGCACAAGCATCTGCAGCAGCAGATTCAGCAAGGAACTGTAAATCTTCTTCTTTTATTGCTTCAAGTTTTGAAGGAATTCCAACATCTGCTGATAACTGTTTTACAGCATCAATTGCAGCTTTTCTGTATTCTTCAACTGACATTGAGTCAACACCTTCAACGCCAAGTGCACGGGCAATTTCTCTGTACTTTTCTCCGGTGCATTCCTGGTTATATTCCATAACAATTGGAAGCATCATAGCACATGCAACACCATGTGGTGTATCATAAACGGCACCAAGTGTATGAGCCATAGAATGTGCAATACCAAGACCTACGTTAGAGAAGCCCATTCCTGCAATATACTGACCAAGAGCCATTCCTTCACGACCTTCTTTTGTGTTTTCTACAGCACCACGAAGTGATTTGCCAATAATTTCGATAGCTTTAAGATGGAACATATCTGTCATTTCCCAAGCAGCCTTTGTTGTGTAACCTTCAATTGCGTGAGTGAGAGCATCCATTCCTGTTGAAGCTGTAAGTCCCTTAGGCATTGATGACATCATATCAGGGTCTACAACTGCTATAATTGGCATATCGTGTGGATCAACACAAACGAATTTACGCTTTCTTTCAACGTCTGTAATAACATAGTTAATTGTAACCTCTGCAGCAGTTCCTGCTGTCGTAGGTACTGCAAAGATCGGTACGCTCTTATTCTTGGTATCTACAGCGCCCTCTAAGCTGACAACATCCTCATGCTCAGGATTGTTGATAATGATACCGATTGCTTTCGCAGTATCCATAGAAGAACCGCCGCCAATAGCGATCAGATAATCTGTTCCTGCATCCTTAAATGCCTGTACACCTGTCTGAACATTTTCAATCGTTGGATTTGGTTTAATATTTGAATACAGCTCATATGCCATACCATTTTTCTCAAGTACATCCAACACTTTCTGTGTAACACCAAACTTTACCAAATCCGGATCCGAACATACAAACGCTTTCTTAAAACCACGAATTTTAGTTTCTGTTGCAATCTCTGCAATAGCTCCTGCCCCATGATACGATGTCTCGTTTAATACAAATCTGTTTGCCATACTAGAATCCTCCTGTAAAATAATAAAAGTAATTTTGTTGAAATTGCACAAATTTCTGTGTATTTTCCAAAGTTTCTAGTATAATTATACGAAATTTTCTCATAAAAAGCAAGATTCACTTTGTGAAAACTTTATAAACTACACGTCGTTATTTCACACGCAATTCATTGCGCAGCTTGCGAATCTTTCCCTGGAACTGCAAATACATATCGTATTCTCCAGGTTCCAGTCCATCCACCTGCACAGCAAAGATTTCTTTACGTCTTCCCATACGCAGTTGCGAATAATCTTGTACATATGTCTTATGCTCACCCTTAAAATACAGCTTTTCAACTGCACCAGGCAGCATCGAATACTGCAAAAGATTCTCGCACAAATGCACGTTACCGAAGAAGGTACCACGAATACGCTGATCCGTTTTTTTCGGCATTGTTCCATGAAATTCTTCCGGTGTTGGGAGCTTACCAAACTCTGTCTGATCATGCAGCCCCATCCCCACACAAAATGAAGGAATGTCCGGACGAAACTCCCAAGCCCACAAAAAGTTTTTAGTCAACTTAAACGTCTTCTCAACTTCGCCGTTTTCGCCATTGACCAACTGGATCTGGGAATGAAGTTCTGTCGTACGGTCTTGCGTGATACCTGTCAAATGGAAATACTTGTTGTATTCTTTTGTATAAAGGGCACTACCAAACTGCATCGTTTTCAAACAGTTTTTCTTGCTCTCCTGTACATATGTGCCGGCAGCCTCATCGATCGACACACGAAGTACCGCAGAATGTTGTGCATCATTGTAACCGCCATCTACCGCCCCTTTAGTACCTGTGCTATAGATCAACAATTCGTGCTCATCCATCCAAACAGCCTTATCCGGTCTTCCCATTTCGATATCAGCACCCTCTGTTTTCAAAGCGATGGTTTCCAACTCTGTATCCTGCCAGATTGATTTTGGTGCCAGCACCCAATCCAATTTGCCACTCTCCAGATCAAGCTGTGCGATCGTGTGTATACGCTTTAATGTCAACAAAAGCTTTCCGGCGCGGTACTCCATCGCTGAAAAAAGCAGCCATTCCTTACCGGTGTGGTATTTTTCTCCCAGCAAGTCAATCAGCTTAATGCGGCGTACGATCTCACCGGTATTCATATCCATCGTAAGAATACAGTCATTATAATGTTCTCCATCGGACGAAGTCACAAGATACAACGAACTATCGTGCTGTGCTAATGCAGTACCGATCGGTTCATTCAAAATATATGTGCGATACACTCTGCCCATATAATCCATTTCATGATAACGGCACGGCTGGATCTTGCCCATGCTGTTTACAATGTTAGCTGTTCGATCTGCCAGCAAAACATGACCATTCGGCATCGGTATCATACCCATCTTATAGGTACGAAGCTGCATTGAATATCGGATCGCACCATCTGCATCAAAGACCAATGGACTAAAAGCGGCACCGTTGACTGCCAGCAGCGGCATTGCTGCGGATTTATCTCCCTCTACTTCCATCACAAGATCCTTTTGGTTTTCAGGCACTTCTGAAACAAAAATACGGATCACTCGATGCTTTACAACTTTTCCTTCTCGATCGATCAGAGACAGATCTACCGTATTGCTACGTTCGAAATACAACCCCAAGATTGCCACACGATGTCTTGTTGTATAGCTGGATTCACCAACAAAATCATTGCCATTATCTCCGAACACACGATAGCGCACCTTGTACTCCTTGGAAGAGTTGAACAGGATAAGGGCTGTCTGTTTAGCCACTCCATATGGATTTGGAATAACCAGCACGTGAGAAAATGTGTACAAATGTCTGTCCAAGATCCGCTCAAAAGCGTAATCGCGCAGCTGTGCCAAAAACGCCCGCTTTGGCTCTTTTCGGTACGGCGTCATAACCTTACGGTTGTCATACTGCGCCAACTCACGCTCATACATGCGATCCATTTTGTTGAGATCACTTTCACTCAATGTGACCTTTGTTCCTTTTCTTACTTCAACAAATAATTTTTCACGTAAGTTCATATGCTCTCCCCTTTATAATTTCATAGTCAACTGAATACGCTGTTTTTTGAGATCAACACCCATTACTTTGACATCAACGATATCTCCGACACTGACAACATCCAACGGGTGTTTGACAAATTTCTTGTCCGACATTTCGGACACATGTACCAATCCATCCTGATGAACGCCGATATCTACAAACGCACCAAAATCAATAACATTTCGAACTGTCCCCTTAAGGATCATGCCCTCTTTGAGATCTTTCATCTCTAACACATCTGTTCGAAGGATCGGTTTTGGCATTTCATCACGAGGATCTCTCGCAGGTTTCTCCAATTCCTTCAAGATATCAACCAGCGTGATCTCACCAATACCAAGCTCGTCAGCCATTTTCTTTTTGTCTTTCACACGCTTCTGCAAACTGCCGGAGGCTTTGTTCTCTGTCGGTGTTTCTTCCGTCTCACCGCTCGGCAGGTCTATTGAGCCAAAGGCTTCCGCAAAGGCTGCGCCAAAGGCTGTGTGCGTATTGCGTACAACAAACTGCTGTTTCTTTTTCTTTGGAGCGGTTTTCTTCTTGGCTAATGGGGACTGCTGTTTGGCCGCTTCTGTCTGGATCTTTTTGAGTTCTTCCGTGTCAATGCCAAGCTTATCTAATAATGCATTGGCTGCATCATAAGTCTCCGGATGAACGCTCGTTGCATCCAATGGATTTTTCCCATCCAAAATACGCATAAAACCTGCACACTGTTCAAAGGCTTTCGGTCCCAGTTTTGGTACTTTTAACAACTCTTTACGTGACGTAAACTTTCCGTTTTCTTCACGATACGTAACGATGTTCTTTGCGATCACTTTGCTGATACCGGAAATATACTCTAACAGTGAAGCTGATGCTGTATTCAGATCCACACCAACTTTATTTACACAATCTTCCACAACACCGGATAATGTTTCACCTAACTTCTTCTGATTCATATCATGCTGATACTGTCCTACACCGATAGACTGTGGATCGATCTTCACTAACTCTGCCAGCGGATCCTGCAAACGTCTTGCGATCGACGCTGCACTTCGCTGTCCCACATCAAAATTCGGAAATTCCTCGGTGGCGAGTTTACTTGCGGAATAAACTGAAGCACCTGCTTCATTTACAATAATATACTGTACAGGTTCTTTGATCTCATGCAGCATATCCGCAATGATCATTTCCGACTCGCGGGATGCCGTTCCATTGCCGACGGAGATCAGGGAAATTCCGTATTTCTGGATCAGTTTTTTCACCTCACGTTTTGCCTCTTCGACCTTGTTCTGCGGTGCTGTCGGATAGATCACCTTCGTATCTAACACTTTACCGGTTGGGTCTACCACAGCAAGTTTACAACCGGTACGAAATGCAGGATCCCAGCCCAAAACTGTCTTACCGGCAATCGGCGGCTGCATCAAAAGCTGCTCTAGGTTTTTACCAAATACTTTGATCGCACCGTCTTCTGCCTGCTCAGTCAACTCATTACGAATCTCGCGCTCGATAGCAGGCGCGATCAAACGCTTATAACTGTCTGTCACTGCCTCTTCTAACACCGGCGTTACGTTCTCATTTTCCTCTGTGATCGTCTTTTTGCATAGATACGTAAGAATACGTTCTTCCGGAGCCTCCAGTTTTACCACTAGGAATTTTTCCTTTTCACCACGATTTAACGCAAGAACACGATGACCGGCAATCTTTTTAACCGGCTCCTGATATTCATAATACATCTCATAAACAGACTGCGCCTTTTCATCCTTGGCAGTTGAGGTAAGGATACCTTCTTCCCGTGTTATATCACGGATATATTTACGATAATCTGCATTATCAGAAATCTGCTCGGCAATAATATCTCTCGCTCCTGCAATCGCATCTGCAACATCTTTCACTTCTTTTTCCTCAGATACATACTGCTCGGCGATCGTTTCTAACGGCTCTGTCACTTCTTGTGCCAAAATGATCTGCGCTAATGGCTCTAATCCCTTTTCCTTGGCGATGATCGCTCTTGTACGACGTTTTGGACGATACGGACGATACAAGTCCTCCACGAGCACCTGTGTCTCTGCTGCAAGGATCTGTGCCTTCAATTCATCGGTCAATTTTCCTTGTTCTTCGATCGTTGCAAGAACCTGTTCCTTTTTTTCTTCCAGTGTACGCAAATAAGTTAATCGCTCACTCAGATTACGGAGTTGTTCATCATTCAACGAACCATGTGCTTCTTTACGGTATCTGGCAATAAACGGGATCGTATTGCCCTCGTCGATCAGTTTTATGACCGCCTCTACCTGCTGCGGACGAATTTCTAACTCTGCTGCTATTTTCTTTACAATATCCATAGTATCCTACATTCCTTTCTATACGCACTTTGCCTATGCATCAAGAGTAAAATAGGCAGCCACTCGATACGCGGCTGCCCTTCTTTACCTTGAACTCTTAAATTTTCCGCGCTGACAATATTTGATGTTCTCCGTCAATTAACGAGACAATGCAAATGCATCATGAACTGCCTGCGCAGCCTCATTGACGTACTTCTCTTCTACGAGAACGCTGACGCGGATCTCGGAAGTAGAAATCTGCAAAATGTTTACTCCTGCATCATACAATGCTTCAAACATCTTAGCTGCAACACCTGCATTAGACATCATTCCGGCACCGACGATAGATACTTTGGCAACGTTAGTGTTCACTGTTGTCTTCTCGCATTTCAAACTTGTGTTAGCATGTCTTTCCAATGTCTCCATTGCCGTGTCTGCCTGATCTCTGGTTACCGTAAAGCTGATGTCCTGTGTTCCGCCATGCTCTACAGACTGTAAGATCATATCTACATTGATATTGTGATTTGCTAAATGCTGGAACAGCTTAAATGCTACGCCCGGCTTATTCTCTAATCCAACTACTGAAATCTGTGCTACATTTTTATCTGTGGCTACACCACTTACTAACATTTTCTCCATTTTACTTTCCTCCTTTACTACAGTTCCTTCACTTGTATTCAAACTAGAACGTACTACCAACTGTACGCCGTATTTTTTAGCCATCTCAACAGAACGATTGTGCAATACACCGGCACCAAGACTGGCTAATTCCAACATCTCATCGTACGTGATCTCGTCTAATTTACGAGCATTTGGTACGACGCGTGGATCTGCAGTAAAGACACCATCTACATCTGTATAAATCTCGCAGGCGTCTGCATGTAATGCAGCTGCCAATGCTACTGCTGTCGTATCGGAACCACCTCTTCCGAGTGTTGTGTAATCATCAAACTTATTGATTCCCTGAAATCCTGTAATTACTACGATACGACGATTATCCAACTCATTACGGATACGCTCCGTATCAATTCTCTTCAGACGAGCATTACCATACACTTCTGTCGTATGCATCTGCACCTGAAAAGCATTCATGGAAACTGCCGGAACACCAAGAGAGTCCATTGCCATTGCCATAAGTGCAACGGATGTCTGCTCACCTGTTGTAAGAAGCATATCCAACTCTCTGCGGGACGCCTTCGGATTAATATCCTTTGCCATATCCAACAAAACATCTGTCTGTTTGCCCATTGCAGAAAGAACGACTACTACCTGATTTCCTTTTTTGTAATCTTCAATACAACGCTTCGCCACATTAAAGATCCGCTCTTTGTTGGCAACGGAAGTACCACCAAATTTCTTAACAATTAACATATCTATCCTCTTTTCTGCTCATATTACTGAGCGGCTTATTATTTCGTCTCCGGAACACGGATCTTATTGATCACATTGCCGAGTGAATCTGCTGCTGATGCATAAGCTCCCTCTGTGATCTCTCCCGTGATAAATGCATATTCGTCCGCATATCCGGCATCAATCTCTGTCACATCGCCAAACGCTTCTTTGACCTTAGCTGCATTCTGTGACTTATCTCCACGCAAACGCACGAAGAAGCTGCTCTTGCTCTCCTCAAAAGGCTCTAAAGCGATCTTCTCGGCACTCCACTGTACCTCAACGCATTTTCCTATGTTTTTAGCGACTTCCATAACATCGGAAACGACCGCACTGGCTGTCGCCAGCTTGCCGGCGCCCTGTCCATAGAACATGACATCTCCAACCATATTTCCTTTTACTAAAATAGCGTTAAATACATCGTCTACGCTATATAATGGGTTCTCCGGATAGATCAGCACCGGTGCAACTTTTGCGCTGATGCGATCTCCATCTTTCTTGCTGGAACCAAAAATTTTTACTTTGGCCCCGATCTTACCGGCATATACGATATCACGGTCTGTGATCTTGGTAATTCCCTCTGTATAAACATCGTTAAAATCCAGTGTCTTGCCATAAGCAAGAGAAGTTAAGATTGCGATCTTGCGGCAGGCATCATATCCTTCCACATCTGCAGTCGGATCTGCCTCTGCATAACCAAGCTGCTGCGCCTCTTTGAGCACTGTGTCAAAATCAGCTCCCTTATTGGTCATCTCTGTCAAAATAAAGTTCGTTGTACCGTTTAAGATACCGGAAATCTCCAATATCTCATCCGGATTCAAAGAACTCTGCAGTGGGCGGATAATCGGAATACCACCACCAACACTGGCCTCAAACAAGAAACTTACATTGTGGTCTTTTGCTATCTGAATAAGCTCCGGTCCAAAATCAGCCACCAACGCTTTGTTGGATGTGCAAACACTCTTCCCGGCCTCCAAACTAGCCTTTACAAACTCATAGGCAGGGTGTAATCCTCCCATCGTTTCTACAACCACATGAACCTCCGGATCATTTTTGATCACTTCAAAATCATGTACCAGCACTTCCTCTACCGGATCTCCCGGAAAATCTCTCAAGTCCAGCACATATTTTGTACAGATCTCATCCCCGATGCGTTTTGCGATCATCGCATTGTTCTCGCGAATAATATCAAAAACACCGGATCCGACTGTTCCGTAGCCTAACACACTTACGTTAATCATAGTTTCCTCCATTTCTCTGCCAATGTATTTTTATTTATGTCAGATGCCCCCTTACAAAAAGGAGCATAGAGCACACTGCTCATTTACTTTGTGATCCATGCTAAATATGCATTGATAAACGGATCCAGATTGCCATCCAAAACGTCTTGCACATTACCGATCTCAGCACCGGTTCGATGATCTTTGACCATGGTATACGGCTGCAGCACATAGGAACGGATCTGGCTTCCCCAGCCAATCTCTTTGGATTCGCCTCGGATACCGCTCGCCTTTTCCAACTGCTCCTGCTGTTTTAAAATATACAGCTTTGCCTTGAGCATCTGCATTGCCTTATCCTTATTCATATGCTGTGAACGTTCATTTTGGCACTGTACCACGATCCCTGTCGGGAAATGGGTAATTCTAATTGCAGAAGAAGTCTTATTGATATGCTGACCACCCGCTCCACTGGAACGATATGTATCGATACGAATATCATCATCTGCGATCTCAACATCAAGATCTTCTTCGATATCCGGCATGACATCACAGGATACAAAGGATGTCTGCCGTTTGCCAGCTGCATTAAACGGCGAGATTCTCACCAAACGGTGCACCCCATGCTCTGATTTCAGATAACCATACGCATTTGCGCCATTGATCTGCAGCGTAACTGATTTATAACCCGCTTCATCACCATCCAGAAAATCCAGCATTTCAACTTCAAATCCATGTTTTTCTGCAAAGCGCTGATACATACGGCACAACATACTTGCCCAGTCGCAGCTTTCTGTTCCACCGGCACCGGCATGAAGCGTTAATATTGCATTGTCTTTGTCGTATTCTCCACTCAAAAGTGTTTCAATACGCAGGGATTCGTATTCCTGCTCAAATTGCTGCAGTGAATCTTCTACTTCCTCCAACACGCTGGCATCATTTTCTTCCTCCGCGATCTCGATCAACATCAAAATATCATCGCGGGCGCTCTCCAATGACTCATAGCGTTCTATCACGGATTTCAGCTTTTTGGACTCCTGCACGATCTTGGCAGAATGTTCCGGGTCATCCCAAAATCCCGGATCTTCCATTGTCTTGTCCAGTTCTTCCACTCGATCTCGTTTATTAGCGAGGTCAAAGTGAATTCCCCATTTCAAGCAGTGGCTGTTCATAGTTTGCAAGCGTCATTTTGACTCTGTCAAACTCTACCATACCAACTCACCTCTTTCTATATTTTATCAATTATATCCTTCCGGCTCACGATCCGTGAACCGGAAGGCACTATAATACTTATTATGCACGGCGTCCGCAGCACTGTTTGTACTTACGTCCGGAACCGCATGGGCACGGGTCGTTTGGCTGTACCTTCTTGGTTGTACGGCGCTTTGGCTGTGCCGGCTGAGACTCATCCTTATTCGTTCCGGTAACCTTAGCAACCTGCTCACGCTCTACTTTCTGCTCGATCTTGATATGTGTGAGCGCTTTTACAGTCTCCTCTGTGATCGAATCAATCATTGCATTGAACATATCAAATCCGGCGAATTTGTATTCCACAACCGGATCTCTCTGTCCATATGCCTGTAATCCGATACCTTCACGAAGCTGATCCATATCATCAATATGATCCATCCACTTGTTATCAATAACTCTCAACAGAATAATTCGCTCAACCTCACGGATCTGATCCGGATCAGGGAATTCTGCCTCTTTTGCCTCATATACCTTAACGGCTTCCTCTTTGAGTTTCTGTGCCAGATCCTCTCTGGTACCATGTTTTAACATCTCGTCGTCAAGCTGAATTCTCTTCAACGGTATGATCGGAAGCAAGACATTATTTAACTCCTGTACATCCCAGTCTTCTGCACTGCCATCCTCCGGAATGACTGAATTTACGCAATTTTCCACTTCATCGGTGATCATCTTGTAGATCGTATCACGCATACTCTCTCCATCCAGAACACGACGACGCTCTTTATAGATCACTTCACGCTGCTCATTATTAACACGGTCAAACTCCAGCAAATTCTTACGAATACCAAAGTTGTTACCCTCAATCTTCTTCTGTGCATTTTCGATCGCACTGGAAAGCATCTTGTGCTCTACCTGCTCTCCGTCCGGCATAGCATCAAACAGTCCCATGATTCGCTCTGAGCCGAAAAGACGCATCAGATCATCTTCCAAAGAAATGTAGAATCTGGATTCACCAGGATCTCCCTGACGTCCGGCACGACCGCGCAACTGGTTATCAATACGACG
>ERZ773227.2114-NODE-2114-length-11355-cov-4.313805_pt1 | contig 11355 bp, 4 predicted proteins | sample MGYA00580525_ERZ773227 | MGnify/ENA primary metagenome ERZ773227 (study PRJEB29015, sample SAMEA2737782) | human gut metagenome | biome: human gut; feature: human-associated habitat; material: faeces | place: China | collected 2012 ... | reverse complement strand
AGCGCCCTTGGCTCTCCCTCTGGGAGAGCTGTCACCGAAGGTGACTGAGAGGGCCCTGCAGGCACTGCCGATAAGTACAGGCCATTGTTCAAACGATACGCACCTCCGACTTGTCATTCCGAGGAGCGAAGCGACGTGGGAATCTCGGGAAGGCAGTTGCGATTTCGCCGGGAGCTTCCCCATAATCCAACCGGGTACTGCGAGATTGCCACGCCTTGCTCCGCAAGGCTCGCAATGACAAGTCAGGGAACCCTGCTGCATCCGGAGGGGCGCAATGACAAACCTGAAAAACCGCCCGGTGGGGTCATCCCATCGGGCGGTGTCTGGTCTCTGCCTTATTTTGCGGAATAGAACGCCGTGCACAGGCGGACGAACGCATCCTGATCGGCGGCGGCCATCAGCTCGCGGGCGGAGTGCATCGCGAGGAGCGGCACGCCGATATCGGCCGCGGGCATGGCCAGCAGCGACGAGGCCATCGAGCCGACCGTGCTGCCGCCGGGCAGATCGGCGCGGTTCATGTAGGTCTGCAGCGGGATGTTTGCCGCATCGCACAGGCCGGAGATCACGGCGCAGGTGTCGGCGTCCGAGGAATAGCGCGGGCTGCGCTTCAGGGCCACGCCGCGGCCGAGCAGCGCGCCGCACGTCACGTCGGCCAGCTCCGGGTGGTTCGGGTGCACAGCGTGCGCGGCGTCGCACGAGAGCAGCATGCCGTTTACGCAGGCATCGAGATATTGCGCGCGGCTCAGGCCGAGGGCGTCGGCCAGCTTTTCGAGAATGACCGTCAGCGTGCTGCTGTCCGCGCCGCGGCGGGTGTTGCTGCCGATCTCCTCGTTGTCATAGAGCACGGCGAGGTTGATCGTGTCGCCGTCCGCGTCCAGCAGGCCGCGCAGGCAGGCGTGGACGGACGTCAGGTTGTCCAGCCGGGCCGAGGAGAGCAGGTCCTGCTCAAAGCCGACGAGCTGCGCAGGCTCGTGGCAGTAGGCGCACAGTTCAAAGGACAGAATGTCCTCCGCCGCTGCACCGAGGCGCTCGGCCAGCTTGCCCACGAGATAGCCCTTCTTCTCCCATGCGTCCTGCACCGTGCGGCACAGCGGCAGCATGTCGACGTTCGGCTTCGTGGGAACGCCCTTGTTTACCTCCCGGTTCAGATGAATGGCCACGTTCGGGATGATGGCCAGCGGCTCGTCCCATGCGACAAGGCGGCGCGCCGGGCGCATGGGGTCGTCCGTCCGGATGAGGGCCACACCGGCAAGGCCGAGCGGGCGGTCAAGCCAGGTGTTCAGGATCGCGCCGCCGTAGGGCTCCACGCTCAGGCGGCAGCAGCCGCCGGAAACGAGCTCCGGCTGCGGCTTGATGCGCATGCAGGGCCAGTCCGTATGCGAGGCGGCGATGCGGAACACATCGCGCGCGCCGACGGTGACGGCGGCGAGGAACGTGCCGCTGCTCACAAAGTAGCGGCCGCCGCGCTTCACGGCAAACGGCGCGCCCAGCTCCAGCGGGGCAAAGCCCGCGGCGGTCAGCGCCTCCTCCGCCATGGCGACGGTATGCCACGGCGAGCGCCCGCCGTCCAGCCAGTGCATCAGCTCGGTGCAGAATTCAGACATGTCAGACATGGATAATCGCTCCTTTTTATAATAGTTGGGAATTAGAAATGAGAAGTTCGGAATTGGAATTGCAGGCTCCCGGAATTGTCATTGCGAGGGCGCTTCGCGCCCGTGGCAATCTCGGGAAGGCAGTGACAGTTCGTACAGGGCATCGAAAAAACGTAAAAACCAATTGCGTCTGTAGCGGCGCTCACTGCGCAGCCGTTGGCGGCTCTGCCGCCTTACGGATGCGGCGTGCCCCTTGCGGGTATTGAGCGCCTTGTACGGGAGTATTCAACGGCAGGAGGGTGCTGGTGCACCGCCGCATTACCCTGATGTGTCATTGCGAGGAGCGAAGCGACGTGGCAATCTCGGGAAGGCGCTTACGTTTCCGCCGGAACTCCCCTGTTATCCGGCATTGTACTGCGAGATTGTGACGTCGGCCTTTGGCCTCCTCGCAATGACAAACCTTTGATTTTCACCATTTTAACGATAGCCTGTTTATTTCGCAGGTGCAGTGCCGGGCCCGGCTGTCCGCTCCCCTACAAGGCGTGTGCGTTCGGCGATGCCGCCCTATAACTTGCCAGTCTGCAAGGCGCGCAGTGAGCGCCGCTACACTCCATACTTCGGTGCATACCGTTTATCGGCAGCCGGTACGGGACGGCAGTGCCTTCCCGAGATTGCCACGGGCGCAAAGCGCCCTCGCAATGACAATTCGGGGGCCGGCACCATTTTAACGCCGTCCCGTTCGTATCGCAAGTGCAGCGCCGGGCCCGGCTGTCCGCTTCCCGCAGGAAGGCGCGGTGCTGCACCTGAACGGTTTTTCCCACAAAACACAAGATGGGGCTTGACATTTTGCCCGCTGCGGAGTAAACTTTAGTTAGAAACAACTAACCGAAAGAGGGGAGACGCATGGAGAAACAAAGCTTCTGGGACCGCTATGCGCGGCGGTATTCGCACTTCGTGCGCGCGGATCAGGAGGCCTATGCGCAGATGCTCGAGTGGATCCGTCCGGCCGTCCGTGACCGCACCGTGCTGGAGCTGGCAACAGGGACGGGCGTGATCGCGCACGGGATCGTGCACGAGGCGGCCTCTATCGAGGCGACGGATGCCTCTGCCGGGATGATCGACGTGGCACGAAGCCATTCCCATTCCCGCAAGCTGCACTTTTCTGTTCAGGACATGCGCTATCTGCCCTATGCCGACGGCAGCTTCGAGGTCGTCATCGCTGCCAATGTGCTCCACCTGCTGCCGGAGCCAGACAAGGCGCTCGATGAGGCTGCGCGCGTGCTCGCACCGGGCGGCCTGCTCATCGTGCCGACGTTTACGCATGCGGGGGAGGGCAGGCTTGCAAGGCTGCGCCTCTGGCTGATGCGCCGTGCCGGGTTCCCGCTGCGCTGGAAGTGGTCGCCTGCGGAGTTTCTGCAGTTCCTGCGCAGACACGGCTGGAAGGTCGTGCAGCACCATGTGCTGCAGGGCACGTTCCCGCTGACGTATGCCGCCTGCGTGCGCCGCTGTGCGGATGCGGAACATGAAAAGCCTGTTACGGAACACGAAACGGCCTGAATTTGTAGTCATGTTATAAGATATCCATATCGACCCGGACTGCGGAATTCTGCTGCAGACCGGGCCGATTTTTTGTGAAGGTAGAGGGAGAAATATGGGCTCTGCAGCAAGCTGATTCAGCAATTCGCACAAATCAATCGGTACGATTTTATGGAAAGCTCCAAAAATATTTTTGCGGATTTACAAGCGGATTCAAACGTGGTATAGTTCAAACATAGTTTGTTAAACGTTTAGCAGTGGGAAGTGTTTTCCGACTGCGGCGAAGTATCCTGCTAGATGTCATCAGCAACGAGGCTCTCTCGTCATTGCGTGCAGGGCAAGGAATGCCCGCGCCAAGGCTTCGCACACCGTTTGGCCAGCAGCTCGGCTTTATCAGGCGGTTTGTATGGTAATATCGTACAAAAATGCCTGCGGAAGGAGGGAAAGCGTGCGCTGACAAAGCTGTTACAAGCTGGAACGGGTCATTCCTGGATCGGAATCCACGCAGGATACCAGCCTGCCCTGTTGGGCGATATTTTTTCACCGCAAATGTTAAACGTTTAGCATTTTCGACGGAACTCGAAAGGACTATAGAATCTGAAAGGAGAGAACATTTCATGCAAAGAGTGAACCACCTGCCCAGACGTGTGATCTCGATCGTGCTGACCATCGTCATGGTCGCGTCCCTGTTCTCCGGCATCCTGCCGGGCCTCGGCGTGACGGCGAAGGCTGCAGCGAACGAAATTGCAAATGACAGTCTGAAGATCTCTGTCGGTGATCTCGGACAGATTTCTACGCTCAACATCGTGAATAATCCCAGAAATCGAAGCAATCGTGAGATCAACTTCGTCCTCCCCAATGACACCCGTCCCCAGAACGGTGTGCAGCATCAGTGGATGGGCGAAATGATCTTCTCCGTCCGCTCCAGCGCGGACGGCAGCTTCCCCGCCGACAACACCGGCTTTGTCGAGGTCGACACGAACAAGACCCTCGCAGCCGGCGGCTCGACCACCGCATCCAACATCGCTTCCGATAACCCCTATATCGAGAAGACCGTTGTCAGCGACAAGAAGGTCGAGGTCAACTTCATCGGCCAGGACCTGAGCTCCACGACGGACCGTACCATGAAGGGCTTCGATGTGAAGTCCACCTATGATATGGATACCGAGGACGGCTCCCTGCTGTGGACCATCACCCTGAAGAACAAGAGTGGTGCGTATCTGGAATTCGGCGACGTCGGCCTGCCGATGCCGTGGAACAACAAGTACACGAACCAGAACAGCGTCTACTCCGAGCGCGTCACGGCCCATACCTTTGCAGGCGCGGACAGCGGCTATGCCTATGCGATCCGCTGCAGCGGCGAAGGCAACTACATCCTCTTCACGCCGGTCGCCACCTCCGGTGCCCGCATCGAGTATGTGGATAACTGGATCGGCAGCAACAACGGCGTCAGCGACAACCGTACCGGCAGCACGTTCTCCAACTGGACGGGCGACTCCGGCGAATGGCAGCCGGGCCTGAGCGTTTACTACATCCACTCCAAGGATATCCACAAGACCGGCCGCAGCTACTTTGAAGATGCGACCAGCCTCATCCTCGAGCCGGGTGAGAGCCAGACCTACCAGTTCAAGTTCTCTGCTGTCCGCGCGGGCGACAACACCCCGCAGGAAAGCGCCGAGAGCCCGAACAACGCCTCTGACTCCATCGAGCAGCGCGAGACGAACATGCGCTCTATCCTCTATCAGAACGGCCTCATCGACGCCATCGCGGTCCCGGGCTTCCAGACGGCTCTGAACATGGACACGCGCCTCGACCTGCACTATGATGACAGCCTCATCAAGGTCGACTCCGTCGACATCCAGTGCGTGCACGAGAACGATCCGTTCGACGAAGCGCATACGCCGGAGCACCGTTCCGGTATGGTCAACAACAGCCGTATCGGCCGCGGCCTGCATGACGGCAACGAGGGCTATGAGGAATCCGTGAGCTTCGTCGAGACGAAGACCGTCGACGGCGAGCAGCACCACATCTACGACCTGCACTTCGGCTGCATCGGCAACAACAGCGTTCGCGTCGAGTACAAGCTGAAGGTCGGCGACGAATGGGTCAGCAAGTTCACGCAGTTCGAGTTCAATGTTCTGACCGAGCTGGATCAGGCATCCGACACGCATGCCGACTTCATGGTCAATGAGACGCAGGACAAGAACCCTGACAGCGCAACTTACGGCATCTACAGCGACTGGTACTTTGCCAGCGGCAGAGATTCCAACCAGCGCAACCACTGGGGCGATGACTGGAGCCATGACAACATCAACTTCATCGCCATGAAGAACTATCTGAACCCGGATGCCGAGCAGGTCAAGTCCATCGAGACCTACCTGATCGACTTCATGTGGAACACCTACATGAAGAACACCCAGGATAACTTCATCGTTGCGAACTACCTGTCCGCTTCCGGCGCTTACAGCACCTCCAGCGGCCCGTACACCCGTACGTTCTCCGAAGTGATGGAGGCCACCGGCTTCTTCAACATGTACCGCATCGTCAAGGCTTATCCGGACCTCATTGAGTACCGTAAGCCTGCAGCGTGGTATCTGGAGAAGGCATACGGCATCTACTCCAACCGCGTCGGCACCGGCGCCATCGGCTTCTACGGCGAGCAGCAGATCCCCGACATGATCGAGGCGCTCTATGCCGAGGGTATGGACGAGGAGGCCTTTAACCTGCAGGAGCGGTTTGCATGGCACAAGGCGAACAATTGCATCAACGCCACCTATCCGTACGGCTCCGAGTTTGCCTACGACAACACCGGTGAAGAGGGCGCCTTCGCCGCCATCCAGGCCCTGACGAAGTACTGGCCGGACAGCGACGCCGCCAAGAACGCCTACAGTGCCATGAGCATGGCCAACCACAAGACCCGCGCGATGCGCGGCATCCAGCCCACCTGGTACCAGTACGCCGACCCGGTCTTCATCGGCGGCGAGAGCTGGTGGAACTTCCAGTACACCGCCTCCCTTGCAGGCTCCATCATGGACGATTGGATGCGCTACGAGGAGCTCGAGGACGGCGATACCACCGCATGGGCTGCCCGCGTGAACTACGCGGCCAAGATCTCCAACTTCAACGCCATCAACATGGGCCAGATCTCCGACAAGTATGTCGGCAACGTTTCCTGGCGCTACAACATGTATAAGGGCGGCTACGGCGCGATGAACGTCAACGACGGCGGCACCCGCGTCATGAACAACGGCTGGCAGGACTTCTCCGGCGAAAGCGACGAGGGCCTGTACGGTTCCCTGCTGCGCATCAGCGCAGACGTCGTGAACGATCCGATCTTCGGCCTGTATGGCTACGGCGCGAACGTCACTGCCGACGAGACCTCCTACACGGTCATCCCGACTGACGGTTTCGGCAAGCGCGTCAACATCCTCGACCAGAAGATCTACGTCGAAACGACGCAGGACACCATCACCAGCGCAAAGTTCGCCATGGACGGCAGCTCCATCGAGCTGAACGTCAAGGGCTACACTGCGGCAAGCCATGTTTCCCACATTGCTCTGAGCGGCGCAGGCCTGAAGGATGGCTTCTATGCCATCAACGTCAACGGCGAAAAGGTCAGCCAGGTCTATGTAAAGAACAATGAGGCCAACGCGACCATCACCATGCCCGCCGGTGAGACCAATGTCGTGACCATCACGGCCGATCCGAACGGCGAGAATGCCGCTCCGCAGGCCGCCATTAAGGTCTCCAGCGACGATCTGCAGGCCATCGTGACCTACACCCTGACGGCCGTTGCCTCCGACGACGGCCATCCCGGCAACAGCCTGACCTATCTGTGGGCCTTTGAGAGCCTCGCAGGCGAGGGCGCAAGCGCGTTCCTGAGCAGCGACGCCGCTCCGACAACGCAGTTCAACGTCAGCGAGGCAGGCGAGTATGTCATCTCCCTGACCGTCAGCGACGGTGAGAAGTCCACGAAGGTCGAAAAGACTCTCGTTGTCGGCGAAGCGCCCGAGCGTCTGGCCCCGACGATCGATTCCGCGACCGGCACGCCCGTTGTCGGCAATCCGACCGTTGCCGATCTCAAGGCCGAAGCCACGGTCGACCCGCTGTATCAGGGCGTCCCGCGCTTCCACTGGGAGCTGGTCAGTCAGCCCGAGGGCGGCAATGCCATGATCGGCAATCCGAACGAGAAGGAAGCCAAGCTCCGCGTCGACAAGGGCGGCGAGTATGTTGTCCGCCTGACTGTCACCGACGAGGACAAGACCTCCTCCACGGAAGTCACCGTCACCATGACGGATGCTGCCGACGGCATCCAGCGCGTGAAGACCGTCATCACGCAGGTCGGCGTCGCCCCGACGCTGCCGAACGGCGTGGTCGCTGTCCGTGACGACGGCACCTACTCCGGCGGCGCAGTCGATTGGGACGAGATCTCCGAAGACAAGTATGCACAGGCCGGTGAGTTCGAGGCCTACGGCACGCTCCGTACCCAGACGACCCGCGTGGCCGTCAAGGTCATCGTCGTGAAGGGCGACCGCAAGAACGTTGCTCTGTTCGCAACTCCGACCGCCATCATCAACACTCCGTCCGATCTCGGCGGCGTTGCCGGCCTGAACGACGGCTTCGACCCGAGCAGCTCCCGTGATACGAGCCACGGTGTCTGGCACAACTGGCAGGGCGCGCATGGCGACGCAGCATGGGTCATGTACACCTGGGATGTGCCCGTTACCATCGACGGCGCGGATGCCTACTACTTCACCGACGGCAACTTTGCGCCGAAGGATGCGAAGCTGGAGTATCTGGCAGAGGACGGTCAGTGGCACGAGGTCCCGAACGTCAGCGGCCTTGGTGTTACGCTCAACCAGTACAACACCACGAGAACACCACGAGCTTTGATCCCATCACCACCACGAAGCTCCGCATGACCATGAACCCGAAGACGCTCGGTATCGGCGTCATCGAGTGGAAGGTCTACGGCTACGGTGAATTCGTCGACCGCTCCGCTCTGAAGAGCGCAATCGCAACTGCGAAGGGCATCAACACGAACCTCTTTGTCGAAGGCAGCAAGTATCTGCTGGATCTGGCCATTGCGAAGGCACAGGCCGTTCTGAGCGATACGGCTGCTACGCAGGAGCAGGTCGATGCCGCAGCGGCGGAGCTGAATGCGGTCATTGCCGGTCTCGAAAGCGCGGACGGCAACCTCGCCTACTCTGCTGCCGTTACCACGAGCTTCTGCTCCAGCTGGGAGTCCCTGTCCGCCGTGAACGACGGCATCGTCCGTTCCAACTCCTACGACCCGTCCAAGCCGCGCTACGGCACCTGGGGCAACACGTCTTCCTATGAGACCGTGACCTACACCTGGGGCAGCGAGGTCATCATCGACTCCACCGACCTCTATCTGTGGTACGACGGCACGGAGGGCGAGTACACCAGCGGCGGCATCCTTGTGCCGAAGTCCGTGGAATTCGAGTACCTCGATGCGGAAGGCAACTGGAAGTCCGTTCCCAACGCCGAGGGTCTCGGCCGCGAGATGGACAAGTTCAACAAGACCACGTTTGATCCCTTTACCACCACCGCCCTGCGCGTGAAGCTGAACAAGCAGGCCAACGACAGAAACGGCGTCGGCATCATGGAGTGGAAGGTCTATGGCAAGGTCGCCGGCGGCGAGACCCTCCCGACTGCGGTGAAGGTCGTCATCGCCCGCATCGATGCCATCGGCGAAGTCACGCTCGACAGCAAGGACGCCATCGAGGCCGCCCGCGCTGCGTATGACAAGCTGACTGACGAGCAGAAGAAGCTCGTTCCGAACTATGAGACCCTGACGAAGGCCGAGGAGACCTACGCAGCGCTGGCTGACGCCGCTGCCGTGAAGGAAGTCGAAGACCTTATTGATGCCATCGGCACGGTGGACGAAAACAGCAAGGACGCCATCGACGCTGCCCGCGCTGCCTATGACGCGCTGCCCACGCGCCTGCAGCCCGAGGTCAGCAACTACGACAAGCTCGTCAAGGCCGAGAAGGATTACACCGATCTGCTGACGGCTGTCGAGGCTGCGCAGAAGGCCGCCGAGGATGCCCGCAAGGCATTCGAGAACGCCAAGGCTGCGCAGGAGAAGGCCGAGGCCGCGAAGGCTGCCGCCGAGGCTGCGCAGAAGGCCGCCGAGGAGGCCGCGCAGGCTTCCGGCGAAAACAGCGAGGCCGCCAAGAAGGCGCAGGCCGCTGCCGAAGAGGCGCAGGAGAAGGCCGAGGCTGCGAAGGCTGCCGCCGAGACTGCACAGGCCGGTGCTGAGGCAGCGCAGAAGGCTGCCGAGGACGCCGCCGCCGCTGCCGCCGCGAACAACGCGCTGGCCGCCGAGGCTGCCGCAAAGGCCGCCGAGAAGGCTGCCAAGTCCGCTGAGGAGGCCGGAAAGGCCGCTGCTTCCGCCGAAGAGGCTGCGAAGTCTGCTGCCGACGCCGCCGAGGCCATGCTGAAGGCTCAGAAGGCGCAGAAGGCTGCCGAGGATGCCGAGAAGGCCGCCGAGGAAGCCGAGAAGAAGGCCGAAGAGGCCAAGGCAGGCGCTGACGCTGCCCAGAAGGCTGCCGAGGAGAACAACGCCGCTGCTGCCGCTGAGGCTGCCAAGGCTGTCGCCGAGGCACTGAAGGCTGCCGAAGAGGCTGGCCGCTCCGCGCAGAGCGCCGCACAGGCTGCTCAGAGCGCTGCGCAGGCTGCCGAGAGCATGCTGAAGGCACAGGAAGCCCAGGCTGCCGCCGAGGCTGCGCAGGCTGCTGCCGAAGCCGCCAAGGCAAGAGCCGAAGAGGCTCAGAAGAAGGCCGAGGAGGCCGCTGCTTCCAGCGCCGAGGACAAGGAAGCTGCCGAGCGCGCCAAGGTTGAGGCCGAGGCCGCGAAGAAGGCTGCCGAGGATGCTCAGAAGGCCGCAGAGGAAGCAAAGGCCGCTGCCGAGCTGGCGCTCGAGGCTGCGAAGAAGTCCGAGGTCGAGGCTGCTGCCTCTGCCGCCGAGGCTGCCGAGTATGCCCGCCAGATGGCCGAGACCTATCAGAAGGTCGTTGAGATCAAGGCTGAGCTCATCGATTATCTGGCCGAGGCCCAGGCTGCTGCCGAAAAGGCAGAGGCCGAGCGCAAGGCCGCCGAGGAAGCCCGCAAGGCTGCCGAGGAAGCTGCGCTTGCCGCTTCCAAGTATGCCGCCTCCTTCGAACTGGCACAGCTCCTGCATGAGAGCGAGACCCTGACCGGCCACGCCCGTGAGGACTATGCCAAGGTCATCGAGGACGCCAAGGCCGCCATCGAGGCTGCCAAGACGCCCGAGGAGGTCGACGAGATCCTTGCGGCCGCACGCGAGGCCCTCAAGACCGCAGGCTGCCCGAGCACGAACTTCACCGACGTGGAGGAAAACGGCTGGTATCACACCGGCGTCGACTTCATGGTGAGAAACGGCTTCATGAACGGCGTTGCGGACGATGCGTTCGACGTCGACGGCAACCTGACCCGCGCCCAGCTCGTGACGATCCTCTATCGCATCGCGGGCGAGCCGGAGAGCACGGCCACGAACCCGTTTGCCGACGTGGCGGACGGTCAGTGGTACACGAACGCTGTCATCTGGGCAGCGGAGAACGGCATCGTCAAGGGCGTGAACACCACGACGTTCGCCCCGAACGACCAGATCACCCGTGAGCAGATCGCGACGATCCTCTTCCGCTATGCCAAGGCGGAGAAGGTCGAGGGCAAGCTCGCCGGTTTCCCGGATGCCGGGGAGGTCTCCGATTACGCCGCCGACGCCATGGCGTGGGCAGTGGAGCAGGGCCTCATCAACGGTATCTCCGAGAGCGACGGCAAGACCTACCTCGCCCCGCAGGAGACCGCGACCCGCGCCCAGATCGCCGTCATTCTGATGCGCTATCTGACTGCGGAGAACTGATCCAAAAAAACCCCTGTCCGCTGATGCGGGCAGGGGAGGAGCCGCCCACCGGGCGGCTCCTTTTTGACTTTTGCGGCGCGCTGTCGATCGTACCCTTATTGTAGGGGAGCGGCATGCCGCTCCCGGCGCTGCACTGACGATTTGCACAGGCTATCGCTAAAACGGCGATGGCTCCCGATTTGTCATTGCGAGAAGGCCGCAGGCCGACGTGGCAATCTCGTGCAGGCAGCTGCAATTTCGCCGGGAGTACCCTGTTATCCGGCCGGGTCCTGCGAGATTGCCACGTCGCTTCGCTCCTCGCAATGACACATCAGGAAG
>ERZ773227.2112-NODE-2112-length-11363-cov-6.692076_pt1 | contig 11363 bp, 10 predicted proteins | sample MGYA00580525_ERZ773227 | MGnify/ENA primary metagenome ERZ773227 (study PRJEB29015, sample SAMEA2737782) | human gut metagenome | biome: human gut; feature: human-associated habitat; material: faeces | place: China | collected 2012 ... | reverse complement strand
TCAATTTCAAGTGGAACATGGGCTGGATGAACGACATGCTCAGCTACATGAAGACCGACCCGCTCTTCCGCGCCGGCAACCACGGCAAGGTCACGTTCAGCTTCTTCTATGCGTTCAGTGAGAACTTCGTGCTGCCCATCAGCCACGACGAGGTGGTGCATGGCAAATGCAGCCTCATCAACAAAATGCCGGGCGACTACGAGCAGAAGTTTGCGGGGCTGCGCGCATTTTATGGCTATATGATGGCGCACCCCGGCAAAAAACTGCTGTTCATGGGACAGGAATTTGCCCAGTTCATCGAATGGAATGAGAACCAGCAGCTGGACTGGATGCTGCTGGGCTACGACCGTCACGCACAGATGCAGGAATATGTGCGCAGGCTGAATCATCTGTATCAGGAAACCCCTGCGCTGTGGGAAGAGGACTTCTCCTGGGAGGGCTTCCAGTGGATCGTCCCGGACGATTCGTCCCAAAACGTCGTGGTATTCCTGCGGCGGGATAAAAAAGGCGGCGAGGTCATCGCGGTGTGCAACTTTGCGCCCGTGCTGCGCCCGGACTATAAATTCGGCGTGCCCCGCGCGGGGCAGTATGCAGAGCTGATCAATTCCGGCGCGGAGGAATTCGGCGGCACGGGACAGCACAACGCGCCGGTGCGCGCGAAGAAGCAGCCCATGCACGGCTTTGATTACAGCATCTCGCTGCGCGTGCCGCCCATGAGCGCCGTCATTCTGCGTACGCCGGCGGCAAAGCCCGCAAAAGCGGACGGGCCGGCGCCGAAAAAAGCCGCCGCCCGTGGCGCAAGGGCGAAGCCCGCAAGAAAAACCGCTGCGCGCAAAACCACCGGCAAACAGGCGAAGGACGCATAGGCGTTCCCGCCTTTTGTTCCCGGCGCGCCCAGCGCGGCGGGGAGCCAACATAAAATCGGGCGCCGCGTTCCCGGCGCCGGCAAGGGGAGAAAAACATGAAAGAATGCATCGCCATGCTGCTGGCTGGCGGTCAGGGCTCACGGTTGTACGCCCTCACCAAAAAGCTGGCAAAGCCCGCCGTTCCGTTCGGCGGCAAGTACCGCATCATTGATTTCCCGCTCTCCAACTGCGTCAATTCCGGCATCGACACAGTCGGTATCCTGACGCAGTACCAGCCGCTGCTGCTCAACGAGTACATCGGCAACGGACAGCCATGGGACCTGGACCGCCTGTACGGCGGCGTACATGTGCTGCCGCCTTATCAGACGGCCACTGGTTCCGACTGGTACAAGGGCACTGCCAACGCCATTTACCAGAACATCAACTTCATTGAACGCTACGACCCCGAGTACGTGCTCATCCTGTCGGGCGACCATATCTATAAAATGGATTACGGCAAGATGCTGGAATTCCACAAGGACAGCAATGCCGACTGTACCATCGCCGTGCTGGAGGTGCCCTGGGAGGAGGCGTCCCGCTTCGGCATCATGACGGCGGACGAGAACAACGTCATCACCAAGTTCGAGGAGAAGCCGAAGGAGCCGAAATCCAATCTTGCTTCCATGGGTATCTATATCTTTACCTGGGAGAAGCTGCGCAAATATCTGACCGAGGACGAAGCCGATAAAACATCCTCCAATGATTTCGGCAAAAACATCATTCCCAATATGCTGGCGGACCAGCAGCGTATGGTTGCGTACCCCTTTGAGGGCTACTGGAAGGACGTGGGCACCATCGACAGCCTGTGGGAAGCCAACATGGAAGTGCTGGACCCCGAAAACTCCGGCATTGATATCTTTGATAAGACTTGGAAGATCTACAGCCGCAACCCCGTGCTGCCCGCCCAGAAGATCGGCGAGCGCGCCGTTGTGCAGGACTCCCTCATCACCGAGGGCTGCAAGATCTACGGCAACGTCAAACACTCTGTCCTGAGCGCAGGCGTTGTTGTGGAAGAGGGCGCTACCGTTGAGGACGCCGTGCTGATGGACGGTGTCGTGGTCAAGGCAGGTGCCGTGGTCAAGCGCTGCATCCTTGCTGAGGACGTTGTTGTGGGCGCAGGTGCAAAGGTCGGCGGCGAGGGCGCTATTGCCCACGTTGGCACCGGTCTGACCATCGGCGCAGGCGCTACCGTCAAGGAGGGCGCAAAAGTGTTTGAATCCGTCAAGGAGGGTGTGGAAGTATGCTGAGACAGAACACCAATGCGTTGGGTATCATTTTCCCCAACAGCTATGACAATACCGTTCCCGAGCTGGTGACCGAGCGCGCGATGGCCTCGATCCCCTTTGCGGGCCGTTACCGCATGGTAGACTTTGTGCTGTCCAGCATGGCCAACTGCGGCATTTCCAACGTTTCCATCGTGGTGCGTAAAAACTACCACTCCCTGATGGATCATCTGGGCACCGGCCGCGAGTGGGATATGGCACGCCGTCACGGCGGCCTGAACATCGTGCCTCCCTTTGCAGAAAAGGGCGTGCGCATCTACTCCGGCCGTGTGGAGGCTTTGGGTTCCATTCTGAGCTTCCTCGAGCACCAGAAGGAGAAGTATGTGGTCATGAGCGATGCCAACATCGCCGTCAACTACGACTTCAACGCCCTGCTGGCTGCTCATCAGGCCAGCGGTGCCGATGTGACCGTGGCTTACCAGAAGACCGAGATCCCCGAGGGCCGCAAGAACGACAACTACACCCTGACCATTGATGCTGATGGCCGCGTGACCGAGCTGCTGTTCAACGACTACCGCTCCGGCGTGCAGAATCTGGATCTGAACATCTATGTGCTGGAGCGCGAGACCCTGATCAAGCTGGTCAAGGACGCTACCGCCCGCGGCCTGATCTACTTCGAGCGCGACATTCTGGCACACAACGTCAACATCCTGAACATCCATGCGCTGGAGTACACCGGCTATGTTGCCCATATCTGCGACATGAAGAGCTACTTTGACGAGAACCTGAAGCTGATCGATGACCGCAATCTGGAAGCACTGTTCCCCAAGGGCAGCCCCATCTACACCAAGATCCGCGACGATAACCCCACCCGTTACGTCACCGGTTCCAAGGTCGTGGATTCCATTCTGGCCGACGGCTGCGTCATCGAAGGCACCGTGGAGAACTGCGTGCTCTTCCGCGGCGTCAAGGTCAAGAAGGGTGCTGTGGTCAAGAACTGTGTCCTGATGCAGGATACCGTGGTCGAGCCCAACGTGGAGCTGGACTGCGTTGTCACCGATAAGAACGTGAAGATCACCGCCGGCAAAAAGCTGTCCGGCACCGAGAGCTTCCCGGTCTACGTTCAGAAGAACCACACCGTCTGATCGATGCAATATCCATAGGGGCGGCTTCCTCCCCGGTAGCCCCTCTTGAGAGGGGCGGGGGCACCTGTGTGCCCCCGCCTGCTCTTTTGTATGCAAGGTTCGCGCCGCTTTTCATGGCGGCGGGGAGCGCGAACATCTGCCTGTATCATGGAAGGAGCGAATCCTATGAAGATCCTGTATGCTGCTTCGGAAGCCAATCCCTTTGCCAAATCCGGCGGTCTGGCCGATGTGGCAGGTGCCCTGCCCAAAGCGCTGGTCAAGGACGGCGTGGACGCCCGCGTCATCATGCCCCTGTACGGCGATTTGAAGTACCGCGATAAGCTGGAATACGTTACCAACTACTCCGTGCCTGTGGGCTGGCGCAGCCAGTACTGCGGCCTGTTCAAGGCCGATGTGGACGGCGTGACCTACTACTTCCTCGACAACGAATATTACTTCAAGCGCCGCGGCTTGTACGGCTTCTACGATGACGGCGAGCGCTTCGCTTTCTTCTCCCGCGCCGTGCTGGAGACTTTGTTCTACATCGACTTCACCCCCGATATCATCAACTGCAACGACTGGCAGACCGCTCTGGTGCCGGTGTACCTGAACCTGTACTATCGTCATCTGGACAAGTTCAACCGCATCAAGACCGTGTTCACCATCCACAACATTGCCTATCAGGGCAAGTACGGCACCGATATTCTGGAGGATACCTGCGGCATCGGCCACCGGGACCAGCATATCGTGGAGTACGACGGCTGCGCCAACTTCATGAAGGGCGCCTTCGAGACCGCCGACAAGATCACCACCGTCAGCCCTACCTACGCACAGGAGATTTTGGACCCGTGGTTCAGCTACGGTCTGGACGCTCTGCTGCGTGAAAAACAGTACAAGCTGTGCGGCATCCTGAACGGCATCGATATGGACGCCAACGACCCCGCTACCGACAAGAACATCCCCTTCAATTACAACATCAAGACCTTTGAGACCGGCAAGGCCAAGTGCAAGGAAGCTTTGCAGGACAGGTTTGGTCTGAACAAAGACGGCAGTCCCGTCTTTGGCATGGTCAGCCGCATGGTGGGCATGAAGGGCTTTGACCTCGTGCAGAGCATCGCTGACGGTCTGGTGGACCGCGGCATCCAGCTGGTCATTCTGGGCAGCGGCGAGAGCCAGTACGAGAGCTTCTTCTCTGACCTGTGCGGCCGTCACCCGGGCCGCGTAGGCACCTACATCGGCTTTGAGCCCAAGCTCTCGCAGGAGATCTACGCCGGTGCAGACGCCTTCATCATGCCCTCCAAGAGCGAGCCCTGCGGTCTGGCACAGATGGTGGCCTGCCGCTACGGCACACCTCCCATCGTCCGCGAGACCGGCGGTCTGCGCGACTCCATCCACGACAGCACCATGGGCGACGGCAACGGCTTTACCTTTGCCGGTTACAACGCCCACGAGCTGTATGTGGCCTGCTGCAACGCACAGGATGCCTACAACAACAAGGAAAACTGGAAGAACCTTGTGCGTCACTGCATGGAGTGCGATTTCAGCTGGGATGTCTCCGCCAAGAGCTATGAGGGCCTGTACAACGAGACCGCAAACCTCTGGTAATGTCCTGAAAACTGCATAACGGCTGCCGCCCGGTTCCCAAAGAGCCGGGCGGTTTTTTTGTGTGACCCTCTCAGCTTCGCTTCGCTCAGCAGCTCCCCCGAAAGGGGGAGCTTTATTTGTGCTGCCCGAAAGATGCATAAAAGCTCGCCCTTCGGGAGAGCTGGCGCGTCAGCGCCTGAGAGGGTTCGCCCGTTTTTTGCATTCTGCACAACAGATCCATCAAACTTTTGGTATTGATGCGCCCGCAGACGCACAAACTCCATACAGGGCGTACAGTTACGGCATTAGTGTAAACAAACTATGAAATTTTACTAGAAAACAGTGGAAAATTGATTGAAAAAACGATCGGTTTGAATTATACTATCGTTATAAGATTTTTTGCTGATTGCAAATCCTTGGCAAAGAATCCAGAATCTGGCTTTTGCAAAGGCACATCACACAGGGAGGAAACGCAGGTTGAAGGGCTGGTATAAGGCACTGGAGGATCTTGTCTGGTTGACCCAGCTGGGCCTGAATATGCTGCTGCCGCTGGTCATGTGTCTGGGCGGTGCATGGTGGGCGGTGAACAACTGGAGCTGGCCGGAATGGGTGTTCCTGCCGGCCATCCTGCTGGGGCTTGCTGCCGGGGCACAGAACTTCTGGTATTTTGCAAAGGAACACATGGACCGCACCAAAAAGGAAAAACCAAAGCGGGTGGGGTTCAACTCGCATCAGTAAACTTAACAGGAGGTTTCCCTTTATGAAACTGCAGCCGGAATCCAAAAAGGAGCTGACCCGCATCGCCTGCGGCACGGCCATCTGTACCGCCGTCATGTGGGTGATCTTTGCAGCTCTGCACCTGGTTGGCTGGGTGAAATTTGATTACACTGTTGTTCTGGGCAGTCTCATCGGCGCGGCCGTGGCCATCGGCAACTTTGCGGGCATCTGCCTCGTGTGCCAGAAGGTCATCGACGAGCAGGATGAGAAACGGCGCAAAGCGACATTGCAGGCTTCCTACAATGTCCGGATGCTTTTGCAGGCGGTGTGGATCATCGTTGCCATCGGGGCACCGGTGTTCCAGCCGTTTGCCGGTGTTCTGCCCCTGCTTTTCCCGCGCGTTACGATCTACTACCTGCAAATAACCGGCAAGTACAAGCCTCTTGCACCGGCCGGGCCTTCGGTGGACGTCTCTGTGGAGGACGACCCCGAACCCGCACCGGAGCCGGAAGCTGAACCCCGTGACGAAGGGGGTGAAACGTAACAAATGGAACTGAACGGCGCAAAGATCCTGTATACCATCCATACCGACATCCCCCTGCTGGGTGATTTCAAGATCTCCCAGACCTTAGTCAGCACCTGGATCGTCATGGCGCTGCTTTCGGGTCTTGCCATCTGGCTGGGCAGCAACCTCAAGCTGGAAAATGTCTCAAAGCGGCAGGCCGCAGCTGAGTTCATCGTAGAACGGCTGGACCAGTTCGTGCACGACAACATGGGCTATCACTTTGATCAGTATATCCCGCTCATCGGCGCGATCTTCGCTCTGAGCATCGGCTGCAACCTCATCAGTGTCATCGGCCTGTGGAGCCCCACAGCCGACCTGAACACCGAGGCGGCGTGGGCCATTGTGGTGTTCGTGCTGATCATGTACTACAAGCAGATCTCCGAGGGATACGAAGATGCAGCACGGTTCGAGATTCTGCAAAAGGTGGGCATGACCCGAAAGGAGATCAAAAAGAGCATCAACTCCCAGATCCTGACAGTCTTTGCCGCACCGCTGCTGGCATCGGGTGTGCACCTGTGCTTTGCGTTCCCGCTGCTCCGGAAGCTGCTGCTGATGTTCGGGCTGTCGAATACGCCGCTGCTGGTGGGCGTGACTGTGGGCAGCTATCTGGTGTTTGCAGTGCTGTATGTGGTTATGTACAAGGCAACTTCCCGCAGCTACTACCAGCTGGTAAAATGATGCGGCAGCGAATCTACCGCGGGGCAGTGCTGGCTGTGGGGCTGATGCTGCTGGCAGTCGCAGCCGTGCCGCTGGCGGTATTTCTGGGAATTGCCGGTGCGGTGTGGAAAATCATGAACTGGCTGTTGGAAAGGGGCAATGCAGAATGAAACTGCGGAAAATCTGGGTGCTGCCGCTGCTGCTGACACTGGTTTGCAGCGTGGGCTGCGGCGGGAAAGCGGACCTGCTGCACGGCTATGAAAAGGTGGTGTCCTCCATGGGCTCGCTGGCACGTACCTCGGAGCACAAGCTCATTGGCACGCGAACCTGCGGGAGCGACAACTACACCGGAGCCTATGCCGCCACATGTCGGCAGGCACGGGGAAAAGATGTGGTTTTCGGCGGGTGCAGCTTGCAGGCAAGGCGGCTGCAAGTCACGGGCTCGGTTGCCTGCCAGTCCGGCTTTGTGCAGCTGATCGTGAAAAACGGCAGCGACGAACTGTGGCTCACACCCGATGCAAACGGGAACATCTCACAGGAGATCACCGGCAGCGGCGGCGACTGGTATCTTTCGGTGGAATATGCCGATTTTTCCGGCAGCGTGACATTATGCAGTGCTTATGCGAAATGAAAAAAAGCGTATCGTCTGGGACGGTACGCTTTTTGCTATTTCACACGGACGATCGTGTTTCTTTTTGCTGAGCCTGTTGTTCGGAGAGGGTGTCGAGAAACTGCTCCAGCCTGCCCTTGTTGCGTTCGGTGAGGGCGGTGTATTTTTGCAGCACCAGCAGGGCATCGTCTGCAATGGTGATCCCGTGAGGATTTTTCGGGAGATTGGTGCGCCCGGCGAGATAGTCCAGACTGACATCGTAGAAATTCGCCAGCAGGACGGCACGGGAAAAGGGAAGTTCTCGTTCTCCCTTTTCATATTTGCCATAATACTGGGCAGTTGTTCCCAGATATGCTGCAATTTCAGTTTGTGTTTTGTCTGCATCTTCCCGCAAGTCGCGGATTCGCTGATAAAAAGCCATTTGTGCCACTCCTTTTTTGCATTTATTTTATCATAAATGACTAAAAGATATTGACTTTTCAATCTAAATGGATTATAATAGATAAAAAGAAGTCAGATGTGACTACTTTAAAATTGAAGGAGTTGGTACAAATGAAAACATGCAGAAGAAAATGGCTTGCTCGGTGGCTCGCGGCTTGTATTGCGGTCGTGCTGGGCATGGGAATGTGTGCGGGGCTGCCGGTGAGTGCGGCGTATGAGAACACTTATACCAATACCGGAAATCAGCGTGCCGATATTGTGGCAGTTGCGAAAACACAAATCGGGTATCATGAGGGCAGCCTGGAGGGAACCACAAACAGCAGCAACAATTACACAAAGTACAACGTCTGGAACGGGAAAATTGAAGGCGGTTATCGCTATGCGTGGTGTCATGCGTTTGTTTCTTGGTGTGCCAATCAGGCAGGGATCGGAACGGATATTGTTCCGAAAACAGCGGGAACAAGCACTGGCAGATCATTTTTTGTGAATCAGGGAACTTACCGGCAGAGTGCGGCAAATGGCGGAAGTTATGTGCCGCAGGCTGGGGATATTATTTATTATGGTTCCGGTTCGTCGCCGTCCCATGTGGGAATCGTTTCTGATTGTGACGGAAGCACAGTTTATACGATCGAGGGAAACTATTCCAATAAGGTAGGGACAAGAGCAATCAATTTGTCCAATAGCTATATTATTGGGTATGGTGTGCCGAATTACAAGGGGGTGAATCCGAATCCGCCGAAGTGGGCAAAAGTAACATTAGACCACTATGCCTGGATGGCAGGGGAAACATTGACGTTTAACTTGTCCAGCGAAGGCGGTGTGGCTTATACAGTAGGCATTGATACAGAAAATGCTGACGGCGGAAGAACCCGAATTGACACACATGACACCAGAGATACTTCTTATTCGAGATCATTCAATAATCCGGGAAAGTATTCTTGCTATATTACCACTTATAATGAGTATGGACTGGCGGACAGTGAAAGAATCTATTTTGAAGTATACGACAAAAAGCCGGAAAATGTAAGTGTATCTCTGGATCACTACGGCTGGATGTTAAACGAAAATATGACCTTTACTTGTTCCAGTGTACATGGCTATGCTTATACAATTGGTATAGATGATGCAAACGGAAACAGAATAGATACCTATGATACAACAGGAAACACATATACAAGGTCGTTTAGCACACCCGGAAAATATTCCTGTTACATTACCACATACAACGGATATGGATATGCGGACAGCGAGAGAATCTATTTTGAGGTGTATGATGGAAAGCCAACGAATGCAAAGGTGGAATTGGATAAAGATTCTTACTATGTAGGGGAAGAACTCGTATTCCGTTGTTCCAGTGAACATGGCTATGTTTATACAATTGGTATAGATAGCGAAGATGGAGGACGAACACGAATCGATACCTATGACACGAAAGAAAGTTCATATACGAGAAGTTTTTCGAAACCCGGAAAGTATTCTTGTTATATCACAACGTATAATGGGTATGGACTAGCAGATAGTGAAAGAATCTATTTCACAATACTGCCGTCACCCGGCGACCTCAACTTCGACAACACCCTCACCACCGCCGATGCCGTTCTACTCCAGCGATACCTCCTACAGGAACGCACCCTGACACAATCCCAGTGGCAGACCGCTGACCTCAACGCAGACGGCACTGTCAACGGCTTCGACTTGGCACTGCTCCGGCAGAAGCTGGTGGGATAGTCCCGTTGCATCGCAGGGACAGATGCCCGCATCTGCCCGATAATCTTAGCCCAACAGAAAAGCCGTACCCCGGAAATGTTCCACTTCGGGGTACGGCTTCTTTGATACGATTTTGATTTTAGGAAACACTGGATAAAGCTTGTGCGTAAGATGCGTCGTCAGATTTTTCGGCAGATTGCGTGCAAAGCCGTCAGGCGGGCTTTATGCAGTGTTTCCTTTGTTTTAGCGGATCTTCGAGCCTACCGGCAGGCTTTCGTCAGGGAAGATCACCTTGACATCACCGTTGGGCATATCTGCCGCACAGATCATGCCGCAGCTTTCCACGCCGCACAGCTTTGCCGGCTTCAGATTTGCCACCAGAACGATCTTCTTGCCGATCAGGTCTTCCGGCTTGTACCACGGTGCAATGCCCGAAACCACCTGTCTGCCGCCCATGCCGTCGTCCAGCTGAAGCTTCAGCAGCTTCTTGGACTTCTTTACCTTTTCGCATTCCAGCACCTTTGCTACACGCAGATCGGTCTTGCCAAAGGTGTCGATGTCGATCTCCTCTGCCAGAGGCTGGGGTGTGAATTCCGGCTCCTTCGGTTCTTCCTTGGGCTGTGCTGCCAGAATCAGCTGGTTCAGTTCGTCGATCTCCTTTTCCACGTCGATACGCGGGAAGATGATGTCACCCTTGTGCACGGTCACATTTGCCGGCAGTGTGCCGAATACCGCAGCGGTGCTGTATGCCACGTCGGCTTCCGATGCCCCGATCTGCTCCCAGATTTTCGGCATGGTTTCCGGCATGAATGCACTCAGCGGAACGGTGATGATACGAATGGTTTCCAGCAGGTTGTACAGCACCGTTGCCAGACGGGTGCGGTTTGATTCCTCTCTTGCCAGAATCCACGGTGCGGTTTCGTCGATGTACTTGTTGGCACGGGAAACCACCTGGAAAATCTCTGCCAGCATGTGGTTCAGCTGCGTCTGATCCAGCAGTCCTTCCAGCTTTGCAGTCAGACCGGTGGCTACGGCGATGAGTTCTTCGTCAAATTCGCCGGACTGGCGTTCGGTCGGCAGAGTGCCGCCGAAGTACTTGTCCACCATTGCCACGGTACGGGAAACCAGATTGCCCAGACCGTTTGCCAGATCGGAGTTGATGCGGTTGATCATGATCTCGTTGGAGAACGAACTGTCTGCACCCAGAGCCATTTCCCGCAGGATATGGTAGCGGATCGCATCTGCTCCGTAGCGGTCAGCCAGCAGGAACGGGTCTACCACGTTGCCCAGCGACTTGGACATTTTCTGTCCGTTGAAAGTGATCCAGCCGTGAACTGCCAGATGTTTCGGCAGCGGCAGATCCAGAGCCATCAGCATTGCCGGCCAGATAATGGCGTGGAACCGCATGATGTCTTTGGCAACCATGTGCACATCTGCCGGCCAGTACTTGTCGAAATCGTGGTAGGCGTTGTTTTCATAGCCCAGTGCACTGATATAGTTGGACAGAGCGTCTACCCAGACATAGACCACATGCTTCGGATCGAAAGTGACCGGAATGCCCCATGTGAAAGAGGTACGGGAAACGCAGAGGTCTTCCAGCCCCGGCTTGATGAAGTTGTTGACCAGTTCCACTGCACGGGTCTTGGGCTGGAGATAGTCGGTTTCCAGCAGCAGCTTTTCGATACGCTCTGCAAAGGGAGCCATTTTCATGAAGTAGGCTTCTTCCTTTGCCTCGACGACTTCGCGGTGACCCTCCGGACAGCAGCCGTTTTCGTCCAGCTGGGACTCGGTCCAGAAGGATTCACAGGGAGTACAGTACATTCCCTCGTA